>Ga0326727_10010971_pt1 | contig 21312 bp, 20 predicted proteins | sample MB2enrmetagenome_FD_207643 | JGI IMG/M metagenome (GOLD analysis project Ga0326727, IMG submission 207643) | Lab enriched peat soil microbial communities from McLean, Ithaca, NY, United States - MB29MY | ecosystem: Environmental > Terrestrial > Soil > Wetlands > Peat | place: USA: New York...
ACAGGGACCCGTCCCAACCCAGCTATGCTGTGGAACTAGCAAACTTGGCGGCGCACGCCTGACCAGGATGAAGGAATCGCATGAAGTTCACGAAATTCGGCAAGGCCCTTCTGATAAGCGCCCTTTCTGCTGGCGTTATTTTCAGCGTTACGTCTTGCATCCAGGATTATTCGGTTGGCTATTTGTATGTGACCGGGACGGTGACGGCCCAGACCTCCGGCAGCGGCATCGTCTCCGGCTTCAAGATCGATCACAACACGGGTAAGCTGACGTCCATTAACGGTCTGCCTGTCTCCTCCGGCGGCGCCAACCCGATTCGGGCCGTCCTGCTTACCGGCAGCCGCTTTCTTTATGTACTCAACCGGGGCGTGAACGCCTCGGGCGGCAGCAGCTGCACTACGGTGAACCCGTGCCAGAACGCCAACATCACGCAGTTTGCGATTGGCGCCAACGGCATCCTCACGCCGCAGGAGACCTTCTACACGCAAGGCTTGAACCCCTTCCGCATGATCACCGACAGCACGGGAAACTTCATCTACGTGCTGGAACACGATTCCCTTTACAACGGCGCACCGTCCAGCGCATCCAACCCGAATCCGAATTGCGCCGCGGCCCTGACCGGCGCCACAACCTGCGGCGACATTACCGCCTTTGAGATCAACTCTTCCACCGGCCGGCTGCAATTGATCGTCAATAATCAGGTGACCGCGTTCGGCGGAGGCTCCCCACTGACCTACTTTCCGATTCCATCCAATCCCGTCGACTTTGTGATGGCCAGCGGAACCATCCTCACGATGAGCGGGGTGCCAACCATCACCGCGGCTTCTCCTTGCACAACAGCCGCCGAACTCGCCTCAACCTATCCATACCTCTGCGGCGCAACCGTGTTCCCGTACAATTTCAATTCCGCCAACGGGCAGCTGACGGTGAGCCAGAACAGCGCGCAACTGCTGAACATTACCCAGGGAACCGCCATCGTGACCGGCGCCGGCTTCGTCTACGTGCTGGACAATGAAGCGCCCAACCCCAATCCCACCGTCGCGGCCAGCCAGATTCTGCCATACACGATTGGCTCCAACGGCGCGCTTTTGGCGGCTACCAGCGGCCCCATTCCCGATGACCCGAACCAATCCAACCCCATTTACCTGGTGGTGGAGAACAAGGGGAAGTGGTTCTACGTGGCCAACCAGGGGAATAACGTCACCGGCTCGGGAACGGCCCAAAGCGGACTTGCCGGCTACGTGATAAACAGTCCGTTTCAGCCCACCGAAATGGCAGGCACGCCCATCGGCTTCGGTTCCGGAGCCGGCCCGCAGTGCCTGGTCGAGGACCCCTCGAATCAGTACTTCTATACGGCCAACTTCAACGATTCAAGCGTAACCGGTCAGTCGATCGACGAGAACGCCGGCACTCTCAGGCCGCTTTCCCAATCGACGAAGGCGCCGTCGGAGTATACGCTGACTGGTCCGCCCACCTGGTGCCTGGTGGATGGGCGCACCAACTAAACCACCGATGAGGCAGATACGCCTGGGCGGGGGATGCCCCCCGCTCCAGGCAACGCCAGGCAAAGATGAATTCGCAGTCTTCAAGAACGCAGCCGAATTTCAGGGCGCGATGTTTTTCCGGGGCGCTCCGGGGTTCGATTCCAAACCTGATTTAGAGGGCCGGAGCTTTTGGCCCAGTGACGAAAGATGCGCATGAAGTTCAATCAATCGAGCCAGCTTCTGCTGGTCACCGTGGCCAGCCTTTTGGCGGCAGGAATGATCACCGCTTGCGGCACGGCCACCACGGATTTCGTATTCGTGACCAGCGCCAAGGCCGCGGGGACCAACAACTACGGCGAGATCGACGTCTTCGAGATCAACTCGGTTTCCGGCTTTATGCGCCAGATTCCCGCCTCGCCCTTTCCCTCGGGCGGACGCAATCCGGTGGCCGAAGCCGTCTCCTCCGACAATGCGAATCTTTACGTGGTCAATCAGGACGACAACACCATCGTTCAGTTCATGATCGGCCCCGACGGCAAGCTCTATCCGCAGAACACCGTGAATACTCCCGGAATCTACCCGCTGGCGGTTGCCGTAAGCGGGACGAGCCTGTTTGTCGTAGACACCTACCAGCCTTTGCCCGCCTGCTCCATCGCGGACCCGTGTTCGGGGTCGGTGGGCGTCTTTCCCCTCCTTCCCGCCACCACGGGCGCCAACCCAACGCTCAGCGGCGCGCCGGGAACGCCGGTCACCAATACGGCCATTGGCGCGGACTACTGGCCGTTGACGCTGCCCTCCAGTCCTACCGACATTATTGTGCCGACCGCGATCAACGTGCTGAAATCGGGCGCGGACCTCTACGTCACGGCCTATGACGCAACGGTAACGCCCAACGTTGGTTATATCTTTGGTTTCTCTGTCGGCTCTGGCGGCGCGTTAACGCCCCTCCATGGCGGTGTTCCCTTTGTTGCGGGTGTCCACCCCTCGGCCATCGCCAGCGATTCCACCAGCACCTACGTTTACGTGGCGGATTCCACCAGCGGCAATATTCGCGGCTACTTGGTGGCAGCCGGAATCCTGAGCCCGTTGAGCGGCAGCCCGTTTCCTGCCGGCAATCAACCCTCCGCGATCGTGGTCGATCCCGCCTATCCGTATGCCTACGTGGCCAACTCGCAGGACGGTAACGTCACCGCCTATTCCATCAGCAGTGGAGAGCTTACCCGCATCGCCACCTATGCCACAGGGACTCAGCCGGTGGCCATGGGCATCGACCCATCGACCAGCCACTTTCTTTTCACCGCCAATTTTCTCAGCAGCAACGTCTCCGGCTTTGAGTTGAGCGCCACCGCCGGCACACTCGTCGACACGCAGAAATCACCTTATACGTCCAACGCCAATCCGACGGCCGTGGCGGCGGTTCCGCACGGCAGCAGTAGTACGCAGTAATCGCGGGAACGGCCCGTTGCCGGGCACTCTAGCAGCACCCCGTAGCGGGCTTTTACAATGCATACGGGGCAACCTAACCAGTTTTCATGGGGCTCGCAACTGACCAGCCCACGACGAAGGAAGCGCATGAAGTTCAGCAAATTGAGCCAGCTCTTTCTGGTCTCTTCCATCGGCCTTCTAGTGGCCACCGTTTTCACTGCCTGTGCGATTACTACCATCGATTATGTTTTCGTGGCCTGTTCCGCCGGCTCGGGGACATCGAGCGCCGGCGAGATCCAGACCTTCGCGGTGGACTCCCAGTCCGGCGCATTGCGCACCGGAGCGCCCACCGTGTCCTCGGGCGGCGTGAATCCGGTTTCCTTGGCCGTCACCTCCGACTATGCGAATCTTTACGTCGCCAACGCAGGCAGCACTAACGTCGTCCACTTCGCTATCGGCCTTCACGGAGAACTGACATCCAAGGACACGGTCACGCTGACCACCACCCCCATCGCCCTGACCGTGAACTCGGCGGGAACCTATCTGTACGTGATATCTTGCACCGCCGCCCACGGGTCCGCGTATCCCACGCTGAGCTGCGCCGGCGGCGCGACGCTGTCGGAGTACTCTCTCTCTTCCGGCGTCATCGGCTCCGCGGCTTCCGTGAAGCCCCTTAGCCTCTACGGCACCTACGCCGCCTATAGCAGCGATGTCCTGGTTCCCACCGGGCTCACCGTGCTGGCCGACAATGCGGCTGTCTACGTCACGGCCTATGACCAGTCGGCCTACAATCCCACAAGCACTCCTACATGCACCTTCAACTGCGCCAACCCCGGCTGGGTCTTTGGCTACATGGTCGGCTCGAGCGGAGTTTTGACCCCACTCTCCAACCCCTATGAAGCCGGCATCAAGCCCACGGCCATCGACGCTACTCCCGTCAACACCTATCTTTATGTAACGGATTACGCCTCCGACGAGTTGATCGGGTACACGATTCTGGACGGCGGCAGTACGCTGAACTTCCTGCCCAACGGTCCCTTCAGGACAGGGAACGAACCCAGCGCGGTGACCATCGATCCGCGCGGCATGTTCATCTATGTCACCAACTCGCTGGATTCCACGGTCTCTCCCTACGAAATCACCCTGGCCACTGGCACTCCTACAGGCTCGGTGAACCCCACGGGCGCTGCCACCAACGTGACGGACACCCAGCCGGTCGCAGTCATGATCGACCCCGCGCTGGGCCGGTTTGTCTATACCGCCAACTACCTGGGCAACTCCGTCTCCGGCTTCCGCTTGAATCCGACCTCAGGCGCATTAAACCCCAACCAGGATACGCCTTACCCCACTGGGCCAAAACCCACTGCTGTGGTCGGCGTTCCTCACGGCAACTATTCTACGCAGGCGGTTACCCCTTAACGGCAACGGATCTTCCAAGCCAAAAAGCCCAGCTACCCGGCTGGGCTTTTTTGCTGCACCAGGCTGCAATGCGGAGAGCCATCCCGCTCAATCCATGGATTGATTGGCGCAAAGTGTGGTAAAAATGCCACAGGACGGAGATGGCCCCCAGCGTCTAATCTAACCATTGCGAACGGTTTTCTTCGCCGTGGAAGAAGGTATTTTTGGCCAATCCCGCGCATCTTAGTTCCGCACACCTGGAACAGACGATCGCCGCGCCCCTGGAGTTCAGCGGGGTGGGGCTGCACTCCGGAGCGCCGGTGCACCTGCGCCTTCTGCCCGCGCCGGCCGGCTCGGGCATCGTCTTCCGCCGCACCGATCTGGACAACTTTGAGATTCCCGCCACCGGCCGCTACGTGGCCAAGGTGAGCTATGCCACAAGTTTGATGCGGCAAGGCGTGCTGATTCAGACCACCGAGCATCTGCTCTCGGCGCTGATCGGCATGGGCGTGGACAACGTGATTGCGGAGCTGGACAACCTGGAGCTGCCCATCCTGGACGGCAGCGCCATGCCCTACGTCGAGGCGTTTCTGCGCGAGGGCATCCGCACCCAGCGGCGGCGGCGCGAGACCATCCGCGTGCTGCGCCCGGTGGAGGTGCGCGAGGGGAACAAGTTCATCGGGGTCTATCCCGGCTCCGGCTACAGCATCGAGTACGCCATTGACTTTCCCGCGCCTGTCGGCCAGCAGTCCGCCTGCATTGATCTGGCCGCCGAGACCTACGGCACCTTCATTGCTCCGGCGCGGACTTTTGGCTACAAGGCCGATGAGCAGAAGCTGCGCGACATGGGCCTGATCCGCGGTGCCGGGCCGGAGAGCATCATCATTCTTGGTGCAACCGGGCCGGAGAATGGCCCGCTGCGCTTTTCCGACGAGTATGTGCGCCACAAGGTGCTGGACCTGATCGGCGACCTGGCGCTGGCTGGCCGCCGCATGGAGGGACATGTCGTGGCCGAGCGCGCCGGACACGCCATGCACACGGCTCTGGTTTCACGGCTGATGAAGGACCGCTCAGCCTGGGAATTGGCGCATGTGCCGGTGGCTCAGGAGGCCTCCGAACCGGCTCCCGACGAGGAACTGTTTCCGGCGGCAGCGAACGCCGGGGTCAACATCCCGGCTCTGATGAGCGTTTGAGGCCGCGGGCTTGGTTTCGATTCGCTGATCCCCATTCCGGTGCGGTATAGTCAAAAGGAATGGCAACTGAAGAGAACAAGAAGACTTCGGCAAACTCCGGCTCGCAAGAGGCGTATGTCTACCTTCCCCTGATCGCCGGCTGGCTGGTGCCGGGCGGCGGGCATTTTCTGCTGCGCAAGTGGGGCCGCGGTGCTGTTTTAGCAGTGGCCATCCTGGGCATGTTCGTGCTGGGACTGACCATGCAGGGCAAGGTCTACGCAAACGCGCACAACATTCTGGAGATTCTGTGCATGGCCGGCGACCTGTGCAACGGATTGCCGTATTTCATCTGCCGGCTGTTCGGCCTGGGCGATGTCCAGGTGCAGGTAACCACCGCCGACTACGGCACGCGCTTCATCGTGGTGGCCGGCCTGCTGAACGTGATTGCCGCCGTGGACGCGCACAATCTGCGCACCGGGAGGAAATCCTGATGGGCAATGCGATTTTTCAGCCCTCTCACTTCACGGCGGTTTTGCTCTTTGCTCTTTTCGCGTCCACGGTCTTCGGCATCACCCAGCGCGAGACGCCGCGGCGCATGGTCCGCTATGGAATTTATTGCTTTGTGCTCTTTGTGGCCGCGGCGATTGCCCTTAGCTGGGTGATGTATTTTATTGCGCGATAGGCGCCTGATTGAGATTTGTGGTACACAGGCTTCCACCCATTCGCCGTGGGCGCGAAAGGATGGGACAATCGCTCTTTTTAAGGCATAGTATTTGCGGAAAATCCGGGGGACTTGACCTAGTCATGACCTAGGTCAAGTTGGCTAGCCCCTTCGACAGGTTCAGGGCAGACTGTCCAGACGGACGGCGCTTGCACACCATGGGGATTGTGGTAACCCACCCTTGACGGAAGTTCATATCTACGTCATAATATGACCATGGTTGACGACCATAGAAAGAAACTCCACAATGGCATCGATGGGAGCTGGAGAGTTTAAGGTGAAATGCCTGCAGTTGCTGGACGAGGTCGCCGCCAGCCGCGAGCCGCTGGTGATTACCAAATTCGGCAAACCGGTGGCCCGGGTTTTGCCCATGCCCCCGGCGGTCAAGCCGCGCGGCGCCTTGAAGGGCAGCGTCCTGTTTGAAGGGGACATCGTCTCGCCGCTGGAGAACGAGTGGGAAGCGGCGCAAAAATGAGGATTCTGCTCGACACGCATGCTCTGGTTTGGCTGCTGGAAGACTCTGAGCACATCGGCGATCCGGTCCACGCCCAAATCCAGCAGGCCGCCGACGAAGATGCTCTCTTTGTTTCGGCGATCACTCCGTGGGAGATCGCCATGCTGGTGGCCAAGGGAAGGCTGCGGTTGGGCCAGGATGTTAACGAATGGATCTCCGCCGCGCTCAGCCTGCCGGGAATCCGCCTGGAGCCGCTCTCGCCAGCCATCGCCGTGGCCGGCACGCGCCTTCCCTGGGAGGTTCACCCCGACTCGGCGGATCGTATCCTGCTGGCAACGGCGCGTCATCTGGACGCTACGCTCATCACCGCCGATGGAAAGATGCTGGACTATGGAGCGCAGGGGTTTGTGAAGTGCATTGCCGCCAGATAACAGCGTTCAGGAGGACTCCAGCCCGTACCAACCTGAATGCTCGGCACTTGACGCAGATGCGGCAATGCCGCATAATCTCTTTGTGAACAATCCCATGCTGACGGTGGTCGAAACCAGCGCCTTCGTTCGCCGGGCGGAGAAGCTGCTTTCTGCTGAAGAGCACGAGGAATTGCTTTTCTATCTCGCGCTTCATCCGCAGTCGGGGGATGAGATTCCGGGTACCGGCGGAGTTCGCAAGGTGCGATTCGCGGCGCGGGGCAAGGGGAAATCCGGCGGAGTGCGGGTGATTTATTTCTTTTTCGACGAAGAGAACCCGCTTTACGCAATCTTTCTCTACGGCAAGAACGAACAGGCGAACCTAACGCCAGAGCAAAAGCGGGAGGTTACGGGCTTCGCCGCGACGATCAAGGCAGCGGCAAAGGTGCGGAGGATCAGACCATGAAACGGAAGAATGTAGCTGGTGAAATTGTCGAGGCGATGCGCGAGGCGGCTGCCATCGCGCAAGGTGAAGCGAAGCCGGCGTCGGTGCATCAGTTTCCGTTACCACTGGAAGTGGATGTGCGCGCCGTACGGGCCGAGACCGGGCTGAGCCGGACGGAGTTTGCACGGCGCTTTGCGCTCGACCCGCGCGCCTTGCAGGATTGGGAGCAGGGAAGGCGGCGTCCAGACCGCGCCGCGCGAGCCTATCTGACAGTGATTGCACGGCATCCTGAGGCGGTGGTGGAAGCGCTGGCTAGCTGAGGCCTTGCACTTAAGGACCGCCATTTTGTTTCGTAGGACGATTCGGCTTACAATCATTTCACGGCCATCTCCACGAGATTGACCGATGCGGAAGGACGGATTTTCGATGATTTTGAGTGCTGAGGCGTTATCGCCGGCGCAAAAATCGGTGATCGAACAAATCCTGGGGCGGCAGATTCTGGAGGCCGAAGCCATCAGCCTTCGTGCATTTGCGCCGCCGCCGGTTTCCATGCCCGAGCGGAAGGCCGCCACAGAGAAGCTGCGCAGGTTTCTGGAGGGTGATCGTCCGCGCGCCGGCGTCTCCGATGAGGAATGCGAGGCTGCGCTCCTTGAAGCCCTTCGCAGTGAGCATCCAACCTTCGCGCAGATGCCGTGAGAATCGTACTCGACAGCAATATACTTGTGCGGTCCTTTGTGAGTTCCCATGGACATGCGCATGATCTGTTGCTGGCGATTCTTTCGAACGACCACACTCTGATTTTCTCGAATGAGATGCTCTCCGAAGTGGCGAGAGTGCTTCGCTATCCGCGCCTGATGGCAGTTCACGGAGAGAGCGAAGACACAATCTACAATTTCACGGGCTGGCTGCGGGATGCGGCGGAGATCGTCGCGCTCGATCCTCTTGCGCGTGCTCCCACTCGCGACCGGAATGACATTTTTGTTCTGCAAACCGCGCTGAGTGGCGAGGCGGATGTGCTTTGCTCTGGCGACCGGGACTTCTTCGAGCCGTCAGCTTCCATCTTCCGGCAAGCTGCGGGATCGAGGTTCTTACGGATGCGCAGTTGATGCGGAAACTGAAAGGCTGATTCGCGGACGGCCGGGGTTCGTGGTTTCCCACCCTTTCGTGGAGTGCACGAAAGGATTGAGAGCGCTCCGCGCATTCACTGCGCCCCTACGGGGCGCACGAGCTTGTTGGGTTGGCAATCCCCGGATTGCGCTGCGCTCCATCCGGGGCTATTATCCTTCTCTCCCTCCGGGAGGAAAGGCGGCGGGTTGGGGTTCATCGTCTCCCACATCTCAAAATCGAGATGTGGGCCACCCAGATTTATTGGGCAGATATGGGCCACGTGCCAACGATCAACCTCACCGGGCACCTGCCTGCAGCAGCAGCTGAGCAATATGAATTCTATGGAAAGCTATAGCCCTTCCCAAAGGCGTTCCACCTTTGTTATTGGGAGCATTGACATCGGCCCCGTTCGCAAGCAGCAGCTTAACTACGGACTGCCTATCTTGCCAGACGGCGAGATGCAGAGGCGTCAAGCCTTCATTATCTCTGGCGTTGACATCCGCATTATTGGCCAGCAGCAAAGATACTACCCCGTCGCTGCCGATAAAAGATGCATCATGTAGTGGAGTCCACCCATGGCCACCGGACGTCTGATCGACTTCGGCACCGTGGGCCAGCAACACTCTAGCGGCCTCTACCCGGCCTTGAGCGGCCGCCCCGCCTAAGGGTGTACCCCATTCAGAACTGTAAGAATCGACAACAGCGCCCTTGGCCAACAACACTTCAACCACGTCCGCGTTGCCACGGAATGCGGCAATATACAAAGGCGTGCGCCCGTCTGAAGTGACGCTATGAACCTCTGCTCCGGCGAGGATCAACAACTCGGCCACCTCTTTGCTAGATTGCTGGCCAGCTCGATGTAAAGGCGTCCAGCTATGTTCATCTCTGGCGTTCACGAGTTCGGGATTCTCCGTGAGTAGCGACTTGATCTTCTCCAAGTCGCTACTGATGACTGCATCATCCATCTTCTCCCTAAGTTCGGTTGTGCTCATGATCCGCTTCCTTTCCAGTAGTTCTTGTTCCATTCAGCAACTCAATACTCAGGAACGGTGAATCTCATTTTGCAACCTCATAATTTAACATAATTGGTGTGTGGCCATTTTATTACCCGCCCCTACAAGGTGAAGTTCGCAGATTACTGAATGCCGGGGACCCCAGGTCTCGATTTTGAGACCCGGGAAACCACAAACCTTTTGCGAGCGAACAACGAGCGGCTGGCCGCGACGCAGCTGCTACTCTTCCTCTTCCTCCACAGGCCGCATGGCGTTGGCTAGGATTTTTTCGGATACCAGTTGCGGGACGATGTCGTAGTGGTCCATCTCCATGCGGTAGCTGCCTTTGCCTTGGGTCATGGAAGTTAGAAGGGTTTCGCAGGTCAGCGCCTCGTTCATTTCATGTGCCTCGGCGCGTCTCCATTGATCTGTTGCGCCGGTCTTTTCGGCGGGAAGGAATCTGTCCTGCGTCCAGGGGGCAGATCTGCGGCCCCAACTTCGGACGGACGTGGCCGCTCGTCAGGAGAAGTTCCTACGCCACCCAAACTCGATAAGTAGCCCTCGAGCCTTGCCCAGCGCTTGCATCCTGGGCAATAGAACTCCTGTTTATCGGATCGCGAACGCGATTGTCCCTGGCACACAAACGCCCCGCAGGCACATTGAAAGAAATCCCGGCTCCCGCAAAAGGCACATCCAAACTCCGGCTTGATAAATGATCCTGTCATTTCGGTAAGTGGCATTGAGGGGCCGTGAGGGCTCCTTGCGTCTGAGGCAGAGGCGCTGGAATCCGGCGATGTAGATAATGCTCTCCATAGCCCAGGACCTTCCTGTCTAAAGTTGATCAGGAATGTTTTGGCATCCCTCGCACACCACGTGCGGACCGTTACATGACGTGGTTCGGCCATTGATTGTGCCTCCTTAGGTTTATGCGTGAAGGGGGTGATTCGCACCCAGTATAAGACAAAGCCGAACTGGGTGCGAGATCATCCAGTTCGGCTTGCCGGCTATTACTGGCCTGCTGTTATTCTTCCTCTTCCTCTACGGGCCGCTTGGCGTTGGCGAGGATTTTTTCGGCTACTAACTGCGGGACGATGTCGTAGTGGTCCATCTCCATGCGGTAGCTGCCTTTGCCTTGGGTCATGGAAGTTAGCAACGTGCCGTAAGTCAGCATCTCGGCCATGGGAACTTCGGCGTTGATGATGGTGGTGCGGCCCTTGGAGTTGGTGCCCTGGACGCGGCCACGGCGGCTGCTGAGGTCGCCCATGAGGGTTCCGGCGAACTCGTCGGGGGCTTCAATCTCGACCTTCATGATGGGCTCCAACAGGCAGGGCTTGGCCGTTTCCATGGCTTTGCGGAAGGCGATGCGGCCGGCCATCTTGAAGGACATTTCGTTGGAATCCACGTCGTGATAACTGCCGTCGTAGACGACCGCGCGGAAGTCGACGACCGGGTAGCCGGCGAGATAGCCGCGGGCGGCGGATTCGACAATGCCCTTTTCGATGGCGGGAATGAAGTTGCGGGGGATGGCGCCGCCGAAGACTTCGCTAGCGAACTCGAAGCCGGAGCCGCGGGGCATGGGTTCCATGCGAATCTTGCAGTCGCCGAACTGGCCGTGGCCGCCGGTCTGCTTCTTGTGGCGTCCCGGCGCCTCGACCTTGGCGCGGATGGTTTCGCGGTAGGGGACTTTGGGGGCTTTGAGGGTGACCTCGGCGTGGTAGCGCTTCTTGAGGCGGCTGACGATGGCTTCGATGTGCGGCTGACCCGCGCCTGCTATCAAAAATTCATTGGTCTGCGGGTCGCGGAAGAAGCGGATGAGCAGGTCCTCTTCCATCAGCTTGTGGATGGCGGGGGCGAGCTTGTCTTCGTCGGCGCGGGACTTGGGCTCGATGGCGTAGGTCATGGCCGGCTCGGGGAGCTTGTGAAGATCGATCTGGACGTCGGAGCCTTTGACGCCGAGTGTGTCGCCGGTGAGGGTGTCGCGCAGCTTGGCCACCGCGCCCAGATCGCCGGCGTGCAGCTCGGGAATTTCGACGGCCTTGCGGCCCTGCATCACGCTGAGGTGAGAGAAGCGCTCCTGGCCGCGGCGTGTGTAGTTCTCCACGGTGGCGTCGTTTTTGATGACGCCGCTGATGACCTTGAAGAAGCTGATGCGGCCGGCGAAGGGATCGGTCATGGTCTTGAAGACAAACAGACCCAGCGGTTCGCTGTCGTCGATTTTGCGCGTGGATTTTCCTGCATCGGGATCGTCCGCCGTGGCTTCGACGGCCGGATTGCGGACGGCGATGGGTGCACGCTCGACAGGCGAGGGCGTGTAGGCCTTGATGAAGTCCAGCAGGTGGTCGAGGGCCATGTTGGCCAGGCCGCTGGAAAAGAGCACGGGGAAGATGCGGTCTTCGCGGACGGCGTCGTGGAGCGCGGCGATGAGGTGGTCTTCGGCGATGGTGCCCTTCTCGAAGTACTCCTCCATCAACTCGTCTTTGCCCTCGGCGACCAGCTCGACCAGCGCCTCGTGGCGGGTCTTGGCGTCGGCAGCCAGGCTGGCGGGAATCTCCGCGGTAGCCTTGCCGCGGCCGTCGCCGCCGGAGGTGTAATAGTAGGCCTCCATGGTCACCAGATCGACCACGCCGTGAAATCCCTCGGCGCCTGAGATGGGCAATTGGACGGGCACGCAGTTGCGGCCCCAGCGCTCCTGCAGGTCGTCGATCAGGGCGCTGAGGCCCTCGCCGCCGCCGGCCTTGGGGTGGTCCATCTGGTTGACGAGAACGACGCGGGGAACACCGGCCTCGTCGGCGTAGCGCCAGACGCGCTCGGTGACCGGCTCGACGCCGTTTTGCGCGTTCACCAGCACGACGGCCGTCTCCACCGGCAGCAGAGCCGCGCGCGCCTCGTGGGTGAACATATGAAAGCCGGGAGTATCGATAAGATTGATCTTGACGCCCTGCCACTCGGCAAAGGCCACCGCGTTCTGCATAGTTGCGCCGCGGGCTACTTCCTCCTCGTCATAAGCGGTTACGGCCGTGCCGTCTTCCACACGGCCCTGGGCGGGGGTCATTTTGGCGGCATGCAGCAGAGCGGCGATCAGAGTGGTTTTGCCACAGTGCGCATGCCCCACTACAGCTACGTTGCGGATCTCACTTCCCTGGTAGGTTTTCATGGTGTTCTCCTCCACCTGCGGTGGGGCAGGCCACCTGCGGTGGGGCAGACGGCCTTCGGCTGGTCCGCGCCAGAAAAAAGGCGCGGAAGTTGGGTTGATGGAAAAGCCGACGACGGCTTTTTGCTCATTATTATCAGAATTTTGGGGGCCAAATGAGGGAGGGACAAAGAAACCATAAGGACGTCGCTGGGGGCGTCCAGGTGGCCGAATTGGAGGGCCACAGGTCCCGGTCTGCCGTCTACCTCGTCCATCATTGGGAGGGTCTCGGGCCGGCGCCGCGCGGAGAAAGGTAGGATGAACCCGCAGGCGTCACTTGCTACGAAATGGGATGCTATCACACGCGGAGTATGAACGTCCTGTGACTTGGGGCACCACCTGCGGCCTGCGGTGGGGGCTGGCGGCCTTCGGTGTGTTGCAAATAAATATATGGATACAATTAGCGCCACTGAGCGCGTCTCCATGGACAAATACAGACCAGAACGACTATAATTCTGGTTGGGACATATGGAGGCAACGATGGCACTCTGGCAGGTGCAGCAAGCCAAGACACGGTTGAGTGAGGTGATCGAGGAGGCCCAGGACAAAGGTCCGCAGATCATCACGCGGCACGGCGCGGAGCGGGCGGTGGTGCTGTCCATGGAGGATTACCGCGCCCTCACCGCCCACAAGCCGGACCTGAAGGAGTATCTGCTGGGAGGCCCCAAGGTGGAGAGCTTCGAGATTGAGTACGACGGCGATACGGGCCGGGAGATCGAGCTGTGAGCGGGCGGCTGGAGTACCTGCTGGACACCAACGTGCTGAGCGAGACGCGCAAGAAGAAGGCCGACGCGGGGGTGATCGCATTTTTGCAGGCCGCGGAGGCCTCGACTCTTTATCTCAGCGTGCTCACGCTGGGAGAGTTGCGCAAAGGCGTAGCTAAAAAGAAGCGTGAGGATGCGGAGATGGCGAAGAGGCTCGCCGACTGGGTGGATGGGCTGGAATACAGCTTTGCCGACCGCATTCTGGGCGTTGACGCAGCCACGGCGCGGCTATGGGGAGATTGGTCCAGCGAACGCCCCAGGCCGGTTGTGGATACTCTGCTGGCGGCTACGGCGGTGCAGCATGGATTGACTCTTGTGACTCGGAATATCCGCGATGTGCGGGGCATTGCGGTGAAGCTGCTTGATCCGTGGAAGGAATAGCCGCCTGTGCTGGGGCCAGCCACCTGCGGTGGGGCCAACTGCCTTCGGCATGCCGCAAATAGTACATCGATGCGATTAGCTTCACTGGCGCGCGGCCAGCCACCTGCGGTGGGGCCAGCGGCCTTCGGCACGCCGCAAATAGTACATCGAGACAATTAGCGCCACTGGCGCGCGGCCTGCCTTTTCGGCGACAATCTTTCTGCTATGGAAAAACTCACTCGCCGCGATTTTATTCTGTCTGCCTCGGCCGTTACACTGGCCGCGACGGCTTCGCCCTCGCTCTTTGCTTCGCCACTCCACCTGCGCGTCTTTGTGGGCTCGAAGACGTCAGACGGCATTCTGGCCTTCAACTGGGGCCCGGCCACCGCCGAACTGACGCCGGCCGGGATCGCGGCCAAACTGGAGAATCCGATCTGGATTACACACTCGCCAGATCGGCAGTTTCTCTTTGCCGCATCGTACATGGACAGCTTCAACGGCAAACCGACCGGCGCGGTAGCCAGCTTCCGCGTGGTGAACGGCGAGCTCGAGCCGCTTTCCGCCCAGAACTCGGCCGGCACGGGCACCTGCCACGTGGCCCTGGACCGGACGGGCCGCGTCCTGCTGGCGGCAGACTACGCCGGCGGCTCGGCGGCCAGCTTTCTGGTGACCGAGGGCAAGCTCAGTCCCGCTGTGTGGAGTGAGCACTACACCGGCCACGGTCCCAATGCCGACCGCCAGCAGAGCGCCCACGCCCACTTTGCGTCGTTCTCGCCCGACAACCGCTTCGCGTATATCAACGACCTGGGCGAGGATTGCATCCATATATATAAGCTCAACACAGAGACGGCGATGCTGACGCCGGCGGGAACGTATCATTCCAGGCCGGGCGCCGGACCGCGCACGCTGCATTTTTACCTCAACGGCCACACTGCCTACTCAATCAACGAGCTGGATTCCACGGTGGATGTGCTGGAGTGGAGTTCCGCCGACGGCAGCCTTGCTCCGGTTACTCGCATAGAGCTGCTGCCCGCCGGTTACACCGGAGACACGCACGCCTGCGACACGGTGATTTCAAAGGATGGCAAGTTTGTCTACTTCGCAAATCGCGGCAATAACTCCATTTACTTGTTCCACTGCGACGGGAAGACCGGCAGCCTGACGCCGGGCGGGCGCTTCGATTGCGGCGGCAAGATACCACGCAACTTTGTACTGGACCCCACGGAGCGCTGGATGCTGGTGGCCAATCAGGACTCGAACCAGATCAGCGTCTTCGCGCGCAATCCCGAGACTGGCGCACTGGTTGAAAAGGGCAAGAGCTTCCCGGCTGCCGTGCCCATGTGCATTCTCTTTGCATGAACGAAAGCTGAGAGCCATTTCATCTTAAGTGCAATCCGCAGGGAAGCTGTGTGGTAGGCTGACGCATGAGGATGGTCTGCCGCCTCTCCCTGGAGGGTCTCTCATGTTCCTGCGCGTTGTTGTTCTTTCAGCCGTAACTGCCATGGCAACCATGCCGCTGGGGGCGCAAAGCGCCGCTGCGCAAACGGATCTTGCCGCATCTGTTGAGCGGCAGTTGCCCGCCCTCACCGAGACCTACAAGCATCTGCACCGCAACCCCGAGCTCTCGCGCCACGAGGAGCAGACCTCGGCCTTTGTGGCCGGCGAGCTGCGCAAGCTGGGCTATACGGTGACCGAGCACGTGGGCAAGTACGAAGACGGCGCGCAGGCCTTCGGCGTGGTGGCGGTGCTGGAAAATGGTCCTGGACCGCGCCTTTTGCTGCGCACAGAACTGGATGCGCTGCCGGTGGAGGAGAAGACCGGCCTGGAGTACGCCAGCACGGTGAAGACCACCAACGCGCAGGGGCAGCAGGTAGGCGTGATGCACGCCTGTGGCCACGACCTGCACATGACCGTGCTGCTGGGCGTGGCGCGCGAGATGGCCGAGCGCAAGAGCCAATGGCACGGAACGCTGATGCTGGTGGGCCAGCCCGCCGAGGAGGTGGTAGAGGGCGCGAGGGCGATGCTGGCCGACCACATTTACGAGCGCTTCGGGCGGCCCGACTTTGTGCTCGCCGAGCACGACTCGAACGAGACAGCCGCCGGCTCGATTGAGTTGAAGGGCGGACCGCTTCTGGCTAGCTCTACAACCATCTATGTGACCATGCGCGGCATCGGCGGGCACGGCTCCGCGCCACAGGCAGGCAAGGACCCCGTCGTTCTGGCGGCGGAGTTTGTGCTGGTGGCGCAGACCATCGTCAGCCGCCAAATCGATCCGCAGCAGCCGGCGGTGCTGACCGTGGGCACCATTCACGGCGGAACGAAGTACAACATTATTCCCGACGAGGTGACAATGGGATTGACGCTGCGCACTTATTCGCCGGCGGTGCGTGATCAGATCATTGCCTCCGTGCGCCGCACGGCAAGCGGGCTGGCGGAGGCCTACGGCATTCCGGCTGATCGGATGCCGATTGTGACGGTCAGCTATGGAGCGCCGGCGACCTTCAACGATGCGGCCCTGGCCGAACGGCTGCGCGGGTTTGCCACGGCGGCGCTGGGCAAGGAACACGTTCAGGAAGCGCGCGCCACCATGGGCAGTGAGGATGTGGGGCTGTTTTCGCTGGATGGACAGATTCCGGCGGTGATGTACTGGTTGGGCGCAGCCGATGCGGGCAAGCTGGCGGAGAGCCGCAAGACCGGCGTGCCGATGCCCAGCCTGCACTCGGCGCTCTTTGCTCCGGTCTACGAGCCGGCCATCCAAACCGGAGTGACGGCCATGACCGCGATGGCGCTGGGCTTGCTGAAGTAGCGCGAAGCATTTGCTGCGCCCCCAGGTAAACAATGACCCTTTGACTCGTCGCGTGGGTGTACAATCCCTTACGGATACGGAGAAAGGAACTATGAAAGCGAGAACGATTCTTTTAGGATTAGTGCTTCTTCCGCTGTTTTGCGCAACCGGCCTTCCGGCGCGGGCGCAAACAGCCAATCCGCAGGATACGCTCAATCAGTATGTTGCCGATCTCAAGAAGGATCCCGAAAATGCGGCGTTGCGGGCCAAGACGATTGCCTTCGCGCAAACCATTTTGCCCGCTCCGGAGATACCGGAAGATGCGCGTCATCACTACATCCGCGGATCTGTTTTTGCAAAAGAGGCCAAAACGGATGCCGAATTCGCATCGGCAACGCAAGAATACTTACAGGCGATTTATATTGCTCCGTGGTGGGGCAATGCCTATTTCGGTTTGGCCATGGTTCAGAAGATGAGCGGGCAGTTTGATGCGGCCACCGCTAACTTGAAGTTGGCTTTGCAGGCCAAGATGGAGGAGAAGGACGTCAAGGAAGCGCAAGATCAGATTTATGCGATCGAGGTGGAAAAGGAGTTAGCCGCGAAGCGCAATGCAGAGGCACAGGCCGCCGCCGACCAGCAGCAGGCGGATGCAAACTGGGGTCAGCTAACCGCCGACCTTGCCAGCCACAACAAGGATCTGGCGCTTGCGGGGCCCTGGTCATGCGCGGCGGGATGCAGCGGCGCCGGCCTGACTCTTACCAACGGCAGCTTGAGCGGCTCAATCTCCTATACCTTGGAAAGCGGCGATTCTCATAGTGCGGAGATCAGCGCGACGGTCACCAACGGAGCCGTGGACGGTCAAGCTGCATTTTCTGCTTATGACGTGGGCCCATGCACAATTCCAGCCAGTTCACAGGCGCTTTACGGCACGGTAAGCGACGATGGACGATCCATGAATCTGAAAACCACCTATCTACTTTATCAAACCCAAACGCAGGGTCTTATCTTCACCTCATGCGCCAGCGTCACCTTCTCCAGTTCGCAGGCAATTCAGTGGGTATTAAACACCCAGGCCGCGCCTGCGATACCCATCCTTGCGGTTACTCAAGCAGATTCCGCGAAATTCCTGCACATCGGCCAGCTTGAGGCCATCAAGCTGATTCTGGCTCACGGCGGGAACGTCAATGCCGTGGACGGCAACAAGACGACAGCGCTTCACATTGCCTCGCAACAGGGCAATAAAGATGTAGTCGCGCTGTTGCTGGATAAGGGCGCGCAGGTCAACGCTGAAGACAAGAACTTCGACACGCCTCTGAGTTTCGCGGTTCATTCAAAGTCGATCGACACCATACAACTACTGCTTGAACACGGAGCCAAGCCGGACTGGAGAGCCGATACTGTTGGCTTTACTCCCCTTTTTATGGCCGTGTGGGAAGGCAACACAGATATAGCGGCGCGGTTGTTAAAACATACTACGGACCAAAACCAGATTACTGCCAGCTTGTTTTTCACCACGGATAGAAACCTGGAGATAACCAAGTTGCTTCTTGCGCGCGGCGCCAATGTAAACATCACAGGAGGGTATAACGCTACACCGCTCGACTTTGCCCTGTTGAGAGGTTGCGGCGATGCCTATGTAGGGATCTGGTCAAAGAGGCCGCAAGACGTAAAAGACTCCCCCTGTACTCCGACGGCGGTGATCCAGACCGTTACGTTGCTCCTGGAGCACGGCGCGAAGGTGGATATGCCCGAGACGAACGGCGTCTATCCGTTGATGAGAGCCGCACAAACCGGAAACCTAGACCTGGTGAAGTTGCTCATCGAGCATGGCGCAGACATCAATGTCAGGGATAATAAGGGTCATACAGTATTGGAATATGCCAATGAGGGAAGAGGCACGCAGATGGGCTTTGCGGGATACAAAAAATCTGCCGGCAACGTGGAGGTTATCAAGTACATCGAAGGCCAGGGATTGAAGAAAAAGAAATGAACAGTATTCCTCAATAGATCAGCTTGAGCGAAAACTGAATCTGACGCGAGTTGCCGGCGGTCTTGCTGATCTCGCCGAAGCCCGAGCCGGTGAGGATATTCGCGGGCAGGCCCATGGTGACAATGTTGAAGAGGTTGAAGAACTCCGAGCGGAATTGCAGGTCCATGCGCTCGGCGCCGCTGCGGCGACGGCCGAAGGGCGTGTCTTTGATTAGCGCGAAGTCGAAGTTATAAAATGCCGGGCCTCGAAAGCTATCGCGCCCCAGCGTTCCGAACCGGCCCTGATTGGGACCCGTGCCGCCGGCTACGTGAATGGGAATACTGAAAAAATCGGTAGCGTTGCTGGCGCCTTCGCCGAAGTAGTCCTGGCGGTTCGTGCGCGCGGTGGAGAGATGCGGCACGGCGATCTGGTCGGGCCGGTCCACGCCGTTCGATCCGGCGCCGGTCTGCTGGATGCCGCTGTAGACGGTGAAGGGCAAGCCCGAGCTGATGCTGGAAATACTCAGCAGCTCCCAGCCGCCGGTTACCTTCTTGCCTGCGGGACGCAGAAAACTTACACGATTCAGGTGTAAGTCCTGGGCCGCGCTCAGTCCAAAGCTGTGGTTCACGTCAAATGTCGAGGGGCTTTTTTCCGCGCGCATGTCGTAGGGATTTTGCGGAGGGCTGGCGCTGATGACTCCGCTGGTGTCGTCGATTGACTTACCCCAGGTGTAACTCGCCTGGATGCCCGGCCCGCCATGTCTCATGGTTCCGGCGAGCGAGGTTTGCAGCGCGTGATAAGTGGAGTGCGCGTCCGCGACCATGACGTTTTCCACGCCGAAGCCGCCGATAACGTTGCCCGAGCTGTCGAACGTAGTGTGCGGCGCAAAGGCCGGGGTGGCGCCGGGATAGGCGTTGGGGAAGCTATAGCGCGGAAGTCTGACGCCGGCCGTACCCACATAACTCGCATTGGCGGTGAGATTGCCGAATTTGCGCTCCAGGCCGGCCGTCCAGGTGTACAGCGTGCCGTTGCCGAAGGAGCGGTCGATGCCGCTGAGATTCAGATCGCTGACTCCATGGCCGGGCGTGAGGGCGGCCACATCCTGCTCGTAGCGATTCACATCCATCACCGTGTTGGGCGCTACCGCACGGGTGCTCCCGGAGGCGAAAATGTCGACGCCGCCGGGCGTATAGGCCCGGGGAAGTTCGGCGGGAGTGATCTGGAAACCGTAGTGGATGCGCCCGTTGGCGGCGGAGAGCAGGCGCGGGTAGACCGCGAAGGGAGTGGCTCCGGTGAGGAAGTTATCCTGCCAGATATTAGGCGGGATCACGGTGACTCCGCCGCCCGCGCGGGCCGATAACTTGCTTGTAACTTGCCAAGCCGCACGGACGCGCGGACCCCAGCCATTCCAGTTAGTGCGGTAGCCGGGCTGCGGGTTGACGACAAACACCTGCGCGCCGTTCACCGTGAGAAAGCTCGATGTGCGGCGGGCGCGCTCGGTAATGGGAGTATATAACTCCCAGCGCACTCCATAGTCGAGGGTGAAGCGGGGAGTTACTTTCCATGTATCTTCGAGATAGGCGCTGAAGTTATTGCGATTGATGGCCGCCGGGCCGATGTGCGCGCCGTTGGAAAAGTAAGGAGGCGCGATGGCCACGGTGTAGACGAAGGGACTGCCGGAGAGGAAGCTGGAGAGGGTGTCGGGCAAGGGGTCGCCGGGACTGATATTGTGCGTGCCGCTCTGGGACGAAATGCTCTCGTCGGCATAGGCCGCGCCGCCACCAAAATCGTATTCGCCGTTGGGGCTGATGCCGAAGTAGGTGGTGTCGCGATTGAGCCGCGCCTCGAAGCCGGCCTTGAAGGCGTGGCGCGTGGTGGTGAGGGAGAGATTCTGGCGACCCTGAAAAAGATTTCCATAGGCTTGCATCACCGACCCGGCCGCGGAGTTGAATGCCTCGAACAAGCCGTTGCTGAATTTTACGGCGGGGTCGGTGCGGTTGGGCGTTGGAAAGCCCGGCGTGGAACGGGTGATGCTCAACGAGGATTCGAGCGTGAGTCGCGAAGAAACGGTGCGCGTATAGGTTGCCTCCACGTTGCGCTGGTGGTCGATGTACACGATGCCGAAGGAGGGATCGATGGCCGTCTGGTCTGGATTGGTGGTGGGACCGGCGAGATTGTTTCTGCTGACGCGCGCCAGGAACTGGCCCTTGGTGGAGAATTTGTGATCCAGCCGCAGCGAGAACTGGTTGGCGTCGGTGGCCACCTTGGAGGCGGTTGCGTAGGTGTTTGCGCTAAAGGGACCAGTAGGATCATTTGGCAAGGGATAGCGCACCAGTACCGCGGCGATGAGTGAGTTGACAGGCACAGCCAGCGTATCGGGAATAGTCTTGTTAGGGTTGTTCGGGTCCGGGTAGTTGACCGTGTCGCAGGCGTAAGCCGTATTCGCGAGCGGGATAAAGCTGATTCCGCAGGTATTTCCAATTGTGCCTTGCTGTTGCACCGTGGGCACGGGCATCACCTGGGTGGTGCCCAGCACCTGGCGAAAGCCCTGGTACTGGGCGAAGTAAAAGGTGCGCTTGCGGCCGTCGTAGACGCGCGGAATATAAACCGGGCCGCCGCTGGTGAAGCCGAACTCGTTG
>Ga0326727_10010972_pt1 | contig 21312 bp, 17 predicted proteins | sample MB2enrmetagenome_FD_207643 | JGI IMG/M metagenome (GOLD analysis project Ga0326727, IMG submission 207643) | Lab enriched peat soil microbial communities from McLean, Ithaca, NY, United States - MB29MY | ecosystem: Environmental > Terrestrial > Soil > Wetlands > Peat | place: USA: New York...
ACCGGCAACGATGGCCTGCGAATACGATCCGGCTGCAGGAGGCGCATCTTTTGTTGATATCACTATAGGTTTGGCTTCGTGTTTGCGATCCTTAGCCAGCGTCAAGACTGGAGCAGCCAGCGCGAAAATTAACAGAACGATAATCACCAGACGTGGTTGCATTCGTTTCCCTTTCTTTTAGTTCATAATGTTTGGGACGGTGATAAACACCGACACGACTTTGCCATGGCACAAGCACAAGCCCTACTGCGCAATTCTGGTGTTTTGGTTCAACACCTGTTTCCAAATGCCGCCCCGCTTCACCAACACTCGGGTAAAACGAGCAGGATTGCCTGTACTCTTCACGCCAGCCTGTTCCCCTACGTACCTCGCAATGCCTGTAACCACTGCCGTGTTCCCATAGATACGCACTGTGACATCAGAGAAGTCCATCTTCTGATACCTGCTCTTCCCGCTTCTCCAGCCTTCCACGGCCTCCGCCTTGGTTAGAACAGATCCATTGGGTTGAATTTGTGTAAAATCGTCTGCAAGATATTTATCCAGGGTAGCAGCAGCATCAGCACCACCCTTTAGAATCCCTTTTTGGATTTCGTCTATAACAGCACGAACTTCCTTTTCCTTCGCTGCCTTGCTGTTCTGCTGCGCCAGCATGGTGGCCGGTACAGCCAGAGCAAAAACCACCAGGATGACAACCACGAAACGTGATTTCATGTTTCCCTCTCTTTTAAGTTTTGGAAGTTCCCTGGCGAAGCGGAAGGGGTTCTTGAGCGCCCATAAACCTGAATCTTGTTACGGGGAAAAGCACCCTGGGGCCGATTGGTTGGGGTCGCTTGGAAACCCTAAACCCGGATGCCTGGTCTGTCTGGGGAACGGCGAAATTATGAACCAATTTTTCCGAAAGTCAACCGCCAACTGCGTGTGATGGATGGCCGTGTTGCTCCATGCTGCGGTGAACAGCCCAGCCGTCTCCGCGGCGCCTCCTCACCGCTAGCGCCACGCGGCCTATCAGAATACCCGCCAATCGCGCTATAAGGCCGCAGAAGCGATGGTGATGGCCAATAATCTAAGATCAGGTTCTGCGATTACGTTGTGGGTGACGAATGTATCGCCACTTTTTGCTTTGGATATGAGGAGTACGCTACTGGCGATGTACCATCCTCCCCGGCGAGCGGTCTTGGGAACTTTTGCAGCGGTTACATTTATGGCAATGCAATGCTCGGGAGAGTCCAGCGAAACAATCTTGATGTCGGGCTGCTCGCTAAACTGTCCCACAACGAGCGATTCCAGCAGTTTTAACTTCATAATTGCTGGCCAGTGGGAGGGGTTTTTCGGCTGATACAGGTTTGCAGTACATCATTGGTGATGTTCGGGAGGCGATACAACCTGCATGACTAAAACGCAAACCATAGCGCTCATGATCGCTGCGTTGCTCTTCACGGCGGCTTGTCTGCGCATTCCGGGCAAGTCGCTCAGCGTTCCGGGGTGAAGCCGATCACCATTCCGCTTGATTCCGATCAGGCGATCGGAGCGGAGCGACGCTGGCAAGGTGATTGTGGAGGAAGTGATCGGAATCGTCAAGGAGGAGGAGCGAAGACTAACGGAGCGAAGCGACGCTGACGAGATGTTAGTAGAGGAAGAGGTTTGGGGAGAGCAGGTGGCAGTGATTTTGGCCAGGACAGCTGACAATCTTCATACGGCCAAGGCTGTGAGAACAGTGATTTCACGAATCACAACTTTGCAGTAGGCGCACCGCCGCCCAGAGATATAACGAAGCCACTCTGGACCCGACCACCGTTAAGCCAATTACTCCCGAATATGGCTTGACTCTGGCGCTGGCTCACCAGATCAGCCTGCAGCATCCGAATGCCGATGTGCTTGGTTACGCGCAGATCGAGACCGCCCCCGGCCAGTAAAGCAAACCCGTAATGAGATCCAAGCAAAGGGGGCGAAGTACGAGCTACTCCAAAGAGAACTTCTGTAAAGGGCTTGAAGTGCTTGGAGCGTGCGGCAATCTGCGGACCGAAAGCCAGTGTCCCCCAGTTGCCACCCTGGTCGCTGTAATGTCCGGATATGTCGCCGGTGATTCCAAACCTGCGATTGAGATTGTAGGTAGCTGCAACACCCCACCCACTTCCGCCGAGTTCGTCGCCCCTGTCCAAGCCGCTGAGATTTAAATTTCCGAGTGTGCTCGTGCTCGGCCCAGACGCCGAACACACGTGCACAAGGATTTCCGAGGCAGTGCGCCTTCAGTCTCGGTAACACCTCTTCTGTTTTTTAGAGGGGGCCTACAGCATTGAGAAACTCGAATGCAGATGCGTTCTCCGGCGTTCTGGAGAACTACATGCGACATTCTGATGGCAACTCTGGAAGGAGGGTTGCTCCCCGAAAATTTCGGTTCAAGCATTGGCAACTCCGGTTTTTTATAATTCATCAACTCGCCCGGAGGGTAACTGTACAGATGAAAAAAGCTCGTATTTTTGCGCTGGGGACCATTCTGGCAGCGAGTTTCGCTCTGGGGGTTCAAGCTAAAGCCCAAACGACAGGCATCACTGGTGACGGCAGCAACTACGAGATTGGCCAGCCCGACTCGACCTCGCAGCAGAGCGATGTCGCAAAGGATCAGCAGAGCAGTGTCGCCAAACCGGATCAGCAGACCACCACAGAACCCGAGAAGCAGAACGGAGTTACTCCTGCTTTACCAACGGAAGTAGAAACCTTGGATCAAAACTGGAATCCTCCAGCGCATTTGTAAACAGGACGATGTACGCAGCCGTGGCAGAAACCTTGTCTGAATAACGGGTTTACGCCCGGCTGCGCTCTTTAGCGCAGTGCTCCACCACGGCCCGGTAGGTTCGGTTAAGGGCGTCATCGTCCATCGAATCGAGAGCCTCTGTTACGACGGCCGGCAGGTGGCCCATGTATGACAACGCCGACGTTGTCATACATGGGCCACCAGCCCGGAAATCGGAACGCAGTTCTCAAATTCATTCAAGCGGCTTGCTTTTCCTTTTTTGGTTCCTTCCCGGCAAATCCGCCTGCTTTACCGGCCTCAAGAAGTTGATGCGCGTCAAGACGGCCGAACAATTCGATCATCTTAGCGACGAGACCGGTCCAGCCGGTCTGGTGACTAGCCCCAAGACCAGCACCGTTATCTCCGTGGAAGTATTCATAGAATAGAATGTGATCCTTCCAGTGCGGATCAGTCTGGAATTTCTCCGTACCTCCGTAAACCGGCCGCCGCCCAGACTCATCGCGCACGAAGATCCGGGTCAGCCGGGCGGCAATTTCCCGGCTTACCTCGAACAGGTTCATCATCTTGCCTGATCCCGTGGGGCATTCAACTTTGAAGCTATCGCCGTAATAGAGGTAGAACGACAGCAGGGCACGGATGAGCAGAGCATTTACAGGCATCCAGATCGGACCGCGCCAGTTGGAGTTTCCACCAAACATGCCAGTGTCGGATTCGGCCGGGAGGTAATTCACTCTATATTCCTGGCCATGCACATTGAAAACGTAGGGATGCTCGGCGTGGTATCGGGAGAGCGCCCTGATCCCGTAGGGACTGAAGAATTCGTTCTCATCGAGCATGCGCGACAAGATTCGGCGCAGCCGTTCCGGATTCACGAGCGCAATGATGCCGCGATCGCCATACCCGCGATGGCCCGGCCCGGTCGGATGAATACTGTCGAGCAGTTCAGGCATGCGGCGCAGGCGCTCTTGCAGAATCCCCACCACCTTCGGCACCCGCTCGCGCTGCCAAGGCTCGACGACGCTGGTGGCACATAGGGGTAACAACCCGACCATGGAGCGCACCTTGAGACGCTGCGCAGTGCCATCGGGAAGCCGCAGGACGTCGTAGTAAAACCCATCCTCTTCGTCCCACATGCCGCCCGGGCCAGTCTGATTCATGGCCCGAGCGATCCACAGTAAATGGCCAACGAACTTCATGGCCATGTCTTCGTAGGAGGAATCATAGGCCGCCAACTCGACCGCAATTTCCAGCATGTTCTGGCAGAACAGTGAAACCCACGCCGTGCCGTCAGCCTGCTCCAGATTGCCTCCGGTCGGTAATGGAGCGCTGCGATCGAAGACGCCGATATTATCCAGGCCCAGGAAGCCGCCTTCGAAGACGTTCTTGCCAAAACGGTCTTTGCGGTTCACCCACCAACTGAAGTTCAGCATCAGCTTTGCAAAAGACCTCTTAAGGAACTCGATGTCGCCTTGGCCGTGACGAGCCTGCTCATTCCTGTAAGTGAAAATGGTGGCCCAAGCGTGCACGGGCGGATTAACATCGCTGAAGTTCCACTCGTAGGCAGGTATCTGACCGGTCGGATGCAGAAAGAACTCCTGCAGCATCAGGTCGAGCTGCTCCTTCGCAAAATCTTCATCGACCGTGGAGAGCGCGATGGTGTGGAACGCCAGGTCCCAGGCGGCATACCACGGATACTCCCACTTGTCCGGCATCGAGATAATGTGGTCGTTGACCATGTGGAACCATTCGCTGTTCCGCATTTGCTGGGCGCCTGGCCGCAGCGGATCGGCGCCATGCTCCGTGAGCCATTTGTCCACATCGAAACCGAAGTACTGCTTGCTCCACAACATTCCCGCCAGCGCCTGCCGCATTACCCGGGCCTCATCTTCGCTGACGCTCCCTGGCGTGATGTCTCGATAAAATTCATCCGCTTCGCCCCGTCGAGCCTGCATGGTTTTGTCGAAGCTGCTGAAGGGATCGCCCATGTCGGCGGGCGCGAGGTCACTGAGCCGTAAACGGATGGCGGCGGTTTTTCCTGCGCCCACATTTACCTGATAGTGGGCGGCTGCCTTTGTGCCCGTGTGTTTCGGGTTGACTGCCTCCTGTTTCCCCTGCACCACGTAGTTATTAATTGCGTCTTTTACGTAAGGACTGGCGTTGGGCGTGCCGAAAATCCGCTCGTTGTTCGTCTCATTCTCGGTGAACAGCAGGGGTGCATCTCCCTCGCAGTACAGATAACGCTCACCAAGGGCGGTGTGCGACGCCGCAACAGCAACGGCGCCCTTCCTGCCATCGACCTGCCGCAAGGACGGCTTCGGTGTGTCAGGCCACCATGTCCAGGTGTTGCGAAACCAGAGGGTTGGCAGAACGTGTAACGTCGCAGGCTCAGGCCCACGATTGCACACGCTGATCTGGATGAGAATGTCCTCTGGAGCCTGTTTGGCATATTCGACGAAGACATCGAAGTAGCGATCTTCATTGAAGATACCCGTATCGAGCAACTCGTACTCCATATCGCCACGGTTGCGGCGCCTGCTGGTAGCGCGCAGGTCCTCGTACGGGAAGGCCGCTTGCGGATACTTGTACAGGTACTTCATGTAGGAATGCGTTGGCGTGCTATCGAGATAGAAGTAATACTCTTTGACATCCTCACCGTGGTTGCTTTCGCTATTTGTCAACCCGAAGAGGCGTTCCTTGAGTATGGGATCCTTGCCGTTCCACAGACCTACGCTGAAGCAGAGCAGCTGCTTCTCATCGCTGATGCCGGCGAGACCATCCTCGCCCCAGTGATATGCGCGCGAGCGGGCTTGTTCGTGGCTAAAATAGTCCCATGCGTTTCCATCCTGGCTGTAGTCCTCGCGCACCGTGCCCCACTGACGTTCACTAAGGTACGGCCCCCATTTTCTCCAGGGCACCTTCTCGTTACGAGCCGCATCGAGCCGCTTTCCTTCAACACTCGCGTTCATGGCTACTTTTTCCCGAGTTTTCAAATAGGGTTGCTGTTCTTCAGTGTGGGGTTCACGTCTTGTGATACTTCGAATCCGATGTGCCCTCGCACTCTTGTGTTGCCTCGGGCGCGAGGCTCTTGATCACTTCTGTGGGAGCTTGGCCGCAAGCGTCAAAACGTACGCTCTTGATTCGGAATGCCATACCGTGCGCTGGCATTTTTACTAGTTGTTATCCTGTGAGAGTATGCTGGAATCGCCCGGATCTTCTGCCCAGTCCCCGCACCAAATTACATCATGCCCCGCCGCCTGCAAGGCGCCCTTCGCCCCACCCGACATACAACTGTCGAGGAGGACCTTCAAGGAGCAGCCTCGAAAAAGGGCTGGATACGTTCACTCGCCATGACTCTGCGGGCCAATATGAGGCAGGCTTGGATATCTTCCCGCTCCAGCCATGGATAAGCGCGTAGGATGTCCTCCACACTGTCGCCCGCCCCGAGCATGCCCAGTACGTGCTCTACTGCCAGGCGGCGCCCGCGAATGATCGGTTTTCCTCCGAAGATCTGCTGGTTGACGGTGATTCGCTCCAGCAGCTTGTTCTCCTCCACGATGTGCCTCCCTTGTCAGGCCAGAACCCCAGAACCAAGCCTCGGTAATTTTACAACGAGGAGTCCACGGAATTAGGCCGACAGCCGCCGTCACCAGGATTCGTTTCCTGTTTCCCGTTGCATCGGGGCGGTTGGCCCAGTCAAGCTGCTTTTGCTTGAGTGGGGACGTTTTACTTCCAGGACGAAAAATCCCCACCCTACGAACACCGCGTAGGGCATGTAAGAGATCTGGTCGCCTTCGAAGTCAGCTTCGCGGAAACCAGACTGGCCCGGTGGGGAGCACGTTCCTCAGGTGATTCGAACGCGGTTTCTGGACCGTAGAGGTGATCTGCTGCCCCTTGTGGCTGTGGCTCAACGTCAATTCCGTGTTGCCGCGGCCACGGCTGGTTCGTCAACCAGAGCGCCGCGAGCGGCGTTGATGAACAGCGCTCCGCGTTTCCTGGTCGCAAAAGCCTCCCCGGCTCATCTGCAGCTCAGTCACCCCCCGCCTTGGGCAAGTGGTGTTTCTAACTAGGGGCGGAGCGGCCACGGCTGTCGCGGTCAGACAAACACCCTAATTTTCCTGCCCGCAAGCCTGTAAATTACTACGGTACCGGAATCTTCACCCTCTCGGAAGCAGGTTTCTCTTGTGCGCCGGGAATTGCCGTGATAACCATAGCCAGAAATTTTGCCTAAGCCTGCTGGCCGAGGAACCGCAATGAAAGTCGTGAACCGCCTGTCAATGCGCAAGAAACTCCTTGTCGCACCGATACTGGCAGCCACCCTGATGCTGGCCTCATGCCTGATTGCGTATTTCGTTATCCGTCAACAGCGTGTATCGCTGCAGTCGATCTATCAGGAGCGTATTCCCGCCCTCAAGACTGCGGCGGATGCTGGCCGAACTCTGGCCGGTGTGCAAGCCAGCACGTACAAAGTTCTGGCGATGATGGATTCAGACTTCCCGGCGGACAAGATTGATGCGGTTATCAGAGAATCGAAATCCGATTTGGCCGAAGTGGCGAGGCGTTTAGAGACGGCGGCGACGGCGGCGGCTACCACGGCACAGGAAAAGGAGAACCTACGGAATGCAGGGAAGGCCCTCTCTGATTACCGCAAGGTAATTGACGAAGTGTTGGCCGTTGCCACGGTCCAGGTATCTATGGCCACCGCGCTCATGTCGAAGGCGCAAATCCGATACGACGAACTGGCGCTGCGGCTCAAGAACCTGCGCGAGGTGGAAGACCGGGAGACCGAAGTGGCCTACCACGCGGCGGAGGATGTGGCCGTCCGGGCTAACAGCACTGTTTTTTTCTCGATGGTGCTATCGGTTGTCTTGTCAGTAGTCGTGGCGCTCTATATCGGGTCCAGTATAGTCCGTGCTGTCGGCGCCATACGGACCGCGACTGCCAAGCTGAGTGAAGGAAACCTGGGGCAGCTTGAAACGCCCGGAGAAGGAAACGAGGCAGCCTTCGCTTCTCTTGGCGAGGTGGAAAGAGAAATCGATGTTCGCCGCGTTGACGAAATCGGCGATCTGTCACGCTCGTTCTTCCGGATGGTGTCATACCTGAAGAACATGGCAGCCATTTCTGAAGCCATAGCCAGCGGTGACCTGTCGCATCAGGTGGAACCGTGCTCCAAGCGAGACACCCTGGGCCAGGCGTTTGTCCGTATGACCGACGGACTGCGCGCGTTGGTGCGCCACGTCCGCGACAGTGCCGCGGAGGTAGCCAGCGCCTCGGGACGGGTCGCCAAGGCCTCAGAGGAATCGGCCCGCGTCAGCAGGCAGGCGTCGGTAGCGATTGGTGAAGTCATCAGCACTATGCACGAGATGAACGCAAACTCTCAAAGCATAGTTCAGAACACTCAAATGCAGGCTGCCAGTATCACCGAGACTTCCACTTCCATTGACCAGATGATCGCCTCCATCCAGCGGGTCGCCGATAGCTCCAAGGTACTGCTCGATATTTCTGAACGTTCGCGCCAAGAGGTGCAAACGGGAATCGCCTGCATGAAGAGAGCGGCCGATGGTCTCACCCGCATCAACGCCTCCATGCTTTCTTCGGCAGAGATCATCCACGTGCTCAGCAGCCGCGCCGATGACATTGGCAGGATTGTCGAGGTCATCGACGAATTGGCAGACCAGACGAATCTGCTTGCCTTGAACGCGGCGATCGAGGCCGCCCGGGCGGGAGAACACGGCCTCGGCTTTGCCGTAGTGGCGGACGAGGTTCGTAAACTGGCGGAGAAATCCGCGCAATCGACGCAGGAGATTGCAGAGCTGATTCGGAGTATCCAGAAGGAAGCGCACAAGGCCGTCGAGAACATGCAAAAGAACGTGGCTATAGTCGATGAAGGCCTGAGCTCGGGGGCAGAACTGAATACCGCGCTCACCAAGATCTCCCAGGTGGTGACTGAGGTTCACAAATTTGCCCAGGAGATCGGCGGAGCCACGAAGGAGCAGGCGCACGGTTCTTCCCAAATCGCCAAGGCCGCCACTCGTCTAAACGACATTACGCATGAGATCAATGCCGCAATCGAAGAGGAAGCCAGCGGCATGCAGGCGGTGGCGAAGGCCACCGACCAGATGCGCGAACTGGTGCAGCAATCCAGTTCCGGTTCCGCCGAGCTGGCGGCCTCCGCCGAGCAGATGTTGGAAATGTCACGCAGCCTGTTGGAACGCATGAACCGCTTCAGGCTGCAAACCAGGCAGGGGGCCACACCGGAAAGTCCGAGCGGCCGCGCCGTGGGAGCGCACGGCGGCCAATCTTAACGTAAAAGAATTAAGGAGAGTGCTATGAAACGTAGGTTCGGGTTGTTGGTCGCGGTTACAATGCTGATCTCGGCACTGACGCAGATTGCCCAAGCTGAGGAACGTGGTAGCGCCGCCGATGCGAAGCAGATGGTTGAAGACGCGCTCGTGCGCGTTAAAGAGGTCGGTCCAGCCAAGGCTTTTGAAGAGTTCAGCACTCCAGGTGGCAGATGGCACAAGAAGGACATATACCTGTTTTGCTACAAGATGGATGGAACCAATGTTTGCCATGGCGCCAATAAGGCACTGATCGGCATCAACCTGATCGACCTCAAGACCGCCGACGGCCAACTGCTAATCAAGAACTTGGTGGACATTGCCGCTCACAAGGGGAGTGGCTGGATCACCTATGAGTGGCCCCATCCCCAAACTAAGAAGACCGAAACCAAGCGAGCATTTGTGATGAAGATTCAGGGCTACGACGGGCTGGTTGGCGCGGGGTGCTATCCGGGCAAATAACGCTAATCGTCCACGCAGAGTCTTACCTGGTTTGCCGGATGCCAGTAATCGGGTCTCCGTATCGCGCTCTCCTTAGCAATGCGTTTACGGAGGCCAACCATGTCACGAGAAACGCGAATGCTGGGGGGATCCTGCTCGTCGCCGAGGCCTGAACTGAGTGCAGTGCCTGGGCGTCGGTGTGTCCTCAGGAGGAACCGCTTACTCGTGGCCACTAGCATGGCGGCAACTTAGCCCAGAAAACTGCCCCATCCCGCACGGCGGGACCCAAACCGGGCTTGAGTGGTCAGCAAGCCGGAAGTTGACTAGTTAGTCTCCGTGGGTGATGACATTTCAGCAGTTTCATAACGATGTAAAGTGCCACCACCGTTGGCCTTGCCAGTCAGGACTCTTGCCGATTCGAAAGTACGAACCGGGGAGCGCATTGGAGCGGGAACCACGTCGCCACTACGACCATGGAGCTGATTGTTCAGTCTGAATTTCCCAACCAGCTGCTGTAATTCCATTGCCAAATTCGAAAGCTCCGCACAGGCCTTGGCTGACTGTTCCGCGCCTGCGGCGGACTCGGAAATCGATTTCCGGATCTCGCCCAAGTTGGAATTGACCTGCTCCGTGGTGGCCGACTGCTGATTGGCAGCGGTAGCGATCTGAGTAATCATTTGCCCCACGTGTTCTGCCTGGCCAATAATCTCCTTCAAAGCGGTGCCGGCCTGGTCGGTAACGGTAACGCCCTTCTCCACCTGCTGTGTTCCCTGTTGCATCTCCTGAACGGCGGTCCGGGTTTCGGATTGCACCATAGCGATCATTTCAGCAATTTCCTTAGTTGCCTTGGTGGTCCGTTCCGCCAGCTTGCGCACCTCGTCGGCCACAACGGCGAATCCGCGGCCTTGATCCCCGGCGCGCGCGGCTTCGATGGCCGCGTTCAACGCCAGCAGATTGGTCTGGTCGGCGATGTCTTCGATAACACCGACGATTTTGCCAATCTGGTCAGAATTCTTCCCCAGTTCTTCAATTCTCATCGCCGTCTTTCTGACGGAGGCGGCGATCGATTGAATGATGGTGACGGTCCCATCCATGGTCTCACCGCCTCCGTGGGCGGCTTCTGCAGCCTTGAGGGCGGAATCTGCGGCTTGACTTGAATTCTCAGAAATTTCACGAACTGTGGCTGCCATTTCCTGCATGGCGGTCGCCACCTGGGCCACCTGGTCGCGTTGCATCTCTGCGCCGCCGGCGACTTGAGTGGTATTCGCCGAAATTTCTTCCGTCGCCGAGGCAAGGTGAGCCGCGCTGGTCGCCACATCGTGGATTGCGCTCCGAAGATTGTTCTTCATTACATTCAGGGCAGCGGCGGTTAATCCCACCTCATCTTGTGAATGTACGGGTAAATCATCGACGTCCAAATTATTGGCCGCGATATTGTTCGCCAGGGAAAGGGTGGCGCCCAGAGGCTTGATCACCAACCGGCGCATGAGCAGACACACGGTAAGAGCGCTGATGAACAAAGTCGCCAGGCTGATCAGAAGGATCGCTATCGCGTTGCTGCGCCGGTTTGCGGCCAACGTGTCTAACGGCGCGGTCAGGGAAAACAGCGCATTCAAATGCCGGGTGCCGCCGTTGGTCTGTGCCGCCTGGCTTTCGTCGTCTGCGACCCAAGAAGTATGACAGCCCTGGCAATCCTTGCTGACGGGCACAGGGCGAGCGTAATGCATCACCTCGCGTCCGTTGATCTTGGCTCGCTCCGCATAGTACGTCCGTTGAGCTTGACTTTCCAGAACAGCAAAAGCGCGCTTTTCGAAGTCATCCGGTGTGTTCGCTGGGTTATTAGGAGAACGCGCAGGCTTGCGAAATACGTAACCTTCTCTTTCCGCATACCGCTGGGTTACTTCCCATGGATGACTGCCCTGGCCCTCACCGAGGCGGGCTCCGCCAGCAAGGTCCGTAAGCATACGCAACTTTTCGCTGAAGGCCTGTTCTGCTTGCGCCGTTGCGCGGCTCTGCGTGGTCCAAAAGCTAAAAGAGCACGTCGCCGCTAAGCCGAGCACGACTGAACCAACTATTTTCCAAGCCAGGCTGCACGACCGAAACGGTTTGAAAGACATACCGAACTCCTTTTGGCCAACATCAAGGCTTTGCCTGACGCCGGCGCTGTACAAAACCTGCTTCCATTCGACAAAATCGGCAAAACTTCGTAATACTTTAGCTCTACGTTACTAGCGACGTTCTTGCCAGTGGCTGCCGGACTAAATCAGGCAATGTCCGTCACATTCGTGGTGGCCTCGACCTCGCGACCGTGCCCAACCTGTTACCCAAAGTCAGTGCGTCGTCCAGATCACTTGCCAAGGTCTGCATTCGATCGCGAACGCAAGATTTCACGTCGCGGTCCTGAATGCTCTGACTTTGCCGCCGCAGGGTGGCGATGCGCAGCCGGTGCCGGTCGATCACCGCTTCAAGATAGGCCGCATTGAGTTCCGAACCCTTCAAAGCCATCACTTTCCGCATAAGTTCCCGGTCCTGCGGTGTTATTTGTTGGGAAACGGTAATGCCTTTTTCATGAGACAGCTTGACCACACCGTTGAGGCAGTCGCGGGAGCGATTCACCATGCGGTCAGCGTACTGTTGCACCTGTTGATCGGAGCCCTTCAAGACCATCCATTTAGCAAGTACGAATTCTGCGAACTCACTTTCGGCTGCACGGCGTAGCAACTGCTCCTCAGAGTCGCTCAGCTTCCCACTCCCGTTGGAAATCTTGCCCTGCAATTGCGGCGCAGATGCACTGGGCGACTGGTCACTACATGCCACCAATGCAACTGCCAAGAGGAGCAGGACAGCGACAGGGACGACGCTGGCCGGCAGATGTTTTAGGAAGACGTTTCGCATGGTTGAAGGATTAGGACCGGCTGAAACTGAGCCCATCATAATCATTCCTCCTCTACCCACTGTTACAAGGCCGCCAACCGGTTCCTGTTGATCGGCTCTTGTCTGTGACCAGTTAACCGAATCACGGCCACTCGATAAATCCCTCATCGGGGTTACGCCGTCCCCCTTTCGGGGGGTATGGACGGAGCTGCGCCTGCTGCCGGGCCGGCCATCATCGTTAGACCTTCTGGCGCAAATGCAAGAGCCAACCAACCTAGATCGAAACCGGAAGCCTGCCCAGCGTCGCATGCCGACGGGACCGCAAACCGGCGAGCTGGGTGAAAACTAACCACGATGGCCGCACTCTGGAGAAAACGGTTCAGGAGCAGCGTGGCAGCAAAACCAATTTGGCTTCCGATGAGATGTGGCTGCCAAGTTCCAGAAGCTTGCTGGCTATGTGCTGCCCCACGGCCACGGGTGGAACAAATTCGCGACCAGGTGCTGAAGCTTGAGACTATCGAGAATGTGACCGGCTTTGTGCCGGCTTAAGAACTGCCTGGGGTTATTTCCTGGATGCCGCGATCTTGCGCCGCCCGATTCAATTCATATTCGGCTTGCAGCCCCATCCAGAGCTTGGCGGAGGTGCCAAAATATCGGGCCAGGCGCATGGCCGTATCGGCAGTGATGGCGCGCCCTTCGCGGACAATGTCATTCACGCGCGGCACGGATATGTGCAAGTGACGGGCGAGTTCCGCCGAGGTCAATCCCAGCGGAACCATGAATTCTTCGCGCAGAATCTCTCCCGGATGTACGGCGTTCGCCGGCGCCTTCTTTTGGTTCGTCGTGGCCATTTCTGTCCCCATTCGCTTCGCCAACTAGTGATAGTCGACGATTTCAACTTCGTGCGCCTGCGCACTTTTCCACACGAAGCAGATGCGATATCGGTTGTTAATCCGGATGCTATATTGCCCTTCCCTATCACCGCTCAGCGCTTTCAAATGGTTTCCCGGCGGAACCCTCAAATCGTTCAGATCGCCGGCGTTGTGATACATGGGCCAGCCAGCGGAGCCGCATTATTAACGAGGGCCAGCAATAATTATTCGGCGGGCACGTTAACAACCTTAACCAGCTTACGCTTTTCCCCTTTCTCGAACTGCGGCTGGCCCAGCAAACTTCGCCCTATCGTGCTGCGGGAATCTGCTCACGACCTTTACCCGTGTATATAGGAACTCCGGGGTCGCGCCTGGAGGGAAGGTCCAGGGCCGAGACGACGGGGCTGGCTCCGAAGAATCGGCGGTATGAAAAACCCTCTGCGGGACAGGCTGATGGCTTGTGCGCCGGAGGGTTTTGGTTTTGTGGATTCTTTGGTGAAGCGCTGGAGTGGAGGTCCCTGGATCCAGAAACGCGAAGGCGCTATAACTGGTGAGAAGGCTATTTTTCCAACAGCTTCCGTTAAACACCTTCGCTCGTGACCCGCCTCACAGAGGAGGAACAAACCCCAGGCATAAACTAAACCTAGTTTGTATACGCGCTCCTTCTGACACCCAAGAAAGAAGGAAACATGGCCTGCAAGTCATGCAAATTGGAGAAGCAGGCGCTTTTCCCCAGCGAGATTGCCATCCATTTTCCCGGATTGAAGGAGTTAAGCAACGAATCGGTGTTTGTATTCCCTCAACTCTTGGTCTGCTTGGATTGCGGCTTCACGGAATTCTCAATTTCTGAAGCCGAATTGCGCCGTCTTGCCCAAGATTCCTCCGACCGGATTGCTTGAGCGTGGACGTGGCGAATGTAGCTGGCGCTCAAACAAAAAGGGAGCATGGTGCTGCCTTGACCAGCCTTCACCGGACATGAACGGCTGAATGTTCTGCACAGATTTCTTGAAAGACGCGGGCATCCATCCCGCCCTGAACGCTACCCAGAGAATAACTGCACAGAATATCCACCTCGTATCTCTCGGCTAGCTGGTTGCAGAGTTTTTCGAGCTGAATCGCCGCCTCTGCGTTACCTTGTGCCCACAGGAGATGCACACATTCCCCGAAAACTGCAACGCGGCCTTGTTTCCCCTTCGAAGCCGCCGCCGCTGCCACAATGAGATTACCCAAGAGTTTCAAAAATAGAACTGCATCAGGCATGCCATGGCGCATGATTGCAGAGAGCGTGTCAGCAGCATCCAAGGCGGTGTAGCGGCCCTGCTCAATGGCCGTGCCAATATCGAAGCCGTGGGCCTCTAACTCTAATGTTTGACGAAGGCTCTTCCGGTGCGACTCGGTCGCGACAACGATAGCCGCACACCCGGCCGTGAGAGCAGCCTCGACGAACCGCGTGACCTCATCCAGCAGATATCGATCGGCAGAAAAAAACCCTGCCTCGTGGCGGTGGGCGATCTCAGTGTTCTGCCGGAGCGGCGCGAAAACCTGATTACGTACAACTTCATCGGGAGTTCGTACCTCCGATCCTTCGCTGCAAACGCGGCCCGCAAATCTGCTCTCGATATACGGCTCGTCCTGGAGGATGGCGTTCACCGCCGCCAATAGCTCGGTTACGGCATCAGCCTTAACCACATAGCCGCTTGCTCCCGTACCTAGCGCTGCTTGCGCCACCGCCGCAGAGGATTCCTGGCTCACGAACAGTATTTTGGACTCGGGGGAGAGTTTGCGAATGCGCCGAGCAGCTTCGATCCCATTCAGCTCCGGAAGGCCGATGTCGAGCAGGATCAAGTCTGGTTGCAATTGTTCCGCCTTCTGAACCGCTGCTAAACCATCCGCCGCTTCCCCAATCACTTGAAATTCTGGGTGCTCACGCAACATCGAGCACACAAAGGCACGAAAGGGTTCGAAGTCATCCACAACGAGAACGCGTATGGCTACATTTGCCATACAAGCTCCCCAGACATATTTGTACCGACACAATTTCGGTGCTGCGGGAGGGGGCGAACACAAGGTGCGACTAGATTCTCAGAATGGAGTACGTGCTCAGTCTCGGTCATCGCCTCCTGCGGCAGGACGCATGCCGTGACGGGGTAGCCAAACAGGAGGAGTATCAGCAGAATGCCTACGAGTTGGCGGAGGGTGTTCACGGTGAGTTGGTTTTATCCCGATTCTGGTCACGTGCAGGTGGCCCGGCGATTTTCGCGGACTCCCGGCGCGTCGGCCACTGCTGCCGATTACTGCAAATTTCGGTCTGGGGTACCCGGTATTTTCACCGGGCCGTTTGGCATGTGCTCACTGAGCACAGTCTGCCCGGATTGCTGGAACCGCTTCTAGTCCCCGGGGCATGGCGGCAGGTTAGCCCAGAAAACTATCCCATCCCGCACGGCGGGAGCAAAACCAGGCTTGGGTGGGGCGTCTGCCAGCGGAGCCGCATTATTAACGAGGGCTAGCAATAATTATTCGGCGGGCACGTTAACAACCTTAACCAGCTTACGCTTTTCCCCTTTCTCGATCTGGATGACACTGACTTGGTGCAACCCGTCTCCTTGCGGCGTGAAGTTGTATGTGCCTAGAACCCCCTGGTATCCCTGAGTAGCCAGAATAGCGGCGCGGATCTTGGCACGATCTTCACCGGCCTTTCGGATGGCGTTCACCAGTACGTTCAGGCCATCATAAGTCCAGGCCTCGGTCGCGTCAAAGTCTTCGTGGTACTCGTTCCTGTAGTCCGCCTCGTACTTTTTGGTCACCGCGCTCTGGCCGGGGATGTAGTCGGCAAGACAGACGATCCCCTCAGCCGCATCGCGCGCCAGATCCAGGAAATCTTTCATCTGGCTGGCAGAGGTGCTGAGGTAGAAATAGGGCGAGCCGAGTTGGCGGTACTGCCGCACTACCACCGCGGCATCGTTGTCATTGGTGGCATAAAGAATCATGACTTGGGCGCCGGCGTTCTTGAGCGAGAGAAGCTGCGCGGTGAAATCCTTGTCCTTCGTGGTGTAGCGTTCCCGCTTCACCATTTGCAGGCCAGCCCGCTTGAGACTCGCCTCGACCAGATCGGCGCCACCCGTGCCGAAGGCGTCCGAATCGTGCAAAATACCGATCTTGGTGAATTTGGTATCTTCCTTCAGATACTTGACCATGGCAGCGGAGGTGACGGAGTCATCCGGCCGGAAACGGAACAGCCAGGGATTGCCGCGCTTGGTCAGGTTGGCTAGCGTCCCGCCGATCATCATGGGAATGCCATATTTCTGGATGGTTTCGGACATGGCTAGGATTTGGGTGCTCTTGATGACCCCGACCATAGCCAGAACCTTATCTTGCTCAACGACCTTCTGTAGCGCGGCCAGCGCGCCGGGATTGCTGGATTGGTTGTCTGCGATTACCAACTCGATTTGCTTGCCATTTACCCCGCCGGCGGCGTTGATTTGCTTGGCAGCGAGCTTGATTGCCTTGAGCTGTAGGGCGCCCTCTGCCGCTGCGGCACCCGTAATGGAGGGAATAAAACCAATCTTGATAGTATCCGCGGCTTGCAGGCTTAGGGCGCCGATCGTCATGGCGGCCACAATCCCAAGTAAAGCAAGCGCTAACCCCTTGCGCATCATATTCCTCCCCATTTCTTGGATTGTCTTGAAGTAGACATATTGGTCTGGGTTGCGTCGGCCTGCAAACCTACCATACGCTTGCTGCTCTGTAAAGTCGTATTGAGTCCGAATGCCCCGTTCCGGTCTCCAACGCGGGTTCAAAGATGCGCTTAGCCAGGGCTTCGGTGAATAATAGCCGGCGATGATAACAGCAGAAAGTTACAAAATGAGTCTGCCCGGATTGCTGGAACCGCTTTAGTCCCCAGGGCATGGCGGCATCCCGCGCGGCGGGACCAAAACCAGGCATGAGTGGCCACCGACCGTGCCAGCATTGCAGGCAGGGAAAGTTCGGAAAAGCGGGACAAATCATCGCTTCGCGGTTCAGTGGAGAGAGAAATTTACGATGATGGTTTCATTGCTCGGCTGTGGTTCCCCATTGGGCGGTGAGGGTTCGTAAACCCACTGCCGGACGGCATCCATGGCGGCGCTGGCGAGAAGCGGATCTCCCGAAACCGTGTGTACAGCTTCGACCTGCCCACTGGCGCCGATGCGGGCCGCGAGAACTACCTGGCCCCGAACCTTATGAGTTTGCGCCGCCTTGGGATAGATCGGGTCAACGCGCTTCAGCAACTTGCGAGCTGCCGTACTTGGCGGATTGGGCTCAGCTAACCCTGACGGGGGCGCCACGGGAGTGGTGGGAACCAGCGCCGCTATTTCTCTGCCATCAGCATCCGTTCCCACAGAATTCACTGCTGGAGGCGCCGGCACAGTGGGAATGGTTGCCGGAGCCGGAGACGAAGTGGTGAAGCGCGGCTGGCCGGCGGGGGACACCGCCGAATTTTCCGGCGGTGGTATTGGCGTATTCGCTCCGAGCCGGGTCGTAGTATCAGCAGGGGCTGGGGACAGGTTTTCAGCGAAGCGGCGGACCATGGAGCGCTCGACCGGCGGGGATGGCGCCTGGCCGCGGGTGCGACTACCGCCTGCCGGGCTTGCCGGGGCTCGCTTCACGGCGTCGTTCATGCCCGGTCCGTCGCTGCGCTCACCCGCAGCCGGTCTGGTCTCGGCCAGCTCTACGTCATCAGGATCGTTCGTCACCGGATCGGACGACGAAATTTGCGCTTCATCGTTATCGTTCCCCGCGCTACTCGGACTGGACATGACCGGCCTGTCAGGCGGGGACGCCGGCGCACGATCGCGAATGGCGGCGCTGACTTGATGTTGCACCACACTGAAAGTGCTGGAGGAAATGACGCCCGACCATAGGAGGCCGGCCAAAATAGCCACCGCGGCGATGGCGATAAATCCACCGCGCCTGAGCGCAGCGCGGATTCCGGTCCGCCTGGTGTTGCGGCGTGGCCAAGATGCCTCGTTCCGTGCCCACGAGAGACCGGTTGTGCCGATCGCCGGTTGCTCCCGCCCTTCCTGCGGCCGCATTTTTGCAGAAGCGTCAGCGAATGGTTCAACCGCCTGCGGGTGGTTACGGATCTCTGGTTTCGCCATCCTGGCCTGTGCCATGACGCGATGAAAAAGCATTCCCAGCTCGCCAGGAATCGCCGTGGTGGCCGCCGGGGCAGGTGAATCCGCTCTCGTTAAGAGCCCATCCCGTTGTAAATCCGCGACTACTTCCCGTACCATTCCGGCATCGATAAGCCGGCTCTGCATCGCGAACCCGAGCGACAGAGCATTGAAACACAGCCGGTTGATTTCGCGTGGAATTCCGCGTGCGTTGGCGACCAGGATTTCAAGCGCCTCAGCCGTGAAGAGCGGCCCCCCTTCGTAGCCCGCACGGCGGAGCCGGTGAACCATATAGTCCACGGTTTCCGCAGGGGTAAAAGGGGTTAGGCGGCAAAAGATCGCAATGCGTTGCCGAAGCTGTTCGAGTTCGGGCCGGGCCAGTTTGTGGGCAAACTCCGATTGTCCCGCTAATACGATCTGTAACAGCTTGGCTTGCGCGGTTTCGAAATTCGAAAGCAGACGCAAGGTCTCAAGGGCCGGAAATTCCAGGTTTTGAGCTTCATCCACCAGTACCAGCACGCGGCGCCGGGCATGTGCGTTGCGGAGCAGGAACTCCCGTAGACGCGGCAGCAGCCTTCCGTCTTCGATTTGCTCCCGGTCCAGCTCAAACTCTTCCACGAGGTTCCGCAGCAATTCTCGCGAGTCGCACTGGGTGTCGAACAGGAACGCGGTTTCTGCGGAGTTCTGGAATTGCCGGAGAAGGGCATAAAGCAGACTGGTCTTGCCCATCCCGGGCGGGGCGACGACGGCCGAAAATCCTACCCCGGCCTCAACGGCATACCTCAGCGATGCCAGCGCCTCCCGGTGCGTAGCGCTCAGATAAAGATAGCCGGGGTCGGGCGTAACCCCGAACGGCTGTTCACGAAGACCATAGAACTGCAAATACATGGCATCTACAAACAACTAGCGCTTTGGGTAATTTCGAGGTGAATCACTCGAAAAGAGTTGCTCCTCTAAGTTCGTTTACCCCGGGCTCCTAAGGCCCAGCTACCACAAAAACCTTAGGCCGGCAACCACGACACCTTTACCGGAAACGACTTTGAACAGGCAGGGTGCTCTCCTGGAACAACCCCCAGCCACTCTCCTGCCTTCCAATAGCAGCACTGGAGTGAGCGCAGGCGAGGAATGGACAACCAATCTTCACTGCGACCGGTGGACCGGCTGAGTGATGCGGGTCTTTCCGATGTGTAAAGCAGCTCGGTTTTGTCTGAGGCTTGGATGTTTCGTTTAAACTGCAAACGCGGATCGCCCTTACGCCACCTTAGTCCTTACGCGACCATTGCCCTGTTACTGACCATGGCCGGTTGCAGCGGCGCAGCCGGCAACTCAGCTACCAGTTCCGTCCCTTCTCCTAGCACGGCCAAAAGCAATACGCAGATAAGCGGGATGGTGCTGGGATACGCCTGGGATACGGTCGCCCAAAGTTTGCGCCCCATACAGGGTCTGCCGGGGGCAGCCTATCTGGGGTCGCCAATTTATAGCGGTTATACGTCCGGGATTGCTTCTGCGCGCGCGGGCTACGCCTTGTTGACCGGCACGGCGGGCGACATATCGTTAGCTCTTCTTCCAACCGGGCAACCCACAGCGTTAACGCCGGTATTTTCCACCCACCAGCAGATTGCTCTCAGCCCTGGGGGCGCCGCCGCTGTGATCTTCGCCCAAGGCATGTCAACGGCGTTGGTGTTTACGAACCTTCCTGGTGCGCCGCAACGCCAACAGGTTCCAATTTCGATGCCGGGAACGATCACCAACGTATCCGTGAGCGATACCGGGCTGCTGCTGGTCGCTGCTGCCAGCGCATCGGGAGGGGCGGCAATTTCCGCGATTTCCGCGGATGGAACCGTTCACCCGGTGGGGAATGTCGCGCGTTACGGCGATATGCGGTTTATCGCGTCCAGCAATGACGCGCTAATCGCGGACGCCGGTCAGAACACATTGTCAACCGCCAAAGACGTGGCGGCCGGAGCCAGTTTGCTACAGATCGCGAGCGCCACCGACGGCGTTCAGAATCCTGTGGCCGTGGCCAGTTCCGCGGATGGCCGTTGGGCCTTGGTCGCGAACCAGGGGGGAACTCTGTTGCGCATCGATCTCACGCAATTGGAGCCGGTCGGTTCCGCCACGTGCCCATGCGTTCCGAATAGCTTGACACCACTTTCGGGTAATGCCGTGTTCCAGATCATACCGCTGGGGGCCGGCCCCCTCTGGCTTTACGAAGGCGATGCGGCGACGCCGAGGGCCGTATTTGTCCCCGCCACAACCAATGGCAACCAAGGCTGACATCGACATGCGTCTCCGAACCACATTCCGGCTATCGGGTTTCGCGCTCTTAGTTCTGGCGGGGGTGGTGGCGATAGCGCAGACGTCGCCTGTGACGCCGACTGTGACTTGGCCTACGCCAGCTTCCATCGTTTTCGGTACGCCTCTAGGCCCCACGCAACTGGACGCCACCGCGAACGTGCCTGGAACCTTCAGCTATAACCCTCCATCCGGGACGGTGCTGCCGGTTGGGGTACAGGTTCTCACGGTAACGTTTACGCCGACAGACTCTGTGGATTACTCGTCCGCCCAACAATCCGTCAATATTACGGTGAACAAAGGCACCCCGGTTATTTCGTGGGCGGCACCTGCCTCTATCACCTTCGGTACGCCTCTAGGCCCCACGCAACTGGACGCTACCGCGAACGTGCCTGGAACCTTCGCCTATAATCCGACGTCCGGGACGGCGCTGCCGGTTGGGGTACAGGTGCTCACGGTAACGTTTGCGCCCAATGACTCTGCAGACTATGTGTCGACGCAGAAATCGGTCAACATCACCATATCGCTGCCCCCGCCGGTAGTAACCTTTCAGGGGTCATCGACCAGCGCATCCCGACAGCAGCCGGCCC
>Ga0326727_10010973_pt1 | contig 21311 bp, 19 predicted proteins | sample MB2enrmetagenome_FD_207643 | JGI IMG/M metagenome (GOLD analysis project Ga0326727, IMG submission 207643) | Lab enriched peat soil microbial communities from McLean, Ithaca, NY, United States - MB29MY | ecosystem: Environmental > Terrestrial > Soil > Wetlands > Peat | place: USA: New York...
CCTTGTCGCGCGAAGCCATGCTGCACCTTGCTTTGATGGCGTCGGAGAATCGGGCCGCGGCGTGTCTGAGCCGCTACTACCCAGGAGGGCGGCCGGCTTTCATTGCCGCGATGAACAGCAAAGCGCAAGAGTTGGGTATGGACAACAGCCACTTTGTGAGTCCGAATGGGCTCTCTCCTGAGAATGTTTCGACGGCTCGGGACCTGGTAAAACTCGTGAGAACCGCCTGCCGGTATCCGTTGATCCGGCAATTCTCCACGGACACCCAATTCGATGTTTATGTCGGCAAATTGGGCAAGGTACGGCTGCAATACGGCAATACGGATCGGTTGGTCGGCCGTCAGGACTGGGATATCGAGCTTCAAAAGACGGGCTTCATCAATGAATCCGGCAGATGCCTCGTAATGGACGCGCAGGTGGATGGCAGGAACCTTATCATGGTGTTCTTGGATGCCTATGGCCGATTGACTTGTTTTGCGGATGCTCGACGTGTGCGCAGGCAATTGGCTGTTCTAGAACGGCGACGGTAGCGGCTTTGCTACACTCCTGCCCGAATTGCCATCCCGTGAATGCTGCCGCCGTGTATACTGGTTATGATGAAGATTAAGGTGCTCTTCTTTGGGCTGACGCACGACTTGGCGGGGCTTCAACAAGAGGAGGCGGAGATTCCGGACGGGGCCAACCTGGATGGCCTTTGGGAGCGGTACGCGGCGCGTTTTCCCCGCTTGAACGACTTCTCGCAAGCGGTTTTGCTCGCCGTGAATCAGGAGATTGCGAACCGGGCCCAAGTCCTACAGGATGGAGATGAAGTGGCGTTTCTTCCTCCGGTCAGCGGTGGCTCGAACCAGGACTATTATTTGCTGACCCGCTCTTCGATCCCCACCGCGGATTTAGTCCATCAACAAAAGGCTGCCCAAGATGGTGCTGTCGTAATGTTCGAAGGTGTCGTGCGGGACAATTCCCATGGGCGACGAACGCTTTACCTCGAGTACGAAGCGTACGAGCCGATGGCCATCCGCAAGATGCAGGAAATCGGGTCGGAGGCAAAAGGAAAATTCGAAATCGACCACATCGGAATGATACACAGGCTGGGGCGGTTGGAAATCGGCGAGACCAGTGTAGCTATTATTGTAACTTCTGCCCACCGGCGCGCCGCCTTTGGCGCCTGTCAATTCGCCATCGACCGGCTAAAGCAAATCGTTCCGATCTGGAAGAAGGAATATTTTGAGGACGGCTCGGTCTGGGCGGAAGGCGAGGGCCATGGAAGCGTGCTGAGCCCAAATAACAACCCCAGATAAGGCCCCCGGAAACGCTATGGAGAATACCCTGAAAGTCGCAATCGACATCGCCCGCGAGGCAGGTGACCTGCTTCTGGAACATTTTCGCCGGCCTCTCGAGATCACTTACAAGCGGCGCTCGGACCTGGTGACGGAGGCGGACCGGAAATCGGAAACTTTAATCGTGGAACGGCTGCAAAGCCACTTTCCGGAGTACGCAATCGTGGCGGAAGAAGGAGGAGGGCAAAGGACCGGCTCGGATTATTGCTGGTACGTCGATCCGCTCGATGGGACAACCAATTTTGCGCACGGGTTTCCCATATTCTGCGTCACACTGGGGCTCGCCTATCGCGGCGAAGTGGTGGCAGGGGTAGTTTATGATCCCACCCGCGACGAGCTGTTTACGGTGGAACGGGGGGCAGGGGCTTTCCTCAATGGGCAGCGCCTCTCGGTGTCAAAGAACGTAAACTTGTCGGATTGCCTGGTGGCAACCGGTTTCCCGCCTTTCGCTTCGAATCACGACTTAAATGTCGAGTTCTATTTTCGGTTTACACAGCTCACTCACGGCATTCGGCGCGCCGGCTCCGCCGCTTTGGACCTCTGCTGTGTCGCGGCCGGCCGATTCGACGGCTTTTGGGAGTTGAAGCTCAACCCCTGGGACAAGGCGGCGGGCACCTTGCTCGTTACGGAAGCCGGTGGCCGCGTGAGCGGCATTACCGGCAAACCGTTCGAACTGCTCGCAGACGATATCTTCGTCTCGAACGGCCCAATTCACGATCAGATGGTCGCCGTGTTCAAAGAGGTCCTGGAGCGGCGCGGCGACGCGGGCGGGCGCTTCTGAGGATCGCGGGCTCTTTTCGCCTGTCATCCTGGGCGTCGCGAAGAATCTCGGCAGTCTCCTGCCTCCCCTGCGAAGGGCAACTGCGGAGATTCTTCGCTGCACTCAGAATGACATCGGGGGCTAAGGGAAGAGCACAAGGGCTTAAGTCACCGCCATTCAAGATTTCGAGAGGCACATTTGGTGAGACCCGCACGACCGCGGCGATTCCTCCGGCGAAGGGGACTGATTACGTTATCGCTGAGCGGCCGCGATGCACCTCCCCTCGCATCGCCTCTTTCGCCCGATCCGGAGATTACCGAAACCGACATCTGGCTGCACCGGCTTGCACCCGCCCACGATGGGTTAAAGATCGCGCAACTGACGGACCTACATCACAGTCTTTTTACTCCTCTGGAAGAGATCCAACGAGCTGTCCAACTCGCCAATCATTTGCGGCCGGACGTGGTGGCGTTGACGGGCGATTACGTGACCCTTTCCCCAACCTATATCTGGCCGGTGGCGAGAGCGTTGGGGAAATTACGCGCCCGGCTGGGTGTGTTTGCCGTGCTGGGCAACCACGATTTTCGGGTGGATGCGGAGGAGATCACGCAGGCGCTTCGTTCGCAGCGCATCCGCGTGCTTCGCAATACGCACTGCGCTTTGAGGTCCGGTTCGGCCAAGCTTTGGGTGGTGGGCGTGGATGATCTTTGGTGGGAAGCGGCGGACATTCGCGCTGCCCTGCGGCTGGTTCCGGCCCGCGACCCCAAAATTCTCCTCTGCCATAACCCCCTGGGCATCCACATGGCAGCGGCGCACGGGATTGATCTGATGCTTTCGGGGCACACTCATGGAGGGCAGGTTCGGCTTCCCATGGTCGGCTCGGTGTATGGGAGGTCAAAGTTGGGTAAGCGGTTTGTGGAAGGCTGGAATCGGCTGGATGGAACCCAAATCTACGTGAGCAGAGGTATCGGCAAAGTCCTGGTCCCGTTGCGCTACGGCTGTCCTCCGGAAATCACCCTGCTGCGCCTGCGGCGGGCATGAAAGTCCTCTGAAAAAACGGCCAGCAGTCATCCGGAGCGAAGCGAAGGATCCCTGCAGTTCTTTTCAAAGTTCAGTATTTACGAACAACTGCTGAGATCCTTCGCTTCGCTCAGGTTGACAGGATCTCCGGTGCTTTGGCATATTCCATCACAAGCGCAAACTTTGATCTTTGTCTTTTGACTGGTTTCTCTTGCATAGCCACAGGAGCCTGCTTATCAGGTATAGTAGCTGATTGCTGAAAGCTGAGAGCTGAAAACTGATCGCTGTAAGCTGACTGATGACTGAGGACTGAATACCGAATACTGAATACTGAAAACTATGCTGACGCATTTCGTACCCCTGCTGGGCATCGCGACGATTCTGCTCGTCGCATTCCTGCTATCGAAGAAGCGGAGCGCGATAAGCTGGCGGATTGTGGCCTGGGGCCTGGGACTGCAGATCCTGGTAGCGCTTTTTGTTCTTCGCACGCATGCAGGCTACTGGCTGCTGGAAAAAGTCTCGGCTGGATTCGTCACGCTGCTGAATTACTCCTTCGCCGGCTCGTCTTTCGTGTTCGGCCCGCTGGGCCAGAAGGGAGGACCTTTCGGAGTTGTATTTGCTTTCCAGGCCCTGCCCATGATCATCTTCATCGCGTCCCTCTCATCGATCCTCTATTACCTCCGCGTACTTCCGATGTTGGTGTTTCTGACGGGAAAACTGATGTTCAAACTCATGGGAACGAGCGGGGCGGAGTCGCTGGAGGTGGCGGCGAGCATCGTGATGGGCCAAACGGAGGCGCCGCTGGTGATCCGCCCCTACCTCGATGAACTGACGGATTCCGAACTCATGACGGTCATGACCGCCGGCATGGCGCACATAGCCGGCTCGGTGTTCGGGGCCTATGTGCTGTTTGGTGCGGAAGCCCGCCATCTGTTGACGGCGGTGGTCATGACGGCGCCAGGGACGATTCTGATTTCCAAGATGCTGGTTCCTGAACTGGGAACTCCCAAGACAGCGGGAAAGATTGAGATGGCAGCGGGACAAAAATCTGCCAACATCCTCGATGCCGCGTCGCGCGGCGTAACGGACGGCCTGTATCTTGCCCTGAACGTAGCGGCCATGCTGATCGCCTTCATCGCTCTTGTGTATCTGGTCAACGGCATCCTCAGTCTAGTGCATACCGATCTCCAAACCTTGTTCGGGTCGCTGCTGGCGCCCGTGGCGTGGGTCATCGGTGTGCCCTGGCGGGATGCCAGAGCGGTGGGCAACCTGATGGGAACGAAACTGGTCTTAAACGAGTTTGTGGCGTTCTCCATGCTCGGCCCGCTGAAGGGGCACATCGCGGAGCGATCGTTCACCATCGCCACCTACGCGTTGTGCGGCTTTGCGAACTTCTCCTCCATCGGCATCCAGATCGGGGGCATTGGCGCCCTGGCTCCCTCTCGCAAGCAGGACTTGGCGAGATTGGGTTTTCGCGCAGTCCTCGCAGGAACGATGGCGAACTACCTCGCTGCTGCTGTCGCAGGCCTCCTCTTGACGTGAGTTGTGGAGCAGGGGCGGTTCGCGACATCGATTCGCAGCGTAGGGGCGGCCCTGGTGGCCGCCCTCGCGCAACCACAAGGGTCGCCCCTACAACTGACATGACACCTGAGAAGACTCCAGGATATTCCGAAGCGTTGCGAGCCGTGAGATTCCTCGCCGCGCGCTGGCCTGCGGCCCCACGCGTCGGAATCGTGCTCGGCTCAGGCTTAGGCGGGGCTTTGCCGGAACTGCGCGGGGCACGAAGGTTTCAGTGGTCTTCAATTCCGGGTTTCCCACAGCCCTCAGTCGCAGGCCACAGCGGCGGGTTGCATCTCGGTGTCTGTCGTGAAGTACCAGTGGCGATACTGGCCGGCCGCGTTCACCTCTACGAAGGTTACGAGCCCGGCGAGGTGGTTTTCCCGGTCCGAGTATTGGCGTTAGCTGGAATTCGCTACCTCATCACCACCTGCGCGGCGGGCGGCATTGCGCCGCGCGCTGCGCCGGGGAGTTTCATGGTCTTTTCCGACCATCTCAACCTCCAAGGGGCTAACCCGCTGGCAGGATCTCACGACCCACGTTGGGGAGAGAGATTTGTGGACATGAGTGAGGCGTACGATTCGCGGTTGCGCCGGGAGGTGCTCAAAGTGGCCCGTGGACTGGGGCTGAAGTGCTTCGCGGGCGTCTACGCAGCGCTGTTGGGTCCCAGCTATGAGACGCCGGCGGAGATCCGAGTCTTGAGAGCGTTTGGTGCCAGCGCGGTGGGTATGTCCAGCGTGCCGGAGGTTATCGCCATGCGGCAAATGGGAGTGCGCGTGCTCTCCGTGGCCACAATCACCAACCGCGCCGCCGGGTTGAGCCGAAAGCCCCTGAGCCATCAAGAAGTACTCACGACCAGCCAGGCTGCAGGGCGGAATTTGGCCCGCCTTATCGGCGCATCTTTGCCGGCCGTGGCGAGAGTTCCGTAATCCCGCGAATCCCCTCCTTGCTAAGGAGGGGTAGGGGTGGTTGCCCGTCTCCTCGGTCGCGTTGCCCACCACCCCCACCCCCTCCTCAACCGAGCAGGGGAGTCGGGAAGGTGAAGAACCGATGACGTCGGAAGAACTGCTTCAGCACGCGATGAAGGCCAGAGAAAACGCCGTGGCAACCTTCTCCCGGTTCAAAGTCGGCGCCGCGCTTCTTACTGCGGAGGGCAGAGTTTATACGGGTTGCAACATCGAGAACGCCACCTACGGGTTGACAGTTTGCGCAGAGCGGGTGGCGTTGTGGAAGGCCCTCTCTGAAGGCGAGCGGTTCTTCGCTCGAATTGCGGTAGCCTCGGGCGGAGAACGGCCGGCAGCGCCTTGCGGAGCCTGCCGGCAACTGCTTTGGGAGTTCTGCGGCGATCTTGAGGTCGTCTTAGGCAATGCCGCAGGCGTGAAGGAATCACACCATCTTGCAGAACTCTTTCCGCGGCCTTTCGATCAGCGCTCCCTCTAATTCTAGAATTTGCTGCCCTGGAATTTCGGCTTGCGCGCGTCTTCTTTCCGCTGGACGATCTTCTCGGCGGTGTGACGGATGACGTCGGCGACGTTCCGGTTGGAAGCCAACCGCTTCAGATCGAATTCGTTGACTCGAGGGAGCAAGTGTAAACCTACATCAATAGGGGTTCGAGGATTGTTGACCAGAGCCTTGACAATCACGTAGAGCTTCATGAATTTGCGGTTCAGGGTAATGACCCGCAAGGCGTCCTCGCAGACGTCTTTCATGGAGGCATATTTCTCGACTTCTTCCTCAGTGAGTTTGGGCGATTGCGCCACGGCGCGGGCCACCAGTTTGTTGCTGTCCCGGATCAGGAGCATTCGATCTTCCTTAGTGCCGGTCAAAGCGGCCTTGACCTTTTGCACTACCGACATGCGTTGAGTTCGCTGAATCGCCGTGGTGGGCTGCGGTTTTTGCGGCTCAGGCCTTGAGTCCCCAGTCGCAACTTCTGGGGGAGCGGGAGTGGGAGGTTCGGAAACGTCGCTGCATCTTGCCTCGGCTATGAGGGAGAGAGCCCCTTCCAGCCAGCCACGAACGTGGTCGGTCAAGTTGGGGTTTTGAAGGAGAGCCTCTCCTAATTCTTCACGGTGGGGCGCGAGGTTGGCGGCAACAAACTCCAGGACGGCGTCCGGAGTGGAAGGGTCCCGGAGCGCTTGCTGAAGCTCCGCGGGGGGCCAGGATTGCAGGGTCTGGAGGGCGGTAACCTGTTCCTCGGCCTCTCCTCCGGAAGCAAGCAATACCAGGATTTCGATCTTTTCCTGCAGAGGAACAGGCAGTTCACCCCGGCACGCCTTGCGGCGCACCACTTCCGGTAAGGTGCCGGCGCGAATTGTCTCGACTAGTCGCTCGGAAATAGACTCTCTCTCAGGGCTGGGTTTTTTTCATGTCCTCGCGAGTCAGATGAACGGACTTCACCTCGCCTCGCCGCCCCAGGGGTTTCAGCGTTTCGCCATTCAGAGTCAACACGATGCCCGAAGCATTTCCCACCGTGACATCGAAGGTGTCGTGAGCTTTCAAGTTTTCGACCTCGTTGGGGTTTAATACCTTCTGTAGAACCGTCTTGCCGTCAGCATCCACGGCTACCCAGGCGCGTTCCGTCGCGGTCACTTGCAGCGCCAAGTCGGAAAGGCTCGGAACCGCGGGAGGAGTCTGAGAGGCGGCGCTCTGACCCGCCGGCTTTGCTTTTGCTCCAGGGGACGAAGGAGCACCCTGTGGCGCGGCAGGTGCAGTTGTGCTACCGGGTGAAGCGGTGGACGCCGTCTGTGTCGGGTTGCTCTCAGGCGGGGTGGAGGCAGGGGGTTGGACCGCCGGTACATTAGCAGGTGGGTTGGTGCTGGCTGAAGGATTTGCAGGCGGATTGGTCGTTGTAGCCGCAGGGGCGCTCGGCGGAACGACGATGGGTGCGCTGACACGCTGCTCCCGGACGCGGCGCGAATGGCGGAAAAGGGCATAGCCGCCTGCCAGCAGCACCGCTGCTACCGCAAGTCCGATCACCCGCGTCCGCAAAGCCGTGCCGTTCTGGTGCGCCCGGTTCGCCGCAATGCGACGGATGTCGACTTCCGGCTTTTGCCTGCCGGCAAGCTGGCAATCTGTCAGCACGCGTTCTTCGTCCAAGCCCAAATATCGTGCGTAGGTCCGCACGAAACTGCGAGTAAAGATTCCCCCCGGAAGTTTTGAGAGTTCCTCGCCTTCAATAGCTTCCAAAAAGCGAATGCTAATCCGTGTGGCGGCGGATATTTCCTCCAGAGTCACGCCACGCATTTCGCGCTCCCGGCGTAAGTAATCGCCGAATCCCGTTAACTGCGGTTCTTCGCTGCGCGTCACCAAGGTATCACCACGCTTATCTTATTTACCTGCCTCAGGGGTGTCAATTGATTTGCTTTGCTTGCTCTTTGGCCCCCCCAACCGTACTTGGGTACCATTGAGGTTATGGCAGGAAATGTATATGCTAAGAGTGGTGGGAGACATTATTAGGACTCCCCTGGGATGGGTATGGACCTACAGGAAGAGGTCATCGAACTTCGGCAGCAAGTCCAGCGCCTCTCCCTCTTCCATGAGGTTGGCAAAGCCCTCTTTTCAACCCTCGACCTCCAAAAAATCCTCCAGACGGTTATGGAGAAGATCAGTGACCTCTTGCAACCGGACACATGGTCACTGTTGATGGTCGACGAGAAGGCTCGCGAACTGTATTTCGAAATCGCCATGGGACAGGGCGCGGAGAAGCTCAAGGACGTTCGCCTGAAGTTGGGAGAAGGTATCGCCGGCTGGGTGGCTGAACACGGGGAACCTGTCCTAGTGGAAGACGTCCAGACCGACCAGCGATTCAAGTTCCGGTCCGACGAGTTCCCGCAACCGGCTACTCATTCGGTGGTTTGCGTTCCCATCAAAGGCCGCGAACCGGTCCAGGGTGTTATAGAACTGGCAAATTGCTTCGGTAAGCAGAGCTTTTCGCAAGAGCACATCCCCACTCTCAAGAGCCTTGCTGACTATGCGGCGATCGCTCTCGAAAACGCGCGGTATGTGCAGCGCATGCATGAACTCACGATCATGGATGACTGCACGGCCCTCTTTAACGCGCGGCACCTCAATTTCGTTCTGGATGCAGAAATCTACCGTTCCACCCGCTACGGCTATCAGTTTTCTGTAATCTTCTTCGATCTCGATCACTTCAAACAGGTCAACGACCAGTACGGCCACCTCGTGGGATCGAGGCTGCTTTGGAGAATCGGCGACCTCCTCAAAAGCAACCTACGCTTGATTGATTACGCGTTTCGATACGGGGGCGACGAATTTGTCGTGATCCTGCCCCAGACCTCGAAAGAGAATGCCCTGACCGTCGTGCGGAGGCTCAAAGACCTGCTGAATTCAAAAGTCTTCTTCCATTCGGAAAATCTGAGCATCACGGTCACCGCCAGCTTCGGCATTGCGACGTTCCCGACCGACGGCCGCACCCACCGAGAGATTCTGCGCCTCGCCGACGAGGCCATGTACCTCGTAAAGAGAACCACACGCAACAACATCGCCTTGGCAGGCGAAGGCGTCATGCCTCCTGATCCCTTCCTCGAAGAACACGCCGAAACCAAGCCGAACCCTGTGAAGTAGCACAGCCACTCTTGGCTGTGCAGGGCACGACACAGGCAAGAGTGCCTGTGCCACGCCGGCTGGCGCAGACCTCGGTCCTTTGAGGTCTGCGATGTCCCGAAGGGACACGGAAGATTCCACCGACCGCAACAGTTTCTTTCGCTTTGGGCTCGAGCCGAAAAGCTTCGATATTCTTCCGGCTATTCCTCAGATTTCGATATCATGGCAGCAATGGAGCCTTGGGAGCGGCGGAAGGTTCCGGGAGGATAGCAAGACATGGCCAAGGCCCTCGGGCGTTTCATCGTCATTGATCCCCGCGTGTGTCACGGTCAGCCGACCTTTCGGGGCACGCGGATTCTGGTGGCCGACGTGCTCGATCAGGTGTCGACCGGTATGGCCTGGGAGGCCATCATCGAAAACTGGCGCGGCGCGGTAAGCCGAGAGGCCATTGCGGAGTCCGTCCGCCTGGCGCGCGAGGTCCTCATGGACCATTCCGAAGAGCTCGTCGCGGTCACGTAATGACCATTCTCGACGAGAACAAGTTGCATGGTGAAGTAATCTGACCGGTTTTTCGATGGTCATTTCACGACACTGGTTCGCTACGGGCTGGTCCTAGGCTCTAGCCCTGCGGCCGTAAGGCGTTGCGGTTCAGCGGACCGCACAGTTTCGCTCTGCGCCAACCCCGTCGATTTTGACGCCGCATGGGAAAAGCGCGTTGAAACCGTGGTTGATCCGGCGACGGGACTGAAGGCGAATATCATATCCGCCGAAGACCTCATAGCCTCGAAACTCGCGTCAGGACGTGCCCGCGACCTTGCCGACGTTGAGGACATCCGCAAAGCGGCGGAGAGCCAAGGCCCGAAGCCCGCAAAGACAAAGCCTCCTGAACCCACCGGCGGCGGTCCCGGTGAGTGACACGTCTGAAAACGTAGCGCACACCATTTCTCCCCACCATTTCTCCCCCCAAAAAGCCTCGGGGCTTAGCCGCCCCTGCGTGCCCGCGAGGAGAGCAGCTCGCGCCTTTTCTTCTCAGCTGGCGCTATTACCTTAGAAGTTAGCGAGGCTAACAGTCCACGCGCGGTTTTGTATCTCTGCGTCTGAAGCACCCAGGGATATCTTTTCAGACCTTCAAACATTGCATACTGGGGGGAAGAAGAGTGCAGTATCGGCTGAACAGGCACGGAGGGCAAGTGCGGTATAATCCGTCCGAGCTCCTGTGGCACACTCCTAGCATCCGTGATGTCAGCAATTACGAAGCGAGCCATATGGGCTATAGTAGAAATCGTCTCGGTTGTGTCGCGAGATGCCGGTTTCATGAAATCGAAGAGAACAGGGATGTAACCTCGATCGCGAAGCGCCTGACGCAGGGCCTTTAAGACGTACCTGCGAGGGCGGCTGAAGCGTCCAAGAATGAGAACCACCTTGGCGGCTATAGAATCTATGACGTTTCGAATCCTGGCATTGTTGATGAGTAGGTACATGAATTGAGCCATTTCCAGATAATCCACGGTTATCGCTGGCTCGAATTCTGAGCGGGCGATATTGAGGTTTCTCTGCTGGGCCCCACTCAGATTGACATCCCAGGCAGAGATCCCGTGCACCCAACAATCGGACAAATTAGCTCGCCTAAGGTCGACGTCGGCAAAGACAAGATCAGTCAGTGTCGCGCCCGACAGGTCGGCACCTCCAAGGTTCGATTCGAAGAAACTGGAACTGGAGAGGTCCACGCGGTGGAGATTCGCCTTGCGAAGGTCGCTCATCACGAAGCTCGCACCCTGAAGCTCTGCCCCCTCCAGATTAGCACCCACGAGAGTGGCCTCATCCAATGCAACACAGTTGAGGTTCGCCCGCCTCGCATCTAAGTTATTCATGTTCGCGGCGGCCAAGTCGGCTTCGAAGAAGTCAGCTTCCCGTAGATCAGATCTACGCAGGTCTGTCCGTCGCAGCAGGGAAGTGGCTCCGAGATCTGCACGTCGCAAATTAGCCCCTCGGAGGTCAGAACCCCGAAGGTCGGCACCACGTAGGTCGGCATCTCGTAGGTCTGCCCTGCGCAGGTCCGAATTCCGCAGGTTTGCCTCACTGAGTTGGGCTCGGCGGAGGCTCGCGCCGCCCAGCCTTGGCCGAACCCTCCGATTTTGAGCTCGCCAGTGGTTCCAGGCCCTGGTCCCCTCTTCCGCAATTTCGACGTGTTCCTTGTTCGGCACTGCTTTCGAGCTCCTCTAATAAAGGGCGGAATATCCTGTGGACAGTGCGCAGACTCTTACAGGACGGTAGCCACTACGCGAGTCACGAACGCCACCCCCGACCACCCGCGCCTTGCTTCATACAGGCGTTCCAATGGCATTCTGAGCCCCGGTGGAGAAGACCGTATACCTGCACTCGTGTCGCAGGAACAAGCCGAGTTCATCCAAAGAGATGCGATACTTTGCCATATCGCTTGGCGTCATGACGATGGTTAGCTTGTCTGCGAATGTCATTTCCGAGCACGCGGCGACAAAGGACTTGATCGTTTCACGGACGACCTCTTCGCGTGTCTGCGGGACTCTGGAGAATCCGGTACCGAGGACCGGCATAACCAGAGCCTCCTTCAGGCCCCGGCGTCCAACGAAAACCCACAACTTTACGAGTGCCTCCTTGAGGTTATCGAACGTTCCGGATGCGACGCCATGCTCGTTAATGTCCCCGATCGCGAGAAAGTAACCTGTGCGCTGCTTCGGATTAAGGCGTACACACGTTCCGATTGGGTACCTCTTCGCCTTGCCGCAGCGTGCCCCATGTAAGTCCTGACACGGGATGTTGCTAAGGTGTGCGGAAAGCTCCACGTCGAGTTGAGTCTCGTCGCCGTAGTACCTCCTCGTGAAGGTGCCCTGGACGCTGCGATCAGATATCAATTCCCGAGAAATCCGCGTGTCGAAGGTCGTGTTAGTTCCAACGATTAGTGCACCAGGAAACGAAAAGAGGTCTCCCACGGCAATCTCAATCGTGACGTCGCGCCCGTTGAGCTTGTGCGAGACGCGCGTATGTGGTTTGCGTCCCCATGCTGCAATCAGCAGACCGGCCACGCCGAACCAAGGCCAGGCATTACGAATTGCATCAGGAGCCCTCGTGTCCTTGAAAAAGAACGCCGTCATCTGTACCAAGAGCCAGAGCGCTCCAAAGGAGCCCAGGACCGCTGAAAGTGCGCGTAGAGACAAAAGGTTTCGCAGCCACGCTCTTAGGTAGTAGGTGCACCCCCACAGCATCATAGGCCCAGCCCTTTGTAAACTTCAGCTTTGTAGTAATATGGGCCGGACTTACCCTCCCGCCGACACGCCTCGAACGATAGTGGCCAGTTATCAAGCGCGTATTGCATAATTTTCGCGTTAAACGAGATGTGCACGGCGAGGGCCTCTTTAGCGAGCGTCGGGCATCTCTCACCGTCAACGCATCGCGTTCCGTTCAGATTAACCACGATGATTGGTAAGATCCGCGATACAGCCTGCTCAATTTCCCAGCGCACAAATTTCGTCAGGTAGCGGGTGCGCTCGCCAACCAGCAGTACAAATACCTTCGAGTTGCGCATCCGCTCGGCCAACTGAGCCTTGATTGATGCCTCTTGGCTGGAGTCTCGCGAGGTGTTCAGGTCATGTGCATCGTAGAAGTTGAAATCGATGCCGTCGTTTTGCGTCCACGCCTGCATCAGGCGGTAGTAAACCATGTCTGAATCGCCGTCAAACGACACAAACGTCTTGTTTCGGTATGGCATCCCTGTTCCTTTCTCTGGCAGGCATCCCACCCCTTGCAACGGGTGCAGTCAAGCAGCCTTCGCCAGGGTGTCCGTGGAGTTTAGCCGCAGAAATCGCACCGAGCGAGAAGATGGCAGCGTACAGGAAGTGGGTCATCTTGGAAGGAGGTATACACCCGTCTCATGAAAAAGACAATAAGGAAAGGGCGGGCTGGCGCAGACCTCCGCGTTTTGAGGTCTGCGATGTCCCGAAGGGACACGACGCCCAGGCCAGCTCAATCCAGTCGGTCCATGCGCAGGACGGATTCGTGGTGCGGAAAGTAAAACCTCCAGCTTGACCACGGCCAATCCCCGGGCGAACTCACCAGCCTGCGCTTCACCGGGTTGTTATAGTTCAGTTTCTCCCGCCGCTTTGCTTCGCTTTACACATCGAAGGGGTGAAAACACCGGTTCCAAAGCCGGAAGTGGGACTCATCATGCAGGGGAAAAACGGTACCGGACCGTTTCCCCGTGGGCTCTTCCTACGATGATAGTCCGACGGTCAATTCCAGCCGCCTGAGCTTGATGCGTTCGGCGTGAACCTGTGCAAGGTCGTAGTGCGCCTGCTGCGTGAGCCAGCTTTCGGCACTGCCGCCGAAAACCTTAGACAGCCTCACGGCCATTTCGGGCGAAATACCGCGCTTCCCGTTCACCAGTTCCGACAGGGTGGTGCGCGTGACTCCGAGCGCGGCGGCGGCAGCCGTAATCGTCAAACCCAAAGGCTCAATACACTGGCGCAACACAAAGCCCCCAGGGTGGGGTGGACTCTTCATCGGCATGGTTTCAGTCTCCCTTCAGTGGTAATCGACATAATCAACGTCCATGACGTCGCGTTGGGCAAAGCGAAAGATCACCCGCCAGTTGGCGCGAACCGTCACCGCCCAAAAGCCCTTGGACTCGCCCTTGAGCGGATGCAGCCGGAACCCCGGCACGTCCATATCCGAAAATGTGCCGGCAGCATCCAGCCGCGCGAGAATGTCACGCAGCTTTTCTGCGTGTTCCCCTATGACGCCGCGCGAGTCGTCGTCTTCGTACAGGCGTCTCAATCCTTTGTGGCGGATTGACCGAATCATAACTGACTGTAACGCGTCACGTAACGCATGTCAACAGGAAAGGCGGGTGGCGCATCATACGTAGCGACGCCTGTTGTCGCGATGTATGCGCCCATTGTCGGGTCCTCGACGTGTCACAGGGTCACAAAAAAGGCCCACGGCATGCAAATCGTGGCATGGTATACCCCTGCGACCCCAAAGGGCGTACACATGCCGACCACTAGCGTCGGCACGTGTGCGCCACCCGCGCAGAGGCAACAAAGAAAGTACTTGACTTATTACAAGCTTGTTATAGAATTGACTTGCTATGAGAACACAGGACCTCAAAACTGAGCGGCTGCGACACGGATGGGGCCAGGTCGAAGCGGCTAAGCACCTCGGTGTATCCCAGCCTTATCTGGCAATGCTTGAAAACGGGAAGCGTTGCTTGACCCCCACTTTGGCGCGTAAGATTGTTGCCACCTATGGACTTCCGCCTGGGGAACTGCCCGTGCCAGAAACGTTCAATCCGGCTAAAGTTGAATCACAGCGCTTGGTCGAGTATCTGGCTCGACTCGACTATCCGGGATTTGCCTATGTTCACACGCGCGTGAAGAGTAAGCACCCCGGAGAAGTCCTGCTTACCGCTCTCGCCCAAGATCGTCTCGAAGGACGAGTCGCCGAAGCCTTGCCGTGGGTCCTGCTCAGCCACTGGGAGACGGGCTTCGATTGGCTAGTGGAAAAAGCAAAGAAGTTCGACCTCCAGAATCGCCTGGGATTTGTGGTCAGCTTGGCCTGCCGACTCTCTGCGAGGAATGCAGATGTTCACCGAACGAACGCTCTGGCAAACCTGAAGGCCACGCTAGATCGAAGTCGATTGGCGCGTGAAGATTTTTTCCCCCGACCGCCACGCAATGACGCAGAGCGGGAATGGCTGATGCAAAACCGGCCGGAAGAAGCGGCGCATTGGAACCTGCTGTCGGACTTGCAACCGGAGCATTTGCAATATGCGTCGTACTAACAACACGAAACTCCTTTCACCGTGGTAAGAGTTCTTGGTAGAACTGGACGCCCTTCTTTCTGAACAAGTTGACGTGCATTGCATGGGTGGGTTCGTGGTCAGCGTGTATTACGGACGGCCGATAACTACGGGAGAGTTTGCATTTTCCGCTTGACAAGCCGCGGCTGGTGTGATAGCCTATAATTGTGGTTATGATGTGGACACATTGTCGTAGGCGAGGGCCAGGGGGAAACGCGGCGCGAGGGATGGCGGGAAGCTGCCGGCACTCGCGCAAACAGGGAACTGGAAAACAAATAAAAAATATACGATCGAAGCCAGTATGTTATTGAAAACACAGAGAGGCAGTTGAAACGAAGCTAAGAAGTCTATGAAAACAAATTGGTTATTAGAGATAAGCTGCACAGAAGCTTAGAAGTTGTTGAAAAAAAATAACATGGCGTTGTTGAAGACTGCAAACTTAGCAGCTTTTTTCCACAAAAACACGCGAATCTGACCCCAAAACTAGCGAAAATGCATCGTTTTGCGCCAAACGAATCGAGGCCGAGCGGCAACATATTGTCGGCTAGTTGGGGCGGTTCGCGATCCCCCCTATACCCCGTCCGGCCCCGGCGCCGCATCCATGGATTGGACACAGCGAGTGCACGCTTGCACCCCTCGGCGTCTTCTGTCACGATGGCTGTCCGCTATGCGTTGGCAAATCTGTGAGGTGGATGGAGACGCGGTCGCGCGACTGGGCCGCGAGCTGAACATCCCGAGTATCGTCGCCCGGCTTCTGATCCTGCGCGGAGTCACCGATCCGGAAACAGCGCAGCGATTCCTCCATCCTGCACTCGATCAGCTTCACAATCCCTTCTTACTGGCCGACATGAAGACCGCCGTAGACCGCCTGCGCCGCGCCCTGGAGCAGAGGGAGAAGATCCTGATCTATGGCGACTACGACGTGGATGGAACCATGTCGGTGATCATCCTGTTGGCGGCGCTGCGGGGACTGGGTGGGGAGGTTGAGGCCTACATCCCGCATCGCTTGAGCGATGGGTACGGAATGCGCGCGGCGATCATTGAGGAGGCGGCTGCCAAGGGTATCCGAGTAGTGGTCAGCGTGGACACGGGCATCCGGGAACACGAAGCGCTGAATCGGGCGCGTGAGTTGGGCTTGGATTGCATTGTAACGGATCATCACCTGCCGGACCGCCATCTGCCTCCGGCCTGTGCTATTCTGAACCCACAGCGGGCCGACTCCGGCTATCCCGAAAAGGTCCTGGCCGGCGTCGGGGTGGCTTTTAAGCTGGTGCAAGCCCTACTGGGCGAGCGTCTCTCCGGCCGGCTTCTTCAGTCTTACCTTAAAGTTGTCGCGATCGGGACGATTGCCGACGTCGTCCCCTTGCTCGGTGAGAATCGGGTCATTGCGCACTTCGGGCTCGAGGCATTACGTCAACCTTCGCAGGCCGGTTTGCAGGCGCTGCTCGAGGTTTGCGGGCTCGATCGTTGCGACATTTCGGCGGGGGACTTGGCATTCCGTCTGGCGCCGCGCCTGAACGCGGCAGGGCGCATGGAGGATGCACGGGACGTGATTGACCTTTTCACTTGCCCGGACCTGGAGAAGGCGCGTGAGATCGCCGGGCGCCTGGACAGATTCAACCGCGACCGGCAGCGAATTGAAGAGGGGATTCTGCGTGAGATCGTGGAGGAGATGGATGGCCACCCTGAGAAGAGGGAGCGCCACTCCCTCGTGCTGGCCGGTGAGGCGTGGCATCGGGGAGTGATCGGAATTGTGGCGCAGCGCGTGGTGGAGCGGTACCACCGTCCGGCGCTGGTGGTGAGCGTGGAGGATGGGATAGGAGTCGGCTCGGGAAGATCGATTCGAGCCTTTCACCTCCTCGATGCACTGGCCGCCATGCAGGAACTGTTTCTACGTTATGGCGGCCATGCCAGGGCAGCGGGTTTCGCATTACCCGCGGAGCGGATCGCGGAACTGGAAGCGCGTTTCGAGCAATACGCACGAAAGACATTGAAGCCGGAGGATCTCGAGCCAACCCTGCGCGTCGATGCCGAGGTGAGCGGGCACGAAATCGATTGGACTCTCTACGAAGCGCTCCAGACGCTGGCGCCCTTCGGTTGCGCCAATCCCGCCCCGGTCCTGGCGGCTCGCGATCTGCGTCTCGTGGTGGGACCTCGAATCCTCCAGGAGAAGCATCTAAAACTACGAGTGGCCCGTGGGCCCAGGTCATTTGACGCCATCGGTTGGGGAATGGCAGAGCGAGGCGCGACGCTGGTTGCCGGGCAAACGCTCGACCTGGCTTTCACCTTGGACCAGAATGTGTTTCAGGACACCACAACCCTACAGTTGGTGTTGAGTGAAATCAGGGGATGAACGGCGCAGGACAACGCGCAACCCGGCACCGGGATTGGATGACTTGGCTCGTGGCCGGTGCAATGACCGTCACCGCCTTGGCGGTGACCGGGACCTACTGGCTTGCAACACGCCACAAAGAAAAGCCCGCCGTATTGCCGCAGAATGTCCCCGTCGATATTCATCAACAGGTCTCCGGCTATACCGTCACCCACTCGGATCGTGATCGGCGCGTCTACACCATTCATGCCGCGAGGACGGTGTCCTTCAAACAGGGAGGAGCAACGGTCCTGGAGGACGTGTTGGTGGAGTTGTTCGGCAAAACGGGCAAGCGCCGCGACCTCATGCGCACGCAGCAATGCCAGTACAACAGCCAGACCAGCGATCTGTTCAGCTCCGGCCCTGTACACATTGAGCTCAATTCCGAAGCTGAGAATACCCGGGCTTCAAACTCGAGAGGCAGCCGGACAGTCTACTTGGATACTTCCAAGGTCTCTTATCACCACGAGAAGTCGCTCGTAACCAGCGACGAGGTTGTGCACTTCCGTGTCGGGCCGGCCTCCGGATCATCCCGGGGGATGGTTTACGCCACTAAAGACGGATCGTTGGATCTCGAAAAAGATGTGGCCATAGAATTGCCACTCCGCGAGGGTCATGCCTCCAGTCCTCCCATGGAGCTTACCGCCAGCCATCTTCGCTATGAAAAGCCCGGCAGGCAAATAGTCCTTTGGGGCCCGGTGCGGGTAACGCAAGGCGACCAGAACGTCTCCGCCGGCGGCGGCAAGGTATTTCTGGACGAAGCGAATCGTGTCACTCGAGTCGAGATGGAAGGCAGCGTCAAAGCCTCGGAATCCTCGCCGGAGAGGCAAGTGGAACTTTCGGCGGATCGCGCGCAGGGGGAGTTTGACCCGGCGATGAGGGCCCTGCGCCATCTGACGGCCCAAGGGAATGTGGCCGGGCAATCTCGCGGCAAAGGGAGTACTAGTCACTTGCGCGCGGAACGAGTTGAACTGAATCTTGTCGGTGCTCCCGCAAAGTTGCAGAGTGGGGATGCTTCGGAAAGCGTGCTGCTTGTGGTCGAATCTTCGCCGACCATGGACCAGGGAAAGTCGGCAAAACCCGCGACCACAGAAAAGCGAGCGCTCTCCGCCTCGGAGCTGAAGTTCAGCTTTCGGCCGAACGGCAAGAGCCTTAAGGAAGCGCAAACGGTCGGCGGCGGCAGACTCGTAATCGACCAATCGGATTCCAAGTCAGGGCAGCGCATCATAACCGCCGGGCAGTTCCTGATGACTTTCAGCGCCCTCAGCGACCTGGAAACGCTGCGTGGCCTAAAACCGACCCAAATCGTTTTTCAGCCGCCCCGTGACGCCCCACCGGGCAGTGTCGCCCAAGAGAGCACTGCGGATCAGCTATTGGCCACATTTGACGAGGCGACACACGCCCTTAAGCAGGTAATCCAGTCAGGGAATTACACCTTCCGTGACGGCGACCGCAACGCCAGTGCGGAGGAGTCCGTCTACGCGGCAGCCGCGCAGGATGTGACCCTGACTGGCCATTCCCGCCTGTGGGACGCTGAGAGCCAGGCAAAGTGCGAGCGTCTCCGCTTCGATCTTGCGACTGACATTGCCGAGGGGATCGGCAAGGTACAGAGCACTCACCTCGGAAGTGGGGACCAGACGGCGAACGGGCAAGCCCGCGACCCCACAAACGTCTTAGCGGACCGCATGGTGGCCCAACGGCGCGGCCAATTCGTACATTACGAGGGACATGTGCGCGCCTGGCGCGGCGCGGATGTCGTGGAATCCACCAGCCTGGACGTTTACCGGAAGGGGAAGCGGATGAGTTCTGGCGCCCAGGTGTTGACCTCCCATCTCCAACCCGCTTCCGATGGGGCGGGAATGCCGCCCTCCACCGGAACCGCCCGTCGCGAAACGCGCCCGCTGACTGTACGTGCCGATTTCCTGGAAGCTTTCGACGGGGGTAGCAAAGCGACCTACCGTGGTCACGTGAAGCTCCAGACAGGGCTGACCACCATGGAAGGCGACAGGATGAATGTTTATTTCTCCCGCATCGGCACGAATCAAGACTCAGAGGTGGACCGTGCCAATGCTGATGGGCACGTCGTGGTTGTCCAACCGGGTAGACGAGCCACAGCAGAGCACGGCGAGTACTCCGCCGGCACGGGGCAAATCGTCCTTACCGGTGGGCCACCCAATATCCGTGACGATAAGAAGGGCTTTACAACCGGCCGTCGTTTGACACTGTTTGTCCACGATGATAGGCTTCTTGTGGAGGGAGGTGATGGGACACCCTCTTTATCGCAGCACCGCGTCGCGCCATGAGCGACCATGCAGACTCTCTCTACAGTTGAGCTGACGAAATCGTACAAGGGACGCAAAGTCGTTGATAATATTAGCCTGAGGATTACTCAGGGAGAGGTAGTAGGGCTGCTGGGGCCCAACGGAGCGGGTAAGACCACGACATTCTACATCATCGTCGGCCTAACCAGCCCGGATTCCGGCCAAGTGATGCTGGACGGAGCGGACATAACGGCCTACCCCATGTACATCCGGGCAAGAAACGGGATCAGCTACTTGCCGCAAGAGCCTTCCATCTTCAGAAAGCTCAGTGTGGAAGAGAACATCATGGCGGTTCTCGAAACCTTGCCGCTAACCGCGCACCAGCGTCGTGAGCGCTTGGAAGAGTTGGTGGAGGATTTAGGGTTGCAACAGGTGCGGCGGAGCGAAGGGTACATGTTGTCAGGAGGGGAGCGAAGGCGCGTGGAGATCGCAAGGTCTTTGGTGATTTCACCCTCCTTCATTCTTCTCGACGAGCCGTTCTCGGGAATCGATCCGCTCACGGTCCAAGACATACAGAAGATCATTGTGCGCTTGAAAGGGACAGGGATCGGGGTGCTGGTGACCGACCACAACGTGCCCTACACCTTGCAGGTGACAGATCGGGCCTATATTATTAACAACGGGCGGATATTTCGTGCCGGGTCGCCGGAAGAACTGGGACAGGATGCCGAGGTGAGACGAGTTTACCTGGGCGATAGTTTCCGGTTGACAATGTAACCGGATCGCGCCAGTCTCTAATGCTGGATAAGTAGTGGGTCAGTTTGGCGTAGCGGCCGCCTAACGCCGCCAAGGGGCGACCGTGGGTGCGGGATCGCTCCTACAAGGAACAAAGAATCGTATGGGTGGTGGGCCTGCTCCTAGAATCGGACTGAACCTCAAGGTGGCGCAGAAGCAGATTCTGACGCCCGGTTTGGTGCAGATGGTCAGTGTTCTCGCGCTCAATAAACTCGAGCTGCGGGAGATGATTAACCGGGAGATGGTTGCCAACCCTGTTCTGGAAGAGGTTCCGGAGGACGTTCCGAGCATCGACGAGGTCGACAAACGTACGGAGACGGAAAACGCAGAACACACTCCGCCGGCGACCAATCATGTGGTGGCCCGAAACGACGACCACCAGGATTCATTCCAAGAGATTGATTTCGGTTCATTCTTCGATGATTACCTCGATCCCGGATACCGATCTCCGGAAGCCGAGGTGGTTGACCGGCCCTCCTTCGAGAACTTCCTTTCTCAGCCAACGTCTCTGGCTGCTCACCTGGAGTGGCAATTGAGCCTTTCCGTGTGCTCGGATCCGGTGCGCGAAGCCGGTAATTCCATCATTGGCAACCTGAATGAGGATGGGTACGTCACCGCGCCGCTGGAGGAGATTGCGCAAACCGGCGGGCATTCGTTGGCCGACGTCCAGGAAGCCCTGAGTCTGATCCAGGTATTCGATCCGGTGGGCGTGGCGGCTCGGGACGTGCGTGAATGCCTGTTGATCCAACTGCACACGCTGGCTCCCGAGAATACGCTGGCCCAACAGATCGTTTCCGGCTACCTCAAGCAGCTT
>Ga0326727_10010975_pt1 | contig 21309 bp, 20 predicted proteins | sample MB2enrmetagenome_FD_207643 | JGI IMG/M metagenome (GOLD analysis project Ga0326727, IMG submission 207643) | Lab enriched peat soil microbial communities from McLean, Ithaca, NY, United States - MB29MY | ecosystem: Environmental > Terrestrial > Soil > Wetlands > Peat | place: USA: New York...
AGAATTGCTTCACCTCTGCCCATGTAATGCTCAGGAGATGTCTTCTGTTCATCCCCGGTCAGTTCCTCTCTCGTAGCAGGTAGGTAGATTGTGAAAGTGCTCCCCTTGCCATCCTCGCTTTGCACATCTATGTACCCGTAATGATCCTTCACCGTTCCCCAGACTACGGCAAGTCCCAGACCTGTCCCGCTCCTTCCCATGACCTTCTTCGTATAGAAGGGTTCGAATATCTTCTTGATGTCTGCAGACGAGATACCCCTACCGTTGTCGGATACCGTCAGAACCACATAATCCCCTTCCCGTACATCATCATAGCCCCGTATGGGTTTGTCGATGTAGCAGTTCTTTGTCCGAATCATTACCTCTCCCTGCCCGGATATAGCCTCTGAAGCATTGGAGACAAGATTCATTATGGTCTTCCCCAGATGCACCGGAGAGCCCTTAATGTTCGACAGGTTCTCTTCGAGATTAGTCTTAAATATGACATAAGGATGATATACTTTCAATTTCTCAAACTCCGGAGCCTCAAAGTGATCTCTAATAACCTTGTTGAGATTGACAACTTCGGAAACGGCGACGCCCCTCCGACCCAACGTCAAAAGGTCCTGAATGATCGTAGCACCCCTCTCACTAGATTGCAAAATGCCGGAAGCGTAACTTCTTAACGGATTTCCTTCCGGTATTCTTTCCAAAAGCAATTCCGAATATCCGACAAGAACTCCCAGCACATTATTCAGATCATGAGCTACACCTCCTGCGAGGGTCCCCAGGGCCTCCATCTTCTCGGCGCGGTTCAAGCGCTGCTCAAGTTGTAAACGTTCTGCCTCTGCCTGTCTGCGCTCTGTTATGTCTTTCGAAACAACTGTTACGGCAGTCGTTCTTCCTCCCGGACCTCTTACAGGTGTAAATGTCCGAAGGTAATATTTATTATCTCTTTGACTCTTTTGCTCACATAATAGGAATTCACCGGTCTCAATTACTTCCTGAACACTCCTCGTAAATGCTATCGTGTCTGCCTCTGAATGGAGGTCCGCATAGCTTCTGGCAATGACCTCTTCTTGTGAAAGCCCCAGCCGCTGCAGATGTTTTTCATTCACAAACAGGTAACGACAGTCACGGTCGATAAGGTACATTGAATCTTCGGTTGAAGCTAGAGAGCGATATTTTTCCTCCGATTCACGCAGTGCCTCATCCGCGAGCTTGCGTTCTGTGACATCGCGCGCAAGACAGCGAAATCCTGTAGGGCGGCCGTCATGATCTCGCATCAGAGATGCAGACATCTCGAGAGTTATGATGACGCCGTCCCTTGTTATAATCTCGAAATCAACCACCTTGGCAGATTTCCCTGTTCCATATATTTCATGGAAGATTTCAAACATCCGGTTGGCCGCCTCCGGGTTGCTGTAGCGCTGGTAATTCATGCCCAGGAGTTCTTCCGGCAGGTACTTTAGCGTTCGCTGGGCCGCATGGTTGAAAAAAGTCATATTCCCGGTGAGATCTAGTTCAAAATAGGCATCATCTATGCTTTCCAAGATCGTACGATATTTTTTTTCGCTCTCTCTCACCGCCTCTTCCGCCTGTTTGCGATCCGTTATATCGCGCGCGATACCGCGATACCTCAGAAGGTTCCCTTCCGCGTCAAATATTGGCACACCGCTCGTCTCAAGAACCACTTTCCGCCCATCTTTGCATAGATTTATATTCTCTAATCCCGCAAACGGCTGGCGTGACCTTATTATCACATCTGTTAATTGCGTTAATCTCTGCGCCTCGTCAACGGGCATAAAATCGAATGGGCGTTTTCCTAATACCTCCTCGGGTTCATATCCGAGCAGTGCCTTGACTTTGGGACTAGCATAGGTGTAAACGGCGTTCTCGTTGACTTCCCAGACCCAGTCGCTGGTTGTTTCTACGAGAGAACGAAAGCGTTCCTCACTTGACCTAAGGGCAGCCTCCGTTTTCTTTCGTTCGTTGATTTCGCGCTGGAGCACCAGATTTGTCTGTCTCAGCTCCACCGTACGCTCTGCAACCATTTGCTGGAGTTTGGCGGTCATATGCTGACTTTGGTCTTCGATATTCTTGCGATCCGTGATATCGCGACCGACGCCGATGAGTCCCAAGAGCTTCCCGTCTGGCCCATAATAAGGCGTTCTGTGCGTTTCTATCAATACGCGTTTCCCATTAGGGTATGAAATCCACTCTTCATCATACCGGGGCTTTTCATGGGTCAATGTCAACCGGTCGTTTCTGTGATATAGCTCCGCTTCAGCGGGCGGAAAAATATCAAAGTCCGTCTTGCCAATTATTTCATCCTTGGCAAGCCCCACATGCAACACAAATGCTGTATTGCAATCCAGATATATTTCCTCAGTATCCTTGCAAAACATAATGTCTGGAATGGAATCAATCAGGTTGCCGAGAAAATCTTTTTGCCGCATAAATTCTGAAAGCGGGTCTTCACGCAATTCTCGTACGCTATTGATTTCGTTTCGGGTAACTCTAGTCGTTATTTCTAACATTGAAACCACACTTCAATTTGCCCCAAATCTTCTTTTCTTGGAGAGAGTCTAAGGGTTTAATCGGCATAAAAAGCAAAAAGCATACCTCGAGCAGGCAGAAATGCACTCTCACATTGCATCACCGTCTCAATTGTATATGAATAGGAGAAGATTGCCGATTACGCGGCACTGTTAGACAAACTTACCGGGGTAGAACTCAGCAGCGTTTACAAGTGTAACTTATTGATTAATCACTATAATACTTAAAAATAATACAACTCCTGCATTTGTCTTTGCTTGCAGGTACTTACTACCGACAGGAATTCCCCCTATAGCATAGCTCGGGGTGGCGACACTTACGCAAGACAGCGGCTGCAGAAAGATCTGATAGAGTTGGCATCCGCGGAATAGATTGATACGGCAATTTTTTCTGTCTCGTCCTCGAATAAAGGGACTTGTTTTCCACCTTTCATGCCGGCGGGAACCCCAAGCTCCAGAAGAGCAATTTTTTTGAGAATATAAATGACGTAACCCAATAGCAAACCCGGTGACGCGCACCGAACTTCTAGGCTGATGTGGCGTGATACAGCTGACATCGGTCCTATTGACGTGAATATCACGGGCTATGCCTTTTCCCAACGTGAGATTGCATATGCCGCCAGAGCACGGCCTTGATGATACCCTTCCTCCAGAATAAGACGATTCTGGCTAAGCCGCGATACGCGGAACTTTTCCGGCGGGCAGACTTCAACGACGGTTACTCCCTCCGGCGGATTGCGAATGAGGTTCACCGATTCGCTGTAGCGCCGAACACGCTTGGTCATGGCCTGTTGCAGCAATGGGTAACGTCGCATGCTCCAACGTATAAGGCAATCAAACGGATCGCGTTGTTTCCGGTAGTTTTGATTGCGGGAACGAATTACCATAATCCGGCGAGCCCCGAGACTAATGGTTTTGCCTATGGGTATGGCATCTGCTACCCCGCCGTCCGTCATTTGGCGACCATCGACAACCGGGTAAGAGCGGTAGAAAAGAGGCATAGAACTGGAAGCCATAAGAACATGCTCAAGATCCTGGGCGCCGGTCTCTTTATAAACAGCCTCGCCGGTTTGCACATCCGTAAGAACAACTATGAAAGGTTTCCTTTTCGCATAGATCCTCTGCAAGTCGAGCCGGATTTCCCGAATCGTAGTATCCCAGAGCCAGTCGAGATCTATTAGATGACCGCCGCGGAGGAACCTGGCCGTATTGATAAATTCGGGCCGTAGCGAATAGTCGGTATATATTCTCTTGTTGCGACCCATCATTTCGGAAAGAAAAGCTGCAAGATTGGATGCACCGGAGGAAACGCCCATATAGAAATCAAAAGGATTGAATTGTATTTCAAGAAATCCATCCAGGATCCCTGTTGAGAAGACACCGCGTAGCGCACCGCCTTCAACAACGAGAGCCGTATCCATAAGTTGACTTGCCGACTTTTCGGTCCGTTCATTATGTGAAGCAGTTGGTGTCGCCATTTTGAATTTGCTATCAGGAACACATTGCTTGTTGCATCGCGTGAATCACAAGAGATAAGCACAATTTTATACTATCTCTTCTTCTGTAATAAATCTAGCTTCCCGATGACTGCTGCCATCTCATCTCCCCATATAAAACCCAGATCGACGGTCTATCCACCCACACGCATCCAACGCTTAGAAATACCCCAAACTTCGGTCCTGTCCGCTCAGGCGATCGTGCGTACACAGATAAGTATCCCTATTCCTTACGGAGACGATGTTATGTTTGCTGCGTGCCACAAATCCGGTCGGAGTAATTTCCTAATCTCTCAAACCATTACCCGGCAATCAATGAGTGGGCTATAGCCACCCCAGTATTTTATGCCGATAAATTCCATGTATTAAATGTACCGATTATACATTCCAACCGATAAATATCTCTAACAGATTTAAGCTAGACTAGAATTAATATCCCGGCTCTACCAAGAAACAGCGAAAGCAATATAAGTACCATGATAACAAACTGCAACATAAAAAATCATGTCCACTTTTTGCCCCGTGAGGAAATATTCGAGCAGGAGTGCCTCCCTTTTCCCGGTGGATGCGTCGCTATTGATCATGTAGGTTCTTTTAAATATCTTCGAATATTTTGATATGCTATAGATTAATTTAGTCGGTCTGCGGAGATTCTCCACATTATACCCGGAAAGTAGCCGCCAGATTTTTAATTCACGTCTACATTGAGATGAGCGTAAGAAGCTATATTCGTTTCTCAATGCAAATTACTTTTTGTAGAGCCCATATGTTTTACACGATAGCAGCCGATTTAGTGATCTTCGTCCATTTCCTGTGGATTGCTTTTGTCATCTTGGGATTTCCCATATCCCTGTATCTAAATTTTTCCAGATTGAGGGTGTTTCATTTGCTCGCCTTGATCGCCATAGTCGCCATGCAACTGACCAGAACCATCTGTCCCCTGACCTACCTGGAAGCCTATCTCAAAGCTAAAGATGTATCGCGTGGGGTTTATCCCGGCCAGTTCACCATAGATACAATCGAAAAACTGATCTATGTTGAAGACCTAACCCTTGAAAAGATTACCGAAGCGACAATCATATTTCTTGCTCTGGTGTTGCTCTCATTTTGGCTGAAGCCGGTAACTTTAAAAAAGCAACGCGGGTTAGACATTGAATAATCGCCCTGTTTCTGATATGGGCGTGCATGTTATACTAAACTTATTTCATTTTCCAGCTTTCCCTTTTTGCTGGGACAGGACTGAGATGGTAGGTCTGACACTGTCCTGCCATTTATTGCACTATGAAGGAAGAACCAAAAATCAGAGTAGGCATCCTGCAGAGATACGGAGAGGTGGCAGGGATGTTAAATGGCGCATTCTTGATCAACGACACTCGCATCATGAGCGGAAGGTTCAGCGCACGTGTGAGGGAGGGTCGCATCGTTTTTGCCGACGCTGCGAGACATGAGATAATCTACGAAAAGGAAATTTGCTCCACCCCCCTCGATAATTCAACATTCACCCTTCTTGATGTGACGATCGGTGTACATTTCCACTGGGAAAGAAAACAGGAGCAAACGTTCCAGGGAGAATTGAGGCTTATCATAGACGAAAATGATACACTTACTGCCGTCAACAGAATTCCTTTGGAAGATTATCTGTCGAGCGTAATTTCGTCAGAAATGAACGCCGAAGCCCCACCGGAATTCCTCAAGGCCCACGCCATTGCGTCACGCAGCTGGCTTATGTTCATGTTGGGAAGTTTAGAAAAGACTGGACATGGCGAAAATGGGTCGCCAGGTCCAACCCTGCAAACTAAAGAGCTTATCAAGTATTACAATAAGGTTGACCACAGGCTTTTTGATGTCTGTGCTGACGATCATTGCCAGCGGTATCAGGGCATCACCCGGCTAATCTCGGAAAACGCCCGGCATGCTGTTGAAAGAACGCACGGGCTATTTCTGGTTTATAACAATGAGATCTGCGATGCCCGCTATCATAAAGCCTGCGGCGGTTTCACAGACAATTTCGCAAATACATGGGAGGATTTTGCGGTCCCCTATCTTACGTCCGTTTCTGATTCTGCCATCCCGTACGATCCGATCCGCACGGAGGCCGAAGCTAGGCAATGGATTCTCGGAAATCCGGAGGCATACTGCAATATTAAAGACAGTGATGCCCTGCGCCGGATCCTCCCGTCCTTCGATCAGGAGACGAAGGATTTTTTCCGCTGGAAGGTGACGTATACGCGCATAGAACTGGAGGAGATTATCAGGGAGAAATCTGGAATGGACTTCGGTAATCTCCTGCGTCTCACTCCCATTGAACGGGGTCCCTCCGGCCGTATAGTGAGGCTGCAAATCGCCGGATCGAAAAGAACCCTAACCATAGGAAAGGAACTCGAGATTCGCCGCTGGCTCTCCCGAAGCCATCTGTACAGCAGCGCCTTCATAGCTTGTGAGGAGAATGATAAATCCGGCGTGCCAGTGCGCTTTATCCTGCATGGCACCGGATGGGGGCATGGCGTCGGCTTATGCCAGATAGGGGCAGCTGTAATGGCTCTTAAAGGCTTTACGACAGAATCTATCTTGAAACACTACTTTCGTGGTGCTGAGATCCAGAAACTGTACTGAAGAAAGGCTATGCGAAAATCGTCTATCAGAACATCTTTCATTCTCGGCGCCGGGTTGGGAACTCGCCTGAGACCTTTGACCAATAGCTGTCCGAAACCGCTCTTACCCGTCGGCGGGCGCCCGCTGATTACCTATGCAATGGATCACCTTATATCTGCCGGTATAGAACGCTTTATCATCAATACCCATTACTTTGCAGAGGCATACTATAAGGCATTCCCGGATCGGCAATGGCGGGGGATCCCCATAATATTCCGGTATGAAGCCGTGCTTCTGGATACAGCCGGGGGTATAAAGAACATCGAAGATCTCCTTGATGGAGATGAAACGATCCTTGTTTACAATGGCGATACATTTACAGACATGCCGCTTCCTCATCTCATCGATGCGCACTACGCGAAGCGGAAGGAAGTCACCCTCGCTCTCAGAAGTAGCGGCTCTCCTTTGAACGTCAATCTTAATGCCGAGGGCGAAATTTGTGACTTGCGACACACACTGGGCGACAGCGGCGTTATGAGCTGTCTTTTTACGGGCATCTATATCGTGGGAAAAACATTTCTCCGACGCCTCACACCGGGCATTAAGGAATCTGTTATCCCCGTCCTCATCTCCATGATCAGGGAACAGCCTGGATCGGTGGCTGGGATAATCATCGATGAAGGCAGGTGGTATGATATCGGATCCGTGGCAGAATATGAAAAGATAAATGTGATGCTCGCGGGACAGAGGTGAGAGCGGTTCTTCATTGCAATACCTGTTTGTTAAGGAAAGACTAAACTGGATATCTCTCGAGATTCGAGATCGCGCGGCCTACGCCCGCGACGAAAGGCAGATGGCAAAAAGATGCTTCATTGGTTATTATTTAGAGAAATATGTCGCACCTAAATGATGACATGCTCCAATTTGTGCGCCAGACACTCGGGCTGGGAAGATCAGATGCCCTGAGCAGTATGCCCTTGGCCAAACGCGGATCAAGCCGCTCTTTCCATCGAGTCAGATATGAAGATCATAACTCCGTTATTTTCATGCTGTACGATCGCCTCCGTAAAGAGAACAACTACTACGCGGCGATTGCCGACTTCCTTCTCACGATCCATATCCCCGTCCCCCGGGTCCTGGCACACGATCATCTGAGGGGCTTCATTGTCATGGAAGACCTGGGAGACAGAGATCTCTGGTCCTACAGGGATGAATCGTGGACAGTAAAGAGTGCCTATTACCGCGCGACACTCTCCGTTGCATATAGACTCCATGCCTTTCCGGTTGAAGATTTCCCACTCGATAAAGTCCCCTTAATGGAAGGATTCAGTCCCGACCTCTACCGGTGGGAGCGCGAATACTTCCTCGATAATTTTGTGCACGCCGTCTGCGGCATCAAGCTCAATCCATCGGATGCTAAAGATTTAGAGGACGAGTTGAAGGGCTTATCGGCACGTCTTGAAGATGTAAAACCAAGCCTCGTGCACAGGGACCTGCAGTCGCAGAACGTGATGATATTCAAGGATGAGCCGGCATTCATAGACTTTCAGGGCATGCGCTTCGGCAGTCTATTTTACGACCTGGCATCCATGCTTTATGACCCTTACGTCCTTCTGACGGAGAATGAACGTATGGGGTTGCTCCTGTATTACTACCAGCTCCCAGTTCGCGCCGACACAGACAAGTCACAAAATGATATATCTTCAGGCAATAAAGTCATCAAGGTATCGCAGGTGAAGACGGATATTTTGAGAATCGATTGGGCGCGATTTCAGGATAAATTCCGCGACGCGTCGGCGCAGCGCCTCATGCAGGCCCTCGGCGCTTATGGATTCCTCGCGTTGAAAAGCGGTCTTGCGGAATTTCTCACCTATATTCCCAGAGGCGTTGTAAATCTCGTTGACAGCGCTAACCGCGCAAAATGTCTGCCATTGCTGAAAAATCTGGCCATGAAATGTCAGCAGTCTCTCGGCCGCAAATCATGAATACTGAATAATCCTCTCATAGAGACAGGCCTTCTGCTAGACGCCGTCTAATGAGAGATCGGCTCCGCTTCGAATTCTTTGCCGTTGACATCCAATTGCAATCGTTTTATATGAAAAAAGCGAATAAGACACTATCTGCAGTATACAGGAAATTAATATATGACACCTGAATTGACATACGTAGTTATCACACCATACAGTCTCATTAAGTCGAGAACCGGTAATATCATAGCGAGGCTCATGTCTCTTTCCGGCTGCGACCTGGTCGGCATTCGCATGATGCGGCCGTCCGATGAATTTGTAGATGAATATATAAGGCGCGTGAAAAGTCTGAGCATCTCGCCCAGGTTAGGTAAGGCCCTCGTCGATTATATCGATCAAAATCTACGTCGTGAAAATGTTCTCAGGCAGGATAACCGGTGTCTCTTTCTTCTTTTCGAAGGTAAAGACGCCGTAGAGCGCATTTACGACGTAGTCGGTGAACTCACAACGGCGGCAGAATCGGAAGCTATTCGCGGAACTATTCGCGGGACCTATAGCGACTACGTCACTACGCCCGACGGGACGGTCCGGTATTTCGAGCCGGCTGTCCTGCTGCCGACAAATCTTGAATACGCAAAGGATAATCTGGAACTTTTCGCCGAGCTTGGATTTAGCGACTCCGGTATTTATGAAGAATGCTCCGAAGGAGAAACAACGTTGGTCATCCTTAAGCCCGACAACTTCTTCAAGCATTCCGTCCGACCGGGAAATATGATCGACATGTTCTCCAAGACCGGCCTCCGGATTGTTGGAGCCCGAATGATCCGGATGAGCGCCGCTCAGGGCGAGGACTTCTATGGATTCCTGCGCGATGTCTTCAAAAAGAAACTGAAGCTGCACGTCGCAGCCCAGCTCCGGCAAGGAATGGAGGGCCTGTTCAATTTCCAGATAACGGATGAGGAATACAATACCATGGCCGAAGTCATCACCGAAAAGAATTCTCTGTACGAGTTTTCCCAGATCGTAAAATATATGACAGGCCTGGATCCGAGAACTGTAGCGCCATCCGACCGTGATAAGCCTGGAAAACACCGCGCTTTGGCACTGCTTTACCGCGGCCCTAACGTAGTTGAGAAAATTCGTGAGCGCCTGGGCGTGACCGATCCCGCAATAGCCGCAGAAGGCACTATCCGTTCTGATTTCGGCCAGAACATTCTGCAGAACGCCGCACATGCATCAGATTCCATCGAAAATGCCGTCCGTGAAAGAAAAATCATCGGTTTCTATGATAATGCTGGCGACGACTGCCGGAGAATAATCCAAAATTGGCTGAAGGATGATCGTGGCAGTTCCGCACCCTGAAGGAACCAGTGAGAACTCAAAAACAGCGTTAATGATGGCGCTACGCAAGAAAGGTGAGCTTCGGGGAGTGACTTCCACTTTTACTAAGCCGTATGGCTTATATGGACTCAGGTATGAACTCCCATTTGCCCCGCTGGGTCTCATGATGCAACCCTGATTTTAGAAGACCTATGAATTCATCGCGGGAAATGAAGCGAGCACCCAAGCTTTCCAGATGGGCCGTATAAACCTGGCAATCTAAAAACTTGAACTTCAGTTTTTTTAATTTAGATACAAGATCAATTAATGCTGCCTTCGATGCGTTGTTCATTCGCGAAAACATAGACTCACCGAAAAAGCATCGCCCGAGTGACACGCCATAGATGCCGCCGACAAGTTTTCCCTCGTGCCAGGCCTCTGCGGAATGGGCAGCTCCAAGCTCATGCAGCGTGCAATATGCCTCAAGCATCTCATCCGTAATCCAAGTGCCCTTCTGTTTTTTATGCAATTTCTGACAAGAGAGAACTACTTCACGAAATTTCTGATCGTACGTAATCCGAAAAGTTCCCCGCCGCAGCACCTTCATCATGCTTCGCGAGACCCTGAGTTCTTCCAGGAATAATATAAATCGCGGATCGGGAGACCACCAGATAATGGGATCGCCTTCTGAATACCACGGGAAAATGCCCTGGCTGTACGCCATGATCAGTCTGTCCGGCGCAAGGTCGCCCCCAACGGCAAGGATGCCATTCCTCGACGTCAGATGAACGGGAGGAAAGATTACTTCGTCACCCAGTCGAAAAATTGGCATGAAATTTTAGCACCCGAACTCCCATAACACTTTTGGCACCATGAGACATGAAGCCATGACGCTGGGGTTTTGCAAAAGAAAATATGCTCTCGCAGCAACAACTAAGCGACCTCGCACTCTTCAAGGACACGGACAGTGACATCATCACATTCGATATCCACGAGGGCAATACCACCCTTTTGCAGTTTCCCGAAAAGCACCTCGTCCACAAAGAACCGTTTTATCTTGTCCTGGATCAGGCGGGCAATCTCCCTCGCCCCGAATTCCTCAGAGTAGCCCTTACTGGCAAGCCATTCGTAACACAGGTCGGTAACCTGGAGATTTACGTTCTTCTCCTGCAATTGAACTGCAAATTCGCCGATCGCTTTTTTTATGATCATAAGCACCACCCCATGCGTAAGGCTGTTGAAGTTGACAACCCCATCGAGACGGTTCCTGAACTCAGGTGAAAATATCCGTTCCACCGCTGTGAACACGGCGTCGCTGTTGATGCTCCTAGCTTCGAATCCGATAATCTGCCTTCCGATCTCCCGTGCACCGGCATTAGACGTCATGAGCAAGACGACGTTGCGAAAATCGGCTTTCTTTCCGTTGTTGTCCGTCAATGTTGCATAGTCCATGACCTGCAGCAATGTATTAAAAATATCGGCGTGAGCCTTTTCGATCTCATCAAGGAGCAGGACGGAATGAGGGCTCTTCCTGATTGCCTCAGTAAGCAGTCCACCCTCTTCGTAACCCACATACCCCGGGGGCGCCCCCACAAATTTTGCAACAGTGTGCTTTTCCTGATATTCACTCATATCGTAACGGTTCAAGGGCACCCCGAGAGTCAGTGCCAGCTGGCGCGCCAGTTCAGTTTTTCCTACGCCCGTTGGTCCTACAAACAAGAGCGAGGCTATGGGTTTGTAGGGTTCGCGGAACCCCACTCGTGAACGCTTGATGGCTTCCACGACCAATCCAACCGCCTTGTCCTGCCCAAATATCCTGCTTTTGAGGCTTGTCTCCAGATCCTTGAGCTTGTCCACATCCGACGAAGAAACACTCTTTTCCGGAATTCTCGCGATCTTTGCAATCACCGCTTCAATATTATGAAGATCAACCACCTTCTCTACGCCCTCATCGGCATCCTTCATATTAGCCAGAGCACCGGCTTCATCAATCACATCGATGGCCTTATCGGGCAGCCTGCGATCATTGATATACTTGTCGGATAATTCGGCGGCTGCGCGAAGGGCCTCTTCCGTATATGATACGCGATGATATTCTTCATACCTTTTCTTGATTCCCTCAAGAATCTTCATGGTGTCATCTGTTGTCGGTTCCATCACCTCGATCTTTTGGAACCTGCGGGAAAGGGCTCCATCCTTCTCAAAATATTTCCGGTATTCGTCATATGTGGTTGATCCTATACACCGGAGCCTGCCCGAAGCAAGCGCAGGCTTTAGGATATTCGAAGCATCCAGGGACCCGCCTGATACAGCCCCCGCGCCAACAATATTATGAATCTCGTCGATGAAGAGAATTATTTTTTCCTGTCTCTGAAGTTCAGCTATTACGCGCTTCAAACGCTCTTCGAAATCACCCCTGAATCTGGTGCCGGCAATTATGGCGCCCATATCCAAGGCGTAAATCTTCGAATCTTTCAGGCGTTTTGGAACCTTCCCGTCGGCAATGAGCTGCGCTAGCCCTTCCGTTATAGCCGTTTTGCCCACCCCTGGTTCACCAACATGGACAGGGTTGTTCTTGAATCGCCGACAAAGGACCTGGATTGTCCGTTCGAGAACATCCTCTCTGCCTATCAGGGGATCCATCTCTCCTGCTTTCGCTTTTGCCGTAAGTTCTGTCGTGAACAACTTTAGTATTTTGCTTTGATCAGTATCCTTTTCTCTGGACTCCTGATCAGCCTCACTTTCTTCCCGCTTCTTACCCCGCTTTTGCACTTCCGTCGTATCGGGCACAACGGAGATTCCATGAGAAATGTAATTGAGCAGGGAAAGTCGCGTGATGCCCTCTTTCTTAAGGAAAAATGAGGCATAGGACCCTTTTTCATCAAGAATAGAGACCAGAACATCTCCCAATTCGACAATATCTTTCTGCGCAGAGGTCGTATGCCATACCGCCCGCTCCAGGACATTTTGAAAACCCAGTGACTGGACGGATTGAGCTCCTTCCACAACCGGATTGCCCTCGCGGAGATGCTTTGCCAACACCCTTTTTAGATGCTCCGGATCGCCGCCGCATCTTTGTATGATATCAGATCCATCATCAAAGAAAAGCGCAGCATACAAAAGGTGTTCCGGCGTCACAAACTCATGAGACCGCGTATTGGCCTCGGCATACGAAGCCATGATGATTTGATTCAGGCTTTCACTTATCTTCATTGCACTCCCCCTTCTCGATCAGGCCTCTTCCAATGAACATTTCAGAGGGAATTGTCTTAGCTTCGCCAGCGTATGTACCTGGGCTACCTTCGTAGCGGCAATATCGTAGGTATATACACCACATGCACCGGCCCCCTTCTTGTGGACGTCGAGCATGATTTTGGTGGCTTCCGCCGCCGACTTGTGGAACACAAGTGTCACAACTTCAACGACAAACTCCATTGTCGTATAATGATCATTATGAAGTATAACCCGATACATTTTTGGTTCTTGAAGCACGGTATCGGGATCTAACTTGACATCCCTGTCATCCATTGAATCAGGATCACGATATTTCGACATACCAAACCCTCAGACTGCACATCAGTCGTTTGCCTTTTAGTCAATTTTATACGTATAATATAGAACACGGGAGGCTGACTGTCAATGTCGTTATTGCGCTCCTGGAAACGCTGTAAACTTAAACAATTAAATATGCAGACATTCTTGGACTGTTCTCGCAACGGTCGGACCATCTCTTCCCCTGATTACGGTCGATTTCGTCTTTCCGATAATTCTGTATGGTTAGATGATATCCGCCCTCACCTCTTACAAAGCTTCGGATTTCGAAACTAGCCATGACATAGGGCAAGATGACGAATCTATCAGATAGCCGTTTAAAAATATGAAATTTTATCTTTGTATCCATTGATTTCTATGCTAAAAATCCGACCTGTGAAAAAAGTGCAACATAAATTGCGGGTCTTTGCTTTCTTTTCCTGTCAGAATCTTTGCTTGCAACAAGCGCCGACGCGGAATATGTTTTCTTCGTCTAAGGTGAGAGCGACTTTGCAACTGGTTGGCGAAATAACAAATACTGCCAATTACCCCATTCAATCACAAGCATGTTGCACAGCTGACATGGAGATAATATGGGTTTTGGGGGCTACCCATGAATAAGCTGACCGTCGCTATGCCGTTCAGTTTGCAACCTGGCTTTGATAATACGCTCCGCATCTTCATTCAATCAACGCTGATTGAGGAAGTCATTGTCCTCCATAACAGCTCCTTCAAGCCGCCATGGCCGAAGTGCAAAATTATGAAAGCCTTGTCCCTTTTCTCCGGCAGGGTATTGAACAAACTCATAGAAAAAATCAAGACAGATTATCTTCTTATAATTGCAAAGCCGGAAGATATTGACATTCCGCCTGCAACGCTCGAAAGATTTATCGACATAGCGGAATCTACGGATTCAGGCATGGTCTACTCCGACTACCTAGAAAAGGAACAGGGCGACCTCGTTGAACATCCCGTCAATGACTATCACCTGGGAAGCATCCGAGACGAATTTGATTTCGGGTACCTGATTCTATTTTCTATCCCCGCAATCAGACAGGCATTAAAAAAATACGGCCCCATACCTGCCGTCGTTCATGCAGGATTGTATGACCTGCGGTTAAAGATTTCCATCGACCATAGTCTTTTCCACATTCAGGAGTTTCTCTACACGAAGAAGGGATCAGACGCAAACACTGATAGAGTAAGATCGCAGGATAAGGATCAGTTTAATTATGTCGCCCCCCACAACCAAGCCGTACAAAAAGAAATGGAACTCGTTGCGACAGAGCATTTAAAACATATCGGCGCCTTCCTTGAACCGCGCTTTAAAAATATACCTCGATCTCAGTACAATTTTCCCGTTGAGGCAAGTATCATAATCCCCGTGCTGAACAGGGTGCGGACAATTACGGACGCGGTGCATAGCGCCCTTACACAGGAGACGGACTTTCCGTACAATGTGATTGTTGTGGACAATCATTCCACTGACGGAACCACTACGATCCTAGTTGACCTTGCAAGACGTAATCCGGTTGTGAAACATATTACTCCTTCAAGATTTGACCTCGCTATCGGCGGGTGTTGGAACGAAGCGGTCTTTTCGGACCTCTGCGGCCGCTACGCCGTTCAATTGGACTCAGATGATCTCTATGAGAGCCCCGGGGCATTGCAGAGGCTCATCGATGTGATGAGAAGCGGAGACTTTGCCATGGTCATCGGTTCTTATACACTCGTCAATGAATCTTTGCAGGAGATTCCACCAGGCTTAATAGACCACAGGGAATGGACAGATGACAATGGACGCAACAATGCACTGCGCGTAAACGGACTGGGAGCGCCACGGGCCATTGATACGGCGCTTCTCCGTAAAATCGGCTTCCTTAATGTGGGTTATGGAGAAGACTATGCAATGGCCCTCAGATTAACAAGAGAATATCGCATAGGTAGGATTTATGAAAGCCTCTATCTGTGCCGACGGTGGGAGGGCAATACGGACGCCCACATCTCCATTGAGAATAATAATCGCCATGATGAGTTCAAAGACAAGATTCGAACTGTCGAAATTATGGCGCGCCGGAAGCTGGCGGTGAAATGAGAAACTGCATATGGATGTGCTCCTGCAAAAAAGAATATCGACGTCATTTAACGCGAAAACACCCGGACTATCTCTACCTGTGCAGTGCCGCAATCTCCTCGAACAGCAAAAGGCCTCATGGCCCGATCTTTCTTTGGGATATGAGGCCCTGGGAAGTGTGCGAGTAAAGGAACTCCGCTGCAACGGCTTTTCTGTGAGGCTCCACCATAATCCCGGAAGGATCAAGAGCACTACTGCCCCGATTGATCAAAAATCAACAGATAAGAGACCTTGCTTTCTTTGTCTCAAAAATCTCCCCGAGCCCCAGCGCGGCATCTTATACAGGGATGATTTCATTGTCCTCTGCAATCCCTTTCCAATCTGTCAGGAGCACTATACCATTGCACATATTATTCATGGTCCCCAGTCTTTTGAAGGAATGCTTTCAAAATTTTTCATGATGGCAAAGGACTTCAGCCCGGATTTCAATGTGTTCTATAACGGCCCGGAAAGCGGTGCTTCCGCGCCAGACCACTTGCACTTTCAGGCGACTACTCGGGGAATACTGCCAATAGAGAAAGAAATCAAAGACAAGGCAAGGCTGGTATTGGTCAAATGCATTCACACCACTCCTCTTTTCAGAGCGAAAAATTTGGGGAGGGAAGTAATGATTCTGCAAGGAAAGGATTGCACCGCAATCGGTGACGCCTTGACAAACATTGTCTCAGCGATGAAAAACGTCCTAGCGTCACCGGCAGAACCGAAGATGAATCTGCTTTGCTCTTATGATAGAAATACATGGCGGGTGGTAATTTTTCCGCGGCAAAGGCATCGCCCCTCCGTCTTTTTCTTGCCCGGCAACGAGAGGATTTTAATTTCACCAGGAATGGTGGAGATGGGCGGTATTATAATAACACCAATAGGAAAGGATTTCGAAATAGTCAATGAGGAATTGATCAGGACAATTTACGCGGAAGTCTCAGTTGATGAAGAAACCATGCAAAAAATACTGGCAGCTCTACCCTTTTGACGCTTATGAAAATCACAGCCATTATCGACAGCAGGATGACATTGGAGGAGGCCACTGCCGGAACAAACGCGCCCCGGGAGATAATTGACAAATTATGCCTCGTCGATGTGTGTTACCGCTCGTTCGACGGCCAACTGCACCAGGGACAACTCGTCATTCACCAAAAAGTGAAAACGGACGTCGTGAAAATTTTTGAGTTCATTGAGCGGACAGAATTTCTCGTTTTTCAGATTGTGCCGATCGTGAAGTACGGCTGGTCTGACGACCGGTCTATGGCAGACAATAATACGTCTGCCTTTAACTACCGAGTTGTTATGGGCACAGACAGACTGTCAAATCATGCATACGGAAAGGCCGTGGATATTAACCCTTATCTTAATCCTGTCATAGATGAAGACGGTCGGCTTGATCCTCAGGGCGCCCGCTATGTTCCAGGAAGTGCAGGAACTCTTGACGAATCACATCCCGTAGTGAGGGAATTCCTGAAGCGAGGATGGAACTGGGGAGGACAATTCAGGCCAAAGAAGGACTACCATCATTTTGACAAGCCGGGATAGCGCGTCCAACCATAATTCCCGTGATCATCTTTCTTCCCAAAAGGTATTCATGCAGGGTAACATCGGAGATAACCACTTTTTTTTCAACCTCCGATGCATGCAAGAGATAAATCTTTTTTCTGAGACGCGCCGCAAGACCGATGTGTATGACATCTAGTCCCTCAATGCATGTGGTAAGCGCAATCAAATCCCCGTTCTCAACCGCGTCCCCCAACTTTCCTAAGGCAGCTTTCGGTATATAATGCAACAATCGTACTGACAGACGCTTTTCAATCTGAATCATATCTTGATAAGATTTCTCCATATTCAAGGTGGGATAATCTTCCTTATGCCTTGTCATAAAATTGAAATTCTTTCGGAATGGTTCCCCGCCGAACCTGCGGGTGACATCCATAACAATTCCTTTTCTCTCATTGTCGTAAAGCCAGTCGGAAAAATAGTGCAGGCGCGAGGAATATCCCTTTAATGCGCCGTGGCGGTAGCGGATTTTCTTCAGTTGCGCGGCGTAGCTCATGAAATGGAATTCGCGTTTACTTATCATGACTGCCAGACCGACGACATTTTCCACAAAGGTAAAACAGTCAAATTCCCTTAAATTTAGGACTAGGGTCTCTCTGCCTTTCCTCTCCAGTGTATGGCTCGCGTGGGGAACGCCCAGAAAATACTTTCCCACGGCCAGCATCAACTCGCCTATGGGCCTCGCACTTTCCCCCTGGTCACAAAAGCAGCGCACAATGTCATCATAAATGGCGCGATCTTCGGGCTGATAAATCACAATCAAACCTCCAAGCCGCCGAATTCAACTGAAGCATCGGAACCATCTTCGGGAATCACAAAGGACACGAACCTTTTCTCATCATAGGTGGAACCCGGGTTGATTGATATGAGAGATTCCTTTCTCACGACTTTCTGTTCGTGCGTGTGGCCACATATATGGTACCTGACCTTCGGATGATTGATGAGCATCTCTCCGAGTTTCCTGCTTCCCATGAAGGCATTACAGAAATTCCACCCTGGAAACTCTTCCCTCACAGTCAGCATTTCGATAAATCCGATGTGGTGGGTAACGGCAACGATCTGGTCTGCTTTGGCTTCCAGAGCCCGTATATCTGCTTCCAGTTTTCCCCGGAGTTCACTGGTATATTCCGGATCCGTTTTGCCGAGCCTCACGAAATGGACATCATTCCAGATGATGTGACCACCGAATATTTTCTTTTCATATGATGATCTTGGAGGCGTCTCCGCAGGAGAAAAGGAATAATCATACCACAGGCAATTGCCCGCAAAGCCGACTCCACCTATGATTAACGGTTCTTCATCTAAGAGCTTGAATCCGCTACCCTTGATTCTTGACTTCAGGATTTCAAGATGACTGAACGTATCTCCTTCAGTACTCCAGTAGTCATGGTTGCCAAAAACCTTGAGCCTCACGGGCGCAACTTCCGTAAAAAGATTCAAACATTCTTCCAGTTTCGAAAAACCAAGCCCCACTATATCACCTGCCAATATTAGCACGTCAGGCTTTTCCTTCTCCAGTCTTATTATAAAATCCAGGAATTTATCATGTTCTGCTGGGTTTCGTATCAGATCATAATGGATGTCACCAGTTGCTGTAATTTTCATAGTCTTAGAAATATTAGTCGTCGCAAAGCAATGTAGTATTCTAAATTCTTGTCAAGAAAATATCACAACTTGCGACGAAATTGAATCTTAATATACCGTTTAGTAAAGGAATAGTCACAATTCATCGGTTAACGGCACAATCGTAAATGTCGCCTTTATCCTGAAGAAGACCAAACTGCGTAAGAAAGACGGTATCTATCATTGATTTTTGGATTGTTATGCGTTAATAACTAAAATCATTTCGGGCAGAGATACTCGTTAGGAAAAGTGGGCTGAAAGTTTTTTTCGATGTCTCAAATAAGGACATACTTAAGCGCTATCTGGTTGTATTTTGGGTGAGGAGGGAAAGAAGGATACATGAAAATCCTGGTGACCGGTGGCGCCGGCTATATCGGTAGCCACATCGTAAATGCGCTTGGTGAATGTGGTCATGACATAATCGTATACGACAATCTATCGACAGGCCATGAGTGGGCCGTCCTTTACGGCAAGCTGGAAGTAGGATATCTTGAAGACAGCTCTCGCCTAAATGCTGTTATGAATGCATTTTGTCCGGACGCAGTCATGCACTTTGCAGCCTATATCCAGGTTGAGGAGTCTGTCCGCGAGCCTCTCAAATACTATCGCAATAATGTCGCCAATACCTTAAACCTCCTTGACGCCATGGGCCGCAACGGCATCCGCCGTTTCATTTACTCCTCAAGTGCTGCCGTATACGGAATCCCTGACAAAGTGCTCGTGGACGAGTCCGTGCCTCTCCATCCGATCAATCCTTACGGCGCCTCCAAAGCCATGGTCGAGACAGTCCTCGGAGATATGCCCCAGTCCGAGGATTTTCGCTTCATAGCACTCCGTTATTTCAATGTGGCCGGTGCCGATCCCAAGAACAGAATCGGGCAGGCCTATCTGGACGCAACCCATCTCATAACCCGTGCATTGAAGACCGCGCAGGGTGATTTTGCCGCTTTGTCCATCTTCGGGACGGATTACCCGACTCCTGATGGGACTTGTATCCGTGATTATATACACGTCGTCGACCTTGCCAATGCCCATCTTCTTGCACTTGATTACCTGATGCAGACAAAAAAATCCGATGTCATGAACTGCGGATACGGCCGCGGATTCTCTGTCAGGGAGGTAGTGGCAGCGGCAAAGAAAGTTACTGGCATCAATTTTACCGTCAAAGAAGCACCGAGGCGCGCAGGCGATCCACCACAGTTAGTGGCGGACAGTAGCAAGCTGCGCAGTATCACAGGTTGGCAGCCTTGCTATGATGACCTTGAGTTTATCATAAGGACAGCCTGGAACTGGGAATTGAAACTCAAGCAGCTGAAGAAGCAGCCATAACCAGCGTATTTATTGATACCCATGTCTTCAAAGAAGTGGATACTGATATACTTTGTTGTTCTATTCCTAGCCATTTTATTTGTCGCACTTTATTACGGCCCTCGATATCTGACTTATGCCGATAAGCCTTTGAGGTCGGACGCTGTAGTACTTTTTCTGGGACCCGATAACAAAGCACGGCAGGAAGACGCTAATCGTCTCATGAGTGAAGGTTATGCACGCTACCTCTTCATCCCCGCTTACGGAAGAATCACGGAAGCAGCATCTTTGTCATCCCCGACGGGCACAAAAAAGGCGAACCCAAAACTGATTATTTTCGGTCTAAAACCGAGACCATATTTTGAAAATACACATGTCGAAGTACTCGAAGCAAAACGCATGCTGGAGCAGTACAGATTAAAGTCTGCTATCTTCGTCAGTTCATCTGATCACATGCGCCGCATAAAGATCATTGCAGAAAGAATCTTTCATGAAGAACCCGTGAGAATCGTCTTTGTACCAATTCGAGTTGAGCCAGCTCATCAAGGTCTGATACTGTCCGATTATAGACGCATGGTAAAAGAATATGTCAAGATAATCTGGTTTCTGATGTATTCCCCATTTCGGTCAACCTGAGATTTTGAATCATTATTTGCGAAAATGTGAGCTCAACTGCTGATCATTCTCCGTCTAAAAGAGACACGCAAAATTAAAAATAAGATTGACGGAAAGGAAGTAAACCGCAATACATTCCTCAAAGGAACTGTCGCCAGTCTGGGTGCGATCGGGATGGTGGAACTTGGCGTAGTTCAAGCAAAGACAATGAGCCAGCGCCAAGCACCCGAGTGGGACTATACAGCCAGCGTGGTGGCCCACTATGCCGGAGCAAAGGGCATCGTTTTAGAAAAGATGCCCATAGCGATGGCATCCGAGAAACCATACGAGGGATAAAGTAAACAGGAATCGCTTAGGATGAGGAATATTGATAAGAAATATGTGGTTGTTTTGCTTGCCACGGGGCTCTCATGGACTGTCTGCGTCGCCCCTGTTATGTCGCAAACACCCTCGAGCTTCATTCAGAAAAACAATGCTGTCGCAGATGTTAGAATGACGAAGGACTCAACTATGATCACGCTTGCGGAAGGACTGCAGACCGTGACTGCAGAAAGCCACGTCGTCAAGGTTGCACGACAGGATGAGGCCATCGCCGAAGCGGACTCCCTTATTGCAAGAGCCAGACTACTGCCCAGCATTAA
>Ga0326727_10010977_pt1 | contig 21308 bp, 13 predicted proteins | sample MB2enrmetagenome_FD_207643 | JGI IMG/M metagenome (GOLD analysis project Ga0326727, IMG submission 207643) | Lab enriched peat soil microbial communities from McLean, Ithaca, NY, United States - MB29MY | ecosystem: Environmental > Terrestrial > Soil > Wetlands > Peat | place: USA: New York...
CCGGTTGGCGCGGGCTGGGTGAACATGAGACGAGGGGGACAGACACGGCGTCGAGCACAGTGCAAAGCGGAGTAAGCAAAGCGCCTCCTTCTGAGAACGTCCCTGGACCGGCGATAACGGTTCAAACGCCTCTTCACCCTTGACCGGCACAGTCCAGCCTCAAACGGGGCCGTAAACGTCAGGGGAAGGGCCATAGCGCGCGCCAAGGCTGCGGCACATCTGCCACCTGTGAAACTTATACAACGTGGTGCCCCCCACCACCCCCCGGCTTCAGCCGGGGGGTGGTGGGAGGCTCGCTTGAAGATTCTCTCTGTACAAATGAAACCGACCGAACTGATGAAACTGTCTGGCAGGCCATGAACGAGAGCGACCTGGCGCCGCTCTCCGAGGCGGAAGAAGGGCTGAACTGTTGCCAGTCCAGCCGTGTGAGTGTCCAGGGTTCTAACGGTTAAGAATGGGAACTTCGGATTGTGGAGAGATACGAACCAAGCCGGGTTTGGGTTGAATACGGACACGCACGCCAAAAAGCGTGGTGAACTTACGCGGCTGCTTGGTCACGGCGACAACGGCGGAACAATCGCTGACACGGACAACCCGGCACGGCTGGCCGTCCAGCCGGATGACATCGCCAGCGCGGAGACGGAATGGAAAATAGGTCTTCATTTTGAATTGTGGGAAGTGAACAAACGCGCTTGCGCGGAATCTGCGGCACGGCGGGCACGGTCGGCTTCGGCACGCTCCCGGGCAATGCGGTCACCGTCAAGGGTCGTGTCGGTGAACAGGTTAAAAGCCTGTGACGCGAAACCAAACTCATGCTGGGGCACGGGCAAGCGGCGTCTGTTGCGTTTCATGGGGAGTGCTCCTTTGTGATTAATCCGCCGGGTAGAAGGTGGGATATTTGTCGCGCGGGTCAATCCAGGTGCCGGTGCGAAACTGGCCGCACGGATGCTGCCAGACCTGCCGCCGCCGGTTCCAATGGAATCCAAGTTGCGACAACTGCGCCGTCACGTCGCGCGGCTGCTTCTCGTGAAACTCAACCCAAACCCACTTGCCGACAACCTGGCACAATTCCCAAAAGCGCGGCGTCTCGTGGTAGAGCAAGTCAATGACTTGCTCTGTGGAAAGGCCCCGGTTCTGAAATCGCCGTCTGAAATCAATCCGATGCAGTTGTTCTGAATCCGCAGTTTTTGATACCGACGATGGCCGGACATTCGCCGGTGCTGACGCTTCACTTTTTAGATGTGTTGTTTTCATAGCTTTTTTTTGAAACCGCTGTCCGTCACCCTGCCGTTTGCTGCTCGCTTCACTTGTTTAGGAGACAGCGACGCCGTGCGCGAAGTGCATTGAAAACCCAGCGAAAGCAGAAGCCGTGACAGTGGCGAAAGGGCAAAAGGGAAACGCTGGCGCGGCTTCTGATCTCGCTCCTGAATGTCGGCTCGGTGTCGGACAAGCGAGCAGCGAACGGTGGGGTGACGGCGTGCGTAAAAAAGGCGAAGACAACAACCCAATATAAGGCGGGGAGGAGGGGATGAATAATCTGGGCACGCGGGGGCGCGATGTCTTGTCTCTCAGACGGAAAGGCCCAGAGTGGAGCGGTCGCCCGTTTGCGGAGGTCCAGACGCGCAATGCGAGCGCAGCAAAACCGAGCATCGCAGCCGGAGCAAACGGGCGAGAAAGCGGAACGGAAGGGTTTTCCGGCTGAGTGACAAGCTGAAATCGGGGGCGTGGTGAGTGCGAAAGTTTCGGAAAGGCCCTGATGCGCGGCTGGCGGGCTGATGGGACTTTGCGAAAGCTTCCGCTCTCACCACGCCAGGGGAAACGTGGGTCTCCGATGATTGTGATTGGAGGCCAACTAAAGCCAAGTGGCCACTACCATAAGCGATTCTGATTGTATAATGAAATACAACTGTAAAGTACGCAAAAGTTGTGATCTTTGAAAGAAAGTTCTGGACAAGCACGTAATATTATGTGAAAAGAGTTTTCGTCAAATAGATTAGAGCCGTTTATTCTGTTGTGTGCGGGGCATTGATGGCACCCGTGACGGAAAGGCGTTCTGAAGATTATTTTTGACTTTAAGGCGGTGGGTGGCGCACTCGGGGAACCTCCATCAGCGCGGGCGCAAGCGCCTACCCCGTTTTCGGCCGGTTCATTGGCGGTTTCATTTTTTTCCAAGGAATTCTTATGAAAAAAACTGTCTTTTCCATCTTGTTGGGTTGTGCCCTGGCGGCTTCTATGGTGGCCCAGACGAATTCGCAACCTGCGCCCGCCAGCACAAACACCTCTGCGGGTGGTGTGGCTCCGACGGTGATCGCCCGCACAGCCAATTCGCGGGTGTGGGCGCGGATCAGCAGCCAGACCAACGCGGACGGGCAGGTCTCGGTGGTCACTAACAAAGCCTACACGGAGATGGCCACGGGGTTGTGCGTGCAAAGCCGCGATGGCTCGTGGACGGACGCGGCGCCAGTGCTTGCGCCGGACAATGTTCTTGGGGGAGCTTCCGCCAGCGGCACGCGCCACCAGGTTCATTTTGCGTTGAATGCCAACACAGTGGGTGGAGCGATCCATCTAGTCGCGCCGGATGGCAAGGTTTTTGACAGCCGGGTTTATGGGCTGTCCTATTGGGACACCGCCAGCGGCCAGAGCGTGCTGCTGGCTCCGCTGCAAGATTGCCAGGGAGTGATCGCCGGGAAGGACTGGGTGATCTATGCCGATGCCTTCAATGGCGTGAAGGCCGACCTTGTCTACAAGTTCACCAAAGCCGGACTTGAGCAGGACGTCATCTTGAAAGAGCAGCCGCCGACTCCTGATTCGCTTGGCTTGGATCCAAAAACATCACGGCTACAAGTACTTACAGAGTTTTTCGATCCGCCCGCGCCCCAGATCAAGAGCCGGATGTTTAATAATGTGGAGGATGATGCGCGCTTGGATTTTGGCGGGATGATTGTCGGAGTAGGGAAGGCATTCTTGGCCCAGGGGCAGGACAAGCCAAACGGTCCGGGATCGGGATCTGTCTTGAAGCAGTGGAAGCAACTGGATGGGCGGAATTTTCTGATCGAAGAGATTCCTTATTCGACCGTGATCAAGTCGTTGCAAACCTTGCCGCTGCACGCATCCACTACGTCGGTTGGGCCGGCCATCAAACATCTGGCCGCGTTGGAGCCGCTCCTCCCAAGAAAGGCTTCCGGCAAGGTTTTATTGGTGCCAATGCGGACAGCCCAGGCGACGGCCAGCCAGCCGGGTTTTGTGGTTGACTACATAGAATGGAACAACGACTCCCCGAATGGCAATGTATTCCAATCAGACAGTACTTACGACATCTCCGGTGCAGTCTATACTTACGGCCCAAATTATTTCGAGGGTGGAGCAGTGATCAAGTTCAACAGCAGCGTGGGCGGCTCCTCGCTCGAGAATTTCGCTGACGCGCCGTTTTATTTTGCGGGCTCGGCCTATCGGCCGACCGTTTTCACGTCATCGGACGATGATAGCGTGGGAGATCAGATTCATGGAAGCTCCCACAATCCGACACCTGGTTCTTATCCGCCGTTTCTAATGGAATATGGTCCGGCTACCGCGGCGACGGTGGCGCACGCCAGGTTCTCTTACGCGTACTGTGCGTATGAAAACGATGGCTGTTACGATCCAGGCACCACCTTCAACCTCGTAATTCAGGATTGCCAGTTCGTGCAATGCGGATGGGATGCGATTTGGTTGCTTTCTGAATCCAGCGTGCAAATGCTCAATGATTTGTTCACAGGATGTTACGGCGTGTTGAGCGGATACTGCAGCAGCATCACGCTGGACGGGGAGAACATCACTGCGGACAGCATCGGTGCTTTTGTGGACCCTAACTTTTTGTACTCTTGTAGCGGCGGCATCACCAACTCAATCCTGTCCAATTTCGGAGATGGGTACGTCTCCCTGAACTCATTCTCGGTGAACTATTCCTTTATTGACTATTACAACAATCCACCTTATCAAACAGTTGGGGATGGGCAGTACTACCTTGCGAATGGCAGTTGGTGTCGTTACTCCGGCACCACGAACATCAATCCGGCGCTTTTAGCTGAGTTGGCAACGAAAACCACCTGGCCGCCAACCAATGTGTATGCCAACCAGACGATTTCGACGCCAACCACCCTGGGGCCGGCGGTTCCACGGGTAAATATGGCGATGCCTTGCTTGGGCTATGCCTATGATCCGCTGGATTATGTTTTTGGCGGGACGACAATCAACGCCAACCTGACCCTTACGCCGGGAACGGCGGTGGGCTGGTTCACGGGATTTGGGACCGACTATGGCATTCGCATGGACAACAGCCAGGTGGCGAGCTTCCGGGGAATGGCCACGTCGCCGGTTTGGTGGGTGCGGGCCAACACGGTTCAGGAACAAGGCGGGAGCGTGGCTTGGCCGGGGGCTGGCGCCACCGGCGGGTTGGTGGGCCAGGCGAATCAGAACATCGCGCTGTCGGCACAGGCGAACTTGTTTTTCACCCATTGCTCCATATTGGGCTTTGGGGACGGCGGCGGACTGAACCATTTCCGAGATGACTCGGGCTATTTGATCGTGAACGCGCAAAACTCCGAATTTTACGGGGGATCCCTTTGCGGCTACATGCTCAGTTGCTGTTTCACCAACTGCTTGATGGACCGGATGTCGCTGGGGCAAGTGGAAGGCTGGTCGGGCAACGCCTTTCTCCTGACCAACTGCACCTTTCACGGCGGGGAGTTGACCCTGACCCCGAACAACACGGCCATTGCGCTGACGGTTCGCGACAGCGCGTTCGATGGAACCACCGTAACGGCCTCCGGCTATGGAGCAAACCCGTCGTATGCCAATTACGATTACAATGCCTTCACAGACGGGGCGAACAGATTTCCTATTGGCGGAACGCACGACCAGCCCGTGACGGGCGGGTTCAACTGGCAAAGCAGTTGGTTTGGGAATTATTATCTGCCCTCCAACAGTCCGCTCATTTTGGCCGGGGACCAAAGTGCGGCCAACATTGGCCTTTACCATTTCACCACGCAGACCAGCCAGGTGCCCGAAGGCAACTCGGTGGTGGACATCGGCTACCACTACGTGGCGACGGACGCCAACGGCAATCCGTTGGATACTAACGGCGACGGGATACCGGATTATCTGGAGGACGCCAACGGGAACGGGGTGGTGGATTCCGGGGAAATCAACTGGCAGGTCAGTGGGGATTTGGGTTTGCAGGTCTGGATCACACAACCGCAAAGCAATTCTGTAATTCCGTGAGGAAACACTCTGATCACTGGACAAAACAATGAAAAGCACGATTCCCTTCCTTATGCGAACTTTAAGGTGCGCCTTGGGCTTTGTTATGAAAACAATTTCCCTGCGAATGTTAGTCCCGATTGTTGCGCTGATTGGCGGTGCAATTACAATGAAAGCCCAAAGTTGGTATACCGGCCCCATTATTCTGGTAAATGCCACGCCTAACGCATTAACTCATATTTACATACAAACCTTTTACGCTAGCGGAATCCTAGGCGACGCAGCTGAATTCTTTAACGCAACCTCGTTGCCTCCGGGACAGAGTTATTATATTGCTCCGGATGCGCTATACACAGGGAATAATGAGTTTCTGCCAGGGAATGACCCCGGCAACGGCAATTATGGTGTGGCGCTGTTCGCCTATGGAGTAGTGTACACGAACCGCGAATATGGCCCTACACTTTACTCGGTAAATGCGCTTCCCGTTTTCCCGGGTACTCCGTCTGTCTCGGGTGTCCTATACTTCTACGGCACACAAACAAACAGCAGTTTTACTAACTCACAAACCAACATTGTCTTTGATGATCCGAGCGACGGGGCAATAAAGGTGAATAGCGATACCGACTGCGGAATGCCAGTGTGGGAGGTGTCGTCACCGTATACTTCGTTATGGTTAAAGGATGAACCTTTGGGTTATCAACCCGCCCTTGGAGCTCGGATATCGTTCGAGGTTGCTTTCAAGCAACGTGAGTTTGTTACAGGTTGGAATCCAAACGTATTTAGTGTCGGGCCAAAATGGAACTTTTCGTGGTTTTCCCATGTGACAATGGTCACCAATATTGGAACAAACAATGCCGCTCCTTATGCTGTTGTTTATTTGCCTGGAGGCGGCCAGAGAGCTTACTCAAGCACCAATGCGTATCTCGATTATCTAACTCGAAGCCGACTGAGAGGAGACACGACCAATGGTTTTACTGTGTTGTATCCTGATGGAAGCAAAGATGTTTATGACTTTATTATTACCAATGCCAACGGCACAGTTTTGGACAATTATCTTACCGAGCGAGTGAATCCACAGGGCCAGAAGACACAACTGATTTACTATGGCTACGATCCTACGGACCCGGTCATGGAGCTTCGATACGTGATTGACGGAGACGGGCGAACGAATTTCATTTACTACGCCACTAATAACCCTTACAGCACGAATCTTATCAGCCAAGTCACCGATCCATTTGGTCGGAGCACATTTCTAGCTTACGACAGCCTTGGACATTTGACGAACATCGTGGACGTCGGAGGAATTACAAATTCTTTGCAGTACGACACGAATATCAGTTGCGTCACCAATCTGACGACGCCTTATGGGCCAACGTCTTTCGCGATCACCGACACAACCGGCATAAATATCGCTCCCAACGGTCGTGCCGTGCAAGTGACTGGGCCAGATGGCAGCACTGAACTTTTTCTTTATCAGGACAACGTTGCGGGCGTCTCAAATTCCTATCCATCAAGCGCAATTCCCTCTTCAACGCCTTTTGTGAACACGCTCGACAATAGCGATTTGAACTTGCGAAACAGCTTTCACTGGGGGCGCCTGCAATCGGCGTCCCTTTCCACGACGAACATCGCATCGCTCACAGCCAATGATTTTCTCAAGGCGCGGATGAAGCATTGGTTGCTCACGGGATTAGGCGCAACGGGCCAGACCCTTTCCATGGAGCGTGAGCCAAGCCCCGATAGTGCAGGGACTATCGAAGGACAGAAGACCTGGTATGATTACGCGAGCAAAACCAACACCGAATACGAAGGCTCCCAATATCTGCCGTTGTTGGAGGCGCGTGTTTTGCCCGACGGCTCGACTTGGTTCAGTCGCACTGACCGCAATTCCATCGGAAACGTCCTTACGAATACTACCACGTATTCGGCAGGGAGCACGGTGGCCTACCGCACCAATCTTTTCACCTATGACACCACCAATGGAATCGATCTCATCACCGCCACAGATGCGCTGGGCGTGCAGGTCGCTAGCAATTTCTTCAACCCTTACCACGAAGTGTTGACCAATTACGACGCCCTGAGCGAAGCAACGATCTTCGTTTACAATAACAATCAGCAGCTTGTTAGTGTTACGTGGCCCACTGCATTGGTGAGTACGAACATTTACGGCAGTGATGGATTTATAGCCCAACACATCAATATCGGTTTTGCCACGAACGCTTTTACTTATTCAAATGACCTGGTTCTCACGCATACCGACCCGCGCGGGTTAACCGTGACCAATGCATGGGACAACTTACAGCGTTTGACCCAAACAACGTACCCTGATGGGACGTCGGTGAACTACACATACAGCAATCTTGACCTGGTGAAGGTCGTGGATCGCATGGGATTTAGCAATTCCTTTGGATATAACACACAGCGCCAAATGGTGGCAGAAACGAATGCTCTCGGATTTTACACATTCTATGAGTATTGCAGTTGCGGTCTGTTGGAAGCTGTTCTGGATGCGGCTGGTCATTGGAGTTATTTCTACTACGACAATGAAGCACGGTTGATTAATGCGGAGTACCCCGATGGTTATCGCGTTACATATAATTATGATTTAGTTGGGCGGTTGACGAATGTTGTTGATTTGGGAGGAGTCAGTGTGACGAACTGGTTTAATAATCAGGGTTTGGTTGTGACGGTGAGCAATGCTGCCGGCGCGGTACGAGGCATCGCTTTCGACATCAATGACCGCCCTACGAATTTTGCGTACGGAAATGGAGTGATGGTGACTAACAGCTATGATTCTTTGGGACGTATGGCGGTGCGGGCTATAGTCGGCGGCGGCGTGGAGAGTTTTGGATATACGCCGGCAGGTCTGGTTCTCTACACCAATCAACTTGGGTATGTGACGACCAACGGTTATGACGCCGAGCAGCGGAAGACCGCCGAAACCAATGCCGACGGGCAGGTAAAGCAATACGGCTACAATGCAGCGGGCGATCTCATTAGCCTGACCGACGGGAACGGCCACACCACGCAATGGGGCTACGACCTGTATGGCCGGGTGACGAACAAGGTGGATGCGACCAATACCACGATTTTGAAGTACCAGTATGACGCGGACAGCCGCCTGACCAACCGCTGGAGTCTGGGCCGGACCAACACGGCTTATGCCTACGACAAGGTTGGCAATCTGACGGGTGTGACTTACCAGGCCAGCCATGCCTTGACGTTCGCCTACGATGCCCTGAACAGGCTGACCAGCATGTCGGACGCGGTCGGGACGACGACGTTCTCCTACACGCCCGCCGGCCAACTGGCATCGGAGAACGGTCCCTGGGCGGACGACCTGATCGGTTACACTTACGCGAACCGGCAGCGGACCGGTCTGAGCCTGCAACAGGCCAATGCGCCTTCGCTGGCGGAGACGTACGCGTACGATGGGGCCAACCGGCTGACCTCCATCACCGCGCCGCCGGGGGTGTTCGGGTATCAATACGTCTCCGGGACGCAGGGGCTGGTTACCCAAATCTCCCTGCCCAACACCTCCTACATCAGCAACTTCTACGACGCTCTGGCGCGGCTGACCAACACCTCGCTTTTCAACAGCACCAATGAGGCGATGGATTACATCGGCTACGCCTACAACAACGCCAACCAGCGCACCGAAGAGTGGCGTGGGGCCGCCACCACCAACACCGTCATCAGTACCAATTACGCCAATTACACCTACGACCCCATCGGCCAGATCACCAGCGACCTGGCGGCGGAACTGGCCGGGAGCGCCAACCGGATGAACGAACAGCTTCATTACGTCTATGACGCGGCCGGGAACCTGGCTTATCGCACGAACAACACCTTGATCGAGAACTTCCAGGTCAACAGCGTGAACGAGTTGACGACCGGGACAAATGGAGGCAGGTTAACGGTCATGGGAACGACCTCATCCCAGGCGACCAACGTGACGGTGAACGGAACCAACGCGCTGCTCTACGGGGACGCGACGTTTGCGGCGACGAACATGCCGCTGACCACCGCTTACACCGCGATTGCCAAGGATGCCTACGGACGGATCAACACCAACACCGCCAGGGTCAGCCTGGCGATCAACTCGTCTTTTCAATACGACCTGAACGGGAACCTGACCAACGACGGGACGATGAGCTTTGCCTACGACGATGAGAACCAGTTGACAGAGGTGTGGGTGCCGAACCAATGGGCCAGCGTTTTCACTTACGATGGCATGATGCGGCGGCGCATCCGGCAGGAGTACGCCTGGTCGGGCGGCTGGGTGCAAACGAACATTGTGTATTACGTTTACGACGGAAACGTAGTTATCCAGGAACAGAACAGCAACAGCGTGCCGACGGTGACCTACACGCGCGGCAAGGACCTGAGCGGCACGTTGCAGGGCGCTGGCGGGATAGGTGGATTGCTGGCGAGGACAGACAATGTTGCGCAGCAAACGGCCTTCTATCACGCAGATGGCAATGGCAATGTAACAATGCTGATCAACTCCTACCAAGCCGTTGTTGCGAAATATCTGTATGATGCTTTCGGGAACACACTGTCTCTGTCGGGGCCGATTGCTTACGCGAATCTCTACCGTTTTTCGAGCAAAGAAACGCATCAGAATTCGGGCTCCATTTACTATCTTTACAGACACTACGATCCTCATCTACAGAGATGGCTAAATCGAGACCCTGCCGGCGAAGCAGGAGGGATTAACCTCTATAAGTTGCTAGGCAGCAATCCGGCTAACTCGGTTGATCCTTTGGGACTTTGGGGGATAGACCCAGATTCCAACCCTGGCGGGGTGAATGCACCACCCGTCCTGACACTTCAGTTAAACGTAGGGGTTTTGCCAGGGGTTTTGCCGAACCCGAACCAGCCTTTGATCCCAGTCACGAGACTAAGCGCTTCCACAGGATTTGCTGCTCCCATTTACACGCCTGATTCCGGTATGCCGCCAAATGAGCAGGATATTCTCAACTTTTTCGGGTTCGGACAATTCGCTGGCAGCCAGCTCGGGTACCAAATGTATCAACTTAACTTAAATGCGATCGGCGCATCTTTGCCTTTGCCCTTTGTACACAATTTTCCGTGTCCACGTGCCGCACAGGGTACGGGAAAGCACCTCGTTTACCACTCAGTAAACAATGCCGGAGAGGTCCGGTATATTGGGATTACATCTGATTTTGAGGCAAGGGAAGCGGCCCATTTGGCCGGAAACAATGGATCTGGAGTAAGTTTCCAGATATCGAGAATCCCAGGACTTGATAACTTATCATTGGACGACGCGCGTGCAGTCGAACAAACATTAATTGACACATATGGCCTTGGGAAAAACGGCGGAACTTTGCTCAACATGAGGAACAGCATATCGCCACTAACTGCCCCGGAGTTTTATCTCAACTCTCAATTCCGAGGACAAGAGTTATTAAACACTGCCGGATATAGATTGCCATAACACGGATGCTGCCACATGCCAAACAAAATTCTCATCGGAGATATTCTTGAAATTCCCACTAAGAAGGGGCGGGCATATGTCCAGTTTAGCCATTACCATGAAACGCCTCCACGCATGGGGGCGATTATACGTGTGCTGCCCGGATTCTTTCCGGAGCGACCGAAGGACTTTCAGGCCCTTGCCGACCAAAAAGAGTTATATTACACACTGTTTCCCGTTCAAGCGGCGGTCAAGCGCAAAATATTTTCAGTTGTCGGCCATGCCGCAGTTCCGTTGCATGCCACGAAATTCCCTCTTTTCCGAAATGGTTTAGTCAATCCTCAGACGGGGAAGGTGGAACAATGGTGGCTTTGGGATGGTAAACAATCCTGGAAAATTGGCCAATTGCAAGATGCACAATTGGATTTGTCGATCGAGAGTGGCTGGAACGATAAGCAATTGATTTCGCGCATTGAAGAGGGTTGGACGCCTCGAATGGCAGAGGCATTCGTGCAGGCCGCACGCCTGCGGACTCGAGTCCAGAAAACCCCCTCACTTAAAGGAATACGACATTTTTTACTATGTAACACCAAAAGAATTGCAGATGAAGCGAAGCATCTGGTTGAAACCGCTAAGTATGAAGCCGAAGTGATTGACAACGGCTCTGGATTTACGGTGATCGTACGCCAAGGTGCTCCACTCACGGAAGAATATGTTGAATCAACAACCATACGGTTGACCGAAATTGCCATTCAATCCGGTGGCACCTACGATGCTTGGGAGGTTGCTGTATAGAGTCAGTCGTCGACTAATAGCATGACGCGTGTGACCCATTTAAACGGTGCCGGATGAAGTACTCGAAGAAATGCTGGAACATGCACTAAAACAATTCAACAAACCATGAAAACGATGAAAAACATACTGCTGGCAACGGCTTTTGTGAGGACGTTGTTCACCGCTATTGAACCGGCCTTCGGCCAAAGTTGGGTGTTAAACAGCGCGCCGGTTTCTGGTCCACTCGTCCTTGCTTGCTCTGCGGATGGGAGCAAATTGGTCGCGGCTGTTTATGCCGGTCCGATTTATACGTCCACTAATCGGGGAGCAACCTGGACATTGAGCCCGGCCCCCTTTTATCCCCAGGCTTTGGTTTTGTCAGCCGATGGCAATAAGTTGGCGGCATTAGAAATTGGCGAGACGAGCACGATGTACACATCTACGAATTGGGGAGCCACCTGGACCTCGAACAGCCTGCCTGAAGATCTCTGGACTTCTTTGGCGTCATCGGCCGATGGAAGTATGTTGGTGGCAGTGGGGGACTTTGGTCCGATCTGCGTCTCAACCAATTCTGGAGCGACCTGGACTGCGACCGACACACAGGATTACGAGGCTTGGACGTCGGTTGCCTCCTCGGCAGATGGGAGCAAATTGGCAGCAGTGAACTCGTTTGGCATGATTTACACCTCTGCGAATTCGGGGGGAAGCTGGACCGAAGCCACCAATCTGCCTGCTCCCGTAAATAGCGATCAATGTAGTATCGCGTGTTCGGCAGATGGAACCGAAGTGATAGCGACTTCCTCTGGCCAAGGCATCTACACTTCAACGAATTCGGGAGCCACATGGATGACCACCAGCGCGCCGCCCATCAATTGGATGTCGGTGGCCTCCTCGGCGGATGGAAGCAAATTGGTGGCAGTGACCGGCGGTGCCGTATTTGAAGAAACGGGAGAAGGTCCGATTTACAGCTCAACAAACGGGGGGTCCACTTGGACGTCGAACAGCATTTCAGGTGATGATCGGTGGTCCATTGCGTCGTCAGCAGATGGAACCGTGTTGATGACAGGTGGTAATTCTGGTGTTTATATTTCCCAAACCACTGCCGCTCCGCAATTCAATATCGCCCCGACGAGCGGCAATCTTCTCCTTTCCTGGATTGTTCCTTCGACCAATTTCGTGTTGCAGCAGAATTTGGATTTAAACACGACAAATTGGACGCCGGTCACGAATGCGTGTGTGCTGAACCTGACAAATTTGGAGAATCAGGTCATTCTCGCGGTGCCGGCAGGCAACACGTTTTATCGGCTCCAAACTCAATACCCGGAGGGCCACCAATAGCAGGTCTTGCCGAACGTGGTGGTTTGCGGCGCCCTGCGGAAAATCTGATACTGCAATCTGATACCGTTTGCCAATTTTCGGGCAGATTCGGGATGATTGGAGATGACGGAAAACGTTGTAAGTCATTGATAATTAACGTCGGGATGATGTCTGACGATTCAGGATAAGCGCGTTTCTCAATTAAGAGTCAACTGCTCTGACCAACTGAGCTACCGAGGCCACCGGTTGAACGGCGTCAACAAGGGCAGATTCTATCGCGCGCCCAAGGCGGACCGCAAGGCTTTTTCCATCCCCTGTCGAGAGCTCGAAAGCTTTGCGCTTGATGCGGGCCGCCTTTTCGACAAGGATTTTCGGGGTGCAGCCGGGCTGCGCCGCCATGAAGATCAGCTTTGTCTATCCGCGGTTTGAAAAGTTTCTGCGCAGCGTGCCGGAGCTGGACGCGGGATTGATTGACTACTTTCTCGGCGATTACACCACGCCACCGTCGCTCGGCATCCCGCTGCTGGCCGCGCTGACACCTCCGGAAATTGAACTGGAATTGATTGACGACAACGGAGGCCAGCCGGTGGATTACCAAGCTCCTACCGACCTGGTGGCCATCAATTGTTTCACGCCACAGGCCACCCGCGCGTTTGAGATCGCCGACAATTTTCGGGCCACTGGAAAAAAGGTCATCATGGGCGGCCTGTTCCCGTCGTGCCTGCCCGACGAATGCCTTCGGCACGCTGATTCCGTGAACGTGGGCGAGGGCGAACCGACCTGGCCGAAGATTCTGGCTGACCTCAAAACCGGAAATCTGCAACGGCGCTATGACGGCGGCTGCTCGATGGACGCCGCAAAAATTCCCGCCGCCCGCCGTGAGATTTTTTACCGCAACGAGCATTACGACTGGGACGAGGATTTGGTTCAGGTGATGCGGGGCTGTCTTTACAAGTGCCCGATGTGTCCTCTGCCGCGCCAGATGGGGGAGCGCATCCGGTTCCGCCCGGTTGAGAACGTCGTGGCCGAGATGCGCTCGCTCAAGCACGAGAACGTCTATCTGGCCGACGATTTGCTGTTTTTTCCGCAACGTCATGTCCGCGAGTATTCGCTGAAGCTCTTTGCGGCGCTGGCCCCGCTGGGCAAAAAGTACTTTGTCAATTCTACGATGGGGCTGGTCACGGAGCCGGCCTTTCTCGATGCGGCGGCCCGCGCCGGCGTCAAGAATTTCTACTGCACGATGAACGTCGAGCCGGTGTCCATCAAGGCGCTGCAAGGCGCCGCCCGCGAACGGCAATTGCTGGCCGACCTGGTGAAAGCAACCCAAGACCGGGGCATCCGCTTCTTTGCCTCCGTCGCCATGGGCCGTGACTGGGACGATCTGGGGTTCGTGGATCGCGCGCTGGATTTGCTCGCCGCGGCGAACATCCACACGGCCGAATTCTTCATTTTCACGCCGTTTCCGGGATCGCCGCATTGGGACCGGATGCTGGGCCAGAAACGGATTTTTGATTTTCAGTGGTCGCACTACAACGGATCGCATGTCGTGGCCCGGCCCCAGAAGATGACGCCGGAACAATTGCGCGAGCAGTTCGTCCGCATCTGGCGCGAGTTCTTTCAGATGCAAAAAACCCGTCACGCGGCCGCGCTGGAACCCGCGACGTGGCAAAATGGAATTCAAGTGCTCGGCAAACCTCTGCAACGGCAGGGCGCGCGCGACGAGGCCGCGGTCACGGGCATCGGGCTGTTCAGCCCCATCGGCCATGACGCGCCAACCCTCACCGCCGCCTTGCGCTCCGGCCATCACGGCCTGGCGCCGATGTCGCGTTTTGATACGCGGCATTTCCGCACGAACCTGTTCGGCGAAATCAAGGATTTCAACCCCGCCGAGTGGCTGGATGAAGCCGAGTTGCGTGAATACGAAGACCTCTATTTGCGCTACGCCATCGCCGCCGCGCGCCGGGCGTTGGACGACGCGGGGCTGGCGCCGGGCAACGGCGCCATCCGTCGCGACATCGCCATCGTCCTGGGCACTTGCAACGGCGGTCTCGCCTCCGCCGAGGCGGAATACGCCTGGAAACACGGACTTAGCTCGCGTCCGTTTGACGAGGCGATGAACCTGCAGGCGCAACTTTACGGATTCGGCAAGGCGCTGGCGGGCGCGTTGCGAATCGGCGGCGAGGCGTGGGTCGTCTCCACCGCCTGTTCCTCGACCACCGCGGCGCTCGGTCTGGCCCAAACGCTGATCAACCGCGGCTACTACGACATCGTGCTGGTGGGCGGCTCGGAGGCGATCTGCATGGCGAACGTCGCCGGATTCGATGCCATCAAGGCGACCTCCACCACGCGAATGTCGCCTTTTTCCGTGCCTCCCGGCCTGAACATAGGCGAGGGCGCCTGCTTTTGGGTGGTGGAGGATTTGGAAAAGGCGATTCTTCGCCAGGCGCGCTGCCGCGGTCGGATTATCGGTCACGCCACAACTTCCGACGCCTATCATCCGACCACGCCGGATCCGCGCGGATTGGGCGTCACCCGCACGCTGAAAAATGCCCTGGCGGATTCCGGCCTGACCATCGGGGACCTCGGCTGTGTCAACGCCCACGGAAGCGGAACCGAGGCGAACGACAAGGCGGAGACCAAAGGCATCCTCCGGTTCCTGGGCGGCCACGACCTGCCGGTCGTCTCGACAAAATCTTTCTTCGGCCATTGCATGGGCGTGACGGGAATTCTGGAAGCGACCAGCCAGTTGCTGGCGATGAATGAGGATTTCATCCCGCCCACCCTTAACTTTACCGAGGCCCGCCCCGGTTGCACCCTGGATTACGTTCCGAATGTGGCGCGTGAAAAAAAATACGGCGGTTTCATTTCGGCCAATTACGCTTTCGGCGGCAACAATGCGGCCGTGGTCATTTCCAAATGGGATGCCGCCGTTCCGCCGCGCCGGAAGCAATCCGGGCGCGTGGTCATCACCGGCGTCGGCGCGGTGACGTCGCTGGGCCTGGGCATTCCAACGACGCTCCAGCAATTGCGGCGGGGCGCGGTGGGAATTTCACCCGTCAAGAATTTTCCGCTGACCGGCCAGAAATCGCGGCTGGCGGGCCAGGTGGCGGATTTTTCCGCCGCACAGGTGGACCGGCGGCTGGATTTTTCCGTGCTGAATCCCATCAGCCGGTTCGCCGTTTCCGCCGGCCGGCTGGCGCTCGATCATGCCGGCCTGAAAATCACGCCCGCCAATGGAGACGATGCCGGGGTGGTCATGGGCGTCTGCAACGGCCCCTCTGAAATGGGCCACATGGACAGCGTCTTCAGCAGCGAGAATCGCGCGGCCAACATCCCCAGTTTTTCCAACATCACTTCCAACTCCACTGCCGGCTGGGTTTCCACGCTGCTTTATCTCAAGGGTGTGAACGCCTCGCTCTCCGCCGGGCCGCACGCCGGATTGCAGAGTCTGGCCTATTCCTTTGACGCGCTGGCCGAGAAGCGCGCCCGCCTCATTCTGGCCGGCGCGGCGGACGAAGTCTATGGCCAGACATTTTACAATTACGACGGCATCGGTTTTTTATTTTCCGGCGCCGAGGAAAGCGATTACCGGCTGCGCTTGGATTCTGACAAACGCAAGGTCCTTGGGGAAGGGGCGGCCATGCTCGTCATGGAAACCGCCGAATCCGCCACGGCGCGCGGGGCGGGGATTCTCGCCGAACTCCTGGGCTACGGCTTGAGCATGGACGCCGGGGGTTTTCTGGCGGCGAACCTCGGCACGGACGGGCTGAAATACGCGGTGCAACAGGCCTTGTCACGCGCTGGAATTGCGCCGGACAAGATCGGCCTGCTGGTCTGGGCGCCGCAGGGCAACGCGCAGGATGAAAAAGTCCTCAAGGTTGGCGCGGAAATTTTCGGCGGGCGATTTCCTCAAATTCCCCTTGTCACCACCACATTCAATACGGGTTACATCGAATCCGCCTCAATACTCGTCAGCCTCGCCGCGTCCCTGGCCGCGCTGGCCGCGGGACCAGAGTTATGGCCCCAGCGCACCGGCCTGCCGGAATTGGACAACCGCCTTCTGGCCACGCCGCCGGAGTTCATTCTCGCCCTCGCCAGCACCGATGTTGGCTGCAACTTCGCCGTCATCTTGCGCCGCGGATGGAAAACATGAAACGCGACCCAGCCATGGTTAGCAAGGCGGGCAGTCCTCCCAACGAACCCTCCCCTCACCCTAAGGGCGCCCCCAGAAAGGCACCGACTGCCCGCGAAATGGCGAACCCAGACCAAGAATCCTTAGAAATGTGACAATACCAATGGGTGACACCCATATATCGTGTCGAATGGGCCGCTTTTCGAAACTGCACTGCATGATTTTGGTGCAGGCCAAGGAATCTGTCCTGTGCTTCCTGACCAAACGTCGGGAACTAATCGCTCAATGACTAAATGCATTTTGTAATCAATAATCAAATTCGGACTCTTATCTCGGCTTCGGTCCGCAGGCGAATCGGTTGAAGCACCGGGTAACGTGTTATTACTTGATTGAATAAATCTCCGCTGAATTTCGGGGCCGAGATGGTGACAACGGCAGCATAATCAAACCGGGCCACATGCGCATGGCGACCAATTGCGTGAAGGACAAGAAATGGCTGGCACAATGATGAACCGCGCATTGAAATCGTGTGGCGGACGATGGTGTCCCATTTATACTCCATTGCTCGCATCTCGTGCTCGGTAGGGTAGTGGTTTCCTGACTTTGTGCAGGGAAACTGTGACCGCTTCCAATCGCGACTCAGGGATTCGATTTGTTGCTTGTCGTTTTTTAGATGTAGTCGCTTCGTCTCGCTTTTTTCGCCAACTCCTTCTGGTGCATAAGTGAAGTTGTAAACGTCACTATTAGGATAAAATGTATCCTCGACACAGCAGGCAGTGTAATCGCCAGGATGGGCGAGATCGACTGGGCAAAGGGCTGCTACAGTCCAAATGATCTCAACGTTCCCAGGAAGGTTGAGTTTTTCAGGGATTGGAATAATTAATTTATAGTAATTTTTCGGCGAGAGCTGCCCCTGATATGCAACTGTAACCGAATTAGCTGGTGCCCGGAGAACGTCATTAACATCCGCCGCAATACAGCCATGACCAAATTCATAGTCTGGGTCACCGCTTGGATGAGTGGCGGAGTGAGTAACGAGGCATCTTGTCAACAAGGACGTAGCGCGGTCATATAAACCGTTAGCCTGAGCACAAAGACTGGCAGCAATCGGGGAGGCGAAGCTTGTTCCATACGCAGTAAGTTTCTTTCCAGCGGTGACCGAAACCAAATGAATCGGAGTAATCGTGCATCCTCCGAACGCAACCAAATCGGGCTTTATTTTTGCTCCTTCTCGCCCCGGCCCGATACATGAATAAGGGGCCCGTATCACTTTTCCACCTCGCACACTGAAAGCCCCGATTCCCAATGCGTGAACGGAGTCGGCAGGAGATTGAATCCTGTTTTCAGGAATGTCGCCAGTATTCCCGACAGCGACGCAAAATGTGACCTTGTGTGTAAGCGCTAATTGGTCAAGTGCGTGTGTAAAGCGAGAAACAGTATCATCCAAAATTTGGCCTTTTGGGCCAAAGCTAATATTGAAAACTTTGATGTCCGCGCGGGCGGGGACGGCTGCCTCAATGATATCGATTGCTTCGTAGAGGTCCCAATCGGCTGGATTGGAGAGGGGCAGCGTGCGGATACTCACAACTGAAACCGGGGGAGGTGGAAGCGGCGCGTTAGGGTCATATCTTTCCAGTGGTCCGTAAAGGGCGGCTCCGGCTACGGCTGTGCCGTGGCTAATATATTTGGGATTGGGCGAGGTCTTGATAGAAAGGAGCGCGTCTTCCTCTGCGTGATTTATAAGTAGCGGCGAGTTGGTGTCGATTCCGCCATCAAAGATTCCCACCCTAATTGTTGACACTGTCGATGCATTGGGTGGAGGCGGTGCGTTGAGAACTGGGACAGAGCGTAAATCCTGCGGCTCTGAAAACAGCAGCGGATGCGCGGCTCGAAGAGGGTTGCAATCACCCAGATTGTTCAGCATGTCGCGATTCAGCGGTGCGCTCACAAAGGCCGATCCATCTCCGTAAAACGCCGATCGGACGGTTCTAGGGGAAACACCAAGATCACGGAATAGTTGGCTCAAAAAATCTCGCTGAAGTTCGCCACCTCTTTGCGTGGGATGAAGAACAAGTTCAACTCGTCCGCTTTGCCAATTGTCGCCAAAACCCAAAAGGCGTTCATCAGGAGAAAGTAGATTGAAGGATTCGATTTTCCGAATATCTTCCATGAACTTCTTTTGCAAGACGCGGGGGCTGAGGTCTAGCTTTTGGAGAAGCGCCCGAAACCCTGAAATGACACCCTGCACAAAGATAAGCCGCCCCGAAGTTCGGACTACCCCTTGCTTGCGCTGTTTTGTCACACGGGCAGTTTGCGCAATTTCTGCCATGTCTACCCACCAAGTTCGCGAGCCAACGTTTCGCAAACCAGGGGCGGAATCGAAAATCGAATCCGGGTCGTAGGTTTTCGCGAGCATGTCTGGATGTAGCCGCATGCAGAGAATAACCTCTTCGGGATATCGCTTATTTTGCGGCAGTGCCGCGGCCGTGATAAGCGATTCCGAAAGTTGGTTGACGACGCGGTCTCGCGCTTCATCGAAAGTGCGTGGCAACGGAGTCGGTCCGCCGGGACTAAGTTTTTCGATAACGCCGACGAGTCGTTCGCCGTTTGCAAGTATAAGGCGACGTTGGGAATCAGGCATATTTTCGGGCTTTCTTGTTTAAGTGGTATTGAACCGTGGAAGGACTCAAATCAAATGTTGAAGCAAGTTCACGGACAGTATAACTGCCGTTAGAGGTTTGTTTTATAGTTCTCAGGAGATGGCCTGTTGCCTCGGCACTTTGCCCGCCAATGGCGGTTTTCAATTCAGCGAGCAACGCTTGCTCGATTGTTTCCGAATCGACAATGTGTCGGCGAACTGCCGCGCCAGCCACCGTCTCAATATTTGCGCCACTTTTGCCTTGAAGCACGGCCCCGATAGCCACGAGCAACCCTGGTTTGAGCTCATAAGCAAAACGCCCGAGTGATTGTTCCAGGATTAGGGCGCGTTCTGGGCTATCCGGAAGTTCAGTATTGATAATCCGGTCAAATCGGCGAGCTATTGCTTGGTCAAGAAGTTCAGGATGATTTGTCGCCGCAACGAGAATTGATTGGGCGGGCCAGTCTTCAAGCTCCTTGAGCAAAACGTTGACAATTCGCTTGAGTTCCCCGACATCGGTCGAATCATCCCTCTTCTTCGCGATTGAGTCGAATTCGTCCAACAAGAGCAAACATGGGGTTGCACGAGCATAATCCAACACCCGTCGCAAATTCATGCCTGTCTTCCCCAGATAGCTGGAAATTGCCGTAGCAAGATCCAGCGCCACAAGCTTCAAATGAACCTGGGCAGCAAGCCAGCGGGCGAGGATCGTCTTTCCGGTTCCTGGAGGCCCTTGCAATAAGATTGTTCTCGGCGGCATTACGCCCTCGCTCAACAACTTTTCCGCATCGAGCCTTTCCCGAATGACGCGTTCGAGGTGTTGAGTGGTTAATTGTGCGAAAATGGGCTGTTTTGCCTCCTTAACCAATTCGACCGTTAGCAGAGGCGCGCTGGAATCCCTGTCAACGGGTGGGGGGTCGATTTGCGCAAGTCTTACCGGGTCAGTGCCAGCCTGGTGGCAAACGAGCACGGCACTTATTTGCTTGGCAACTTCAGGGTAGGCCTCGCGCAGATGCCGGATTGCAGCGATTGAAAGCGATTCCAATCGCTTTGCGTTGTTTTGAAATGCAGCCTCAAGGATTTGAGGAAGCACTTTTAGAACCTTGGCTGCTTGTTCGATATTAACGCAATCCGTTTCCATTACGAACAAAATATTAATCTACGGGCCGCCAAATGGCAATAAAAATGTTCGAAAAACGTAGAATATTAGTTTTTATCGAACACATGCGGTTTTTCAGATGATAGTGCGCTCAACTTCGTCCAAAGTGATTTTGTCGTCCTTGAGGCGCACCAACCACCCGCTCTTCGAGCTACGGCGTGAAGGTGAAGGGGTCGTGAAGGGGTCGGTTCGGGCAGGTGTCAGGCAGGGCAGGTGTCAGGCAGGTCAGGTGTCAGGCAGGTCAGGCAGGTGTCAGTCCTTGATATTTGTATTTTTGAGTCCAGATCGTCTTAACTATTACATTAATCCTGCTTTGGCTGGTCAAAAGTTTGCCGTGAAGGGGTCGTGGTATTGTAATATAACGGAAAGGGGCCACCCATAGTTTGGTTCGTGGCTGGCCAAGGCCGCGCGAAACCATTTGCGGGTTAATCGAGCCAGTTCTCGATTCTGAGGTTAAGGACGGGATCGAAGTGCCGCCGATTCCGTGTAATCCGTACCACTGTAAGAAATAGTCACGCAATTCCGCGAAGATTCTGTGCTGCAAAACAACGCGAATCAGGGAATAAAGGAAGACCTTTGCCCGCAGATAACGCAGATACACGCAGATGGG
>Ga0326727_10010978_pt1 | contig 21307 bp, 11 predicted proteins | sample MB2enrmetagenome_FD_207643 | JGI IMG/M metagenome (GOLD analysis project Ga0326727, IMG submission 207643) | Lab enriched peat soil microbial communities from McLean, Ithaca, NY, United States - MB29MY | ecosystem: Environmental > Terrestrial > Soil > Wetlands > Peat | place: USA: New York...
TCCCCTGGGCGGCCGGGAGCAGCGGCAGTGGAAACGAAAGCGCGCGGCCACCACCAAGCGCCGCGGCGACGAGGACGAGTCCCAGCCCAGCTCGGCCCCCCGGCGCACGCACATCCGCCGCACCGGCGCCAACACCGCCGCCCCCCGAAAAGGCAGGGTCGTCGTCGAGCTGCCTTGCTCCGTCCGCACCTTCTCCGAGGCCGTCGGGGTCCCCAACCGCACCATCCAAGCCAAACTCCTGTCCCTGGGCGCGGTCAGCAACATCAACGACAACCTGGACCCCGAAATGGCCGAGCTGCTGGCGGTCGAGCTGGGTCTCGAGGTGGACTTCCGCCGCGCCGTCCCGCTGGAGCACCGCATGCTCGACTCGTTCGAGCAGCCCGACGACCCCGCCACGCTCATGCCGCGCGCGCCCATCGTCACGTTCCTGGGCCACGTCGATCACGGCAAGACGTCGCTGTTGGACCGGATCCTGGGGATCGACGTGGCGGCCCATGAGAAGGGGGGCATCACGCAGCACATCCGGGCCTACGAGGTTCACAAGGACGGTCGCGCGATCACGTTCGTCGATACGCCGGGGCACGAGGCTTTCACCGAGATGCGGGCCCGCGGGGCCAACGTGACCGACGTAGCTGTGCTCGTGGTCGCCGCCGACGACGGCGTGATGCCGCAGACGGAAGAGGCCATCAGCCATGCCCGCGCCGCCGGTGTGCCCATTGTGGTAGCCCTGAACAAGATCGACCTGCCCGGCGTGAACATCGAGCGGATCTACAAGCAGTTGGCGGACAACGATCTGTTGCCCAGCGAATGGGGAGGCGAGACGGAGCTGGTCAAGACCAGCGCCGTGACCGGCCTGGGGATCGACCAGTTGTTGGAGACGCTGCTGACGGTCGCCGAGCTGCGGGAGTACAAGGCCAACCCGGACCGTCCCGCGCGCGGCACCTGCCTGGAGGCCGAGATGCACGAGGACCGCGGCGTGATGGCCAAAGTGCTGGTGCAGACCGGCACGCTTCGACCCGGGGACGTGATGGTCTGCGGTGCGGCCTACGGCCGGGTCAAAGCCATGTACGACACGCTGAAGCTGCAGCAGCGGCGCGAGGAGGCGGGACCGTCCACCCCGGTGAACGTCACGGGGTTGAACGTCGCCCCCGGCGCCGGCGACCGCTTCCACGTGCTGGAGAGCATCTCGCAGGCGCGGCACCTGGCCCAGCAACGGGCCGCGGAGGCCCGCCAGCGCGAGTTGGCCGGCGCCCGCGAACACGTCACCCTGGAAAACCTCTTCGAGCGGCTGGGACGCCAGGACACGGTGCAGACGTTGGCCATCATTCTGCGGGCGGATGTCCGCGGCTCGATCGAGGCCATCCGCAACGAGATCGGCAAGCTGCGGCATCCCGAGGTGCAGATCCGCATCCTGCAGGCCACGGTGGGCGGGATCACCGAGGCCGACGTGCACCTGGCCGACGCCTCCGACGCGGTAATCATCGGGTTCAGCGTGGTGGCCGACGAGGGGGCCCGCGCCCTGGCCGAGGCCCGCGGCGTGCAAATCCGCCGCTACGACATCATCTACCAGGTGACCGAGGACCTCAAGGCCGCCCTGGAAGGCATGCTCAAGCCGGAACGGCTCGAAAAGGACACGGGCCGGGCCCTGGTCCAGCAGGTGTTTCACATCAGCCGGCTGGGGGCCGTGGCCGGTTGCCGGATGATGGTCGGCTCGATTGCCCGCGACGCCAAGGTCCGCGTCATCCGCGACAACCGGATCATCGGCGACTACGCGATCGATTCGCTACGGCGTGAGAAGGACGACGTCCGCGAGGTCCGCGAAGGCCTGGAGTGCGGCATCAAGCTGGCCGGCTTCAATGACGTCAAGGAAGGCGACATCCTCGAGGCCTACAAAATCGAGGAGATCCGCCGGACACTGGCCGGCAGCGCGGCCACATGAGCAAGACGCCCCTTTCCCTCCGGGAGAGGGGGATCCATTATAAGCACGCCACCCTATGTCCAACCGACGCGCCCAGAAGGTGGCCGAAGCCATCCGGGAAGTGGTCAGCATGGCCATCCTGACCGAGTTGCAGGACCCGCGGATTCGCGACGTGACGGTGACCTACGTCGAGGTCTCCGGGGATCTGCGCTATGCGAAGGTGCACGTCTCGGTGATGGGCGACGAAGTGCGGCAGGGCCTCAGCCTCAAGGGGCTGCGAAGCGCGGTCGGCTTCCTGCAGGCGAAGGTCGGCGACCGGCTGGCTCTCCGCTTCACGCCGCGGCTGAGCTTCCTGTTGGACCAAGGGGTAAAGAATTCGATCGCCGTGGCCCGCATCCTCCGCGAGGTGCTGCCGGCTGACGAGCCCGTGGAGCCTGCCGCCGAACCCGTGGAGCGCCTCGATGCACCCGAACCCCAGTCCCCACGCGACGATTCGGGCGTGTCGGCCCCGTAAGATTTCTCTCAGAGAGTGGACCATCGCATGGCTCCTGTCAGTCGCACGGCCCAGTTCGCCAAAGTGCACAAGGTCCTGAAGAAGTATTACAAGGCGGTTGCCCCGCCCGCCGACCGGCCCGTGCTGGAGCACCTTCTGTTCGCCTGTTGCCTGGAAGACGCGCGCTATGACGCCGCCGAGGAGGCCTTCGCCGGTCTGGTGCACACGTTCTTCGACTGGAACGAGGTCCGCGTCACCTCGATTTCCGAGCTCTCTGAGGCGATGGCCGCGCTGCCCGATCCCCGCGCGGCGGCCAACCGCCTCAAGCGGGTCCTACACGGCGTGTTCGAGGAACTCTACTCCTTCGACCTCGAAGACAAGCGGAAGAAGAACCTGGGACCGACCGTCAAGTGGCTCGAGCGCATCGACGGCACAACGAAGTTCTCGGTGGCCTACGTGGTGCAGGCGGCGTTGGGCGGCCACGCCATTCCGGTCGACGCCGGCACTCTGGCCGCGCTGGGGGTGGTCGGCTTGGTGAGCGATGCGGACGTGGAGGCGGGCGAAGTGCCGGGCCTGGAGCGGGCCGTCACCAAGTCCCGCGGCGTCGAGTTCGCCTCCCTGCTGCACCAACTCGGGGCGGACTTCGCGGCCAATCCCTTCTCGCCGCAACTCCGCGAGATCCTGCTGGCGATCGACCCCGGCGCCGCCGAGCGGTTCCCGCAACGGCGGCTACCGCGGCCGGCCCAGCCTGCGGCAGCCCCACGGGCGGCGCCGGCGAAGGCGGCACCAGAAACCCGCCCGGCCCAGCCCCCGCCGGCAGCCCCAGGCCGTAAGAAGAAGGGTGAAGCGGCCGGCGGTGAGCCCCACGCCGCGGAGCCCAAGAAGCCCGCGGCGCCGCCACCGGTTGCGCCACCGAAGGCTGCGCCGGCCGGCAAGCGATCGGCTACGCCTGCTGCGACGCCGCCGGAGAAGCACGACAAGCCGGCCGCCACACCCGGAGGGCACCCGGCAGCGGGCCCCGCCAAACCCGGCTCCCCCACGGAAACCCTGGCCAAACGCAAACCCCGCTGAGACAGGGGGCAGTTGTCAGTTGTCAGTTGTCAGTTGTCAGTTGTCGGAGGCTGTCGGAAACGCTGCCCTCTCCCGCCGGGAGGCTTTTGCCCCATTCCGCAGGTTACGCTGTGGGTGGCGTTCCGCCCTTCACCCTCTGGGTGTCCTGCCGCCAGGTGCCCTCTGGGTAGCCTTCCGCCTTCTAAGTCTGGTGTGGCTGCTGGGGGTGATGTTCTGGGCGCGGGCCGCTTGGCCGTTGCCCGTCCCGCTGGAGTTGGAAGACCGCCCAAAGCCACTGAGCGCCAGCCGCGCGCGGACCGAGGCCGACCTGGACCGCATTGAGGCTATGGCCCTGTTCGCCACCGGGAGGACCTACGAGCAGCGGCAGGAGTTCAGCAAGGCCCTGCGGTACTACGAGCGCGCCCAGCGGTGCGATCCGGCCGCCAGCAGTATTCTGGAAGCCCTCATCCCGCTGGCCGTGCAACTGAAGCAATACCCGGTGGCCGTGCGTTACGCCATGCGGGCCGGCCAGGCCGAAAACCTCCGCCCGTTGCTGCTCCGCCGGCTGGGTGTCTACCTGACCGAGCTTGGCCAGATCCCGCAGGCGGTGGCCATGTACGAGAAGGCCCTGGCCGCCCGGGTCGGTGCCAAGCCCGACGCCGCCGATGTGATCCTCTGGACGGAGCAGGGCCGGCTTTACCACCTGGCCGAGCAGTACGCGAAGGCCGCCGAGCAGTTCAGCCGCGTGCTGGGTGCCTTGGAGCATCCGGATGAATTCGGGCTGGACGAGGAGATTCGCAAGGCGATCCTGGCTGAGCCGGGGCCAACCTACCAGTTGTTCGGCGAGTGCTACCTGCTGTCGGGCCGGGTGCCGGAGGCGGCCGCCGCCTTCCAGAAAGCGCAGGCCCTCGCCCCCAACGAGGCGCTGTGGAAGTACAACCAGGCGCGGCTCGCCGCCCGGGCACCCTCTGGGTCGGCCAAGCCCGAACAGGCATTGGCCGACTTGCAGGAGAGCTTTCGCAAGCGCCTGGCCGGCCAGGGGCTGGCTCCCTACGAGCTCTTGGCGGAGCTGCTGCGGAAGCTCGGCCGCGAAAAGGAACTGCTCGAGCGGCTGGAGAAGTTGCACGCCGCCGAGCCGCAAAATGTGCCGCTGGGCTACTTCCTCGCCGACCGCTACCGCCAGGCGGACCAACTCGAGAAGGCCCAGCTCCTTTACGCCCTGTTGCTGAAGAGTGCCCCCACCACGATCGCCTACCGCAACCTGGCGGAGATCTACCGCAAGACCAAGCGAGCCGCTGCCCTCCTGGAACTCCTTGGCGACGGCGTCGAGAAGAGCGGTACGCCCCAGATCTTCGGACCCGAGGCCAAAGTCATCCGCCAGGACGCCGCGTTGATGCGGGCCTTGCTGGACGCCGCACGGCAGAAGCTCAAAGCGCAGCCCAAGCAGCTCGACTACGGCCGGCGCCTGGCCCTGGCCCTGCTCTTGCTGGACAACAAGCAGTACGAGCAAGCCGGCGAGTGGTTCGAGTTGGCGCTGGCGGCCGAGCCGAAACAGGCCGGCGAAACGCTCTTGGTCTGGGGCGTGGGCCTGCTCCTGGACGAACGGGCCGCCGAGGCCGCCAAGGTGCTGCAGCGAGGGGTCGCTGAAAAGGCCCTGCCGCAGGACAACCCAGCCCTCTACTTCTATTTGGCCGGCGCGCTGGCCCTGAGCGACCGCACCGACGAGGCCCTGGCCGCTGCCCGCAAGGCCGCCGAGCTGAAAAAATCCGTCCGCATGGCCAGCCGCGTCCCTTGGATCCTCTATCATGCCAAACGATATCCGCAGGCGACGCGGGCCTATGAGGAGCTGGTCGCCAAGTTCGATGACGATACGGCGGCCGAGACCCGCGAGATCCTGCTGGAAGCCCGGCTGGCGCTGTCGAACCTGTGCGTGCTGCGCCAAGACTTGCCCGCCGCCGAAGAATGGCTGGAACAAGCGCTCGACGAGTTCCCCGACGACGTCTCGGCCTCGAACGACTTGGGCTACCTCTGGGCCGACCAGAACAAACACCTGCACCGCGCGCTGGGGATGGTGCAAAAGGCCGTCGCCGCGGAGCCGGACAACACGGCCTATCGCGACAGTCTGGGCTGGGCCCTGTTTCGCCTGGGGCGCTACCAGGAGGCCGTCGTCGAGCTCGACAAGGCTGCCGCCGACAAGAAACCCGACGCCTTGATCTTCGACCACCTCGGCGACGCCTGCCGCGAGCTTCAGCAGAAGGACCGGGCAGTGGCCGCCTGGCACCGGGCCGCCGAGTTATACCGTAAAGAGAAGGACGACGCGAAGGTAAAGGAAACCGCAGCGAAACTGACGCAATTTGAAGCAAAAATGAAAGAACCCAAGCGGTGACGAGTCACCACACGGGAGTTTAGCGGCGGGGCGGGCACCAGGCGCAAGCCCGGTCGCGCGTCTCCGCGAAGGAAGAAACCGTCCGAGCGATGGAGGAACGCCAGCCATGTCCGGCCATTCCCACTGGGCAACCATCAAACACAAGAAGGCGGCGGTAGACGCCAAGCGCGGCAAGCTCTGGAGCAAGCTCGCCAAGGCGATCATCGTGGCCGCCAAGCACGGCGGGGGCGACCCCGACCAGAACCTGCGCCTCCGCTACGCCATCGACGACGCCAAGGCCTCCGGCGTCCCCAAGGAGAACATCCAGCGGGCGATCAAGCGCGGCACCGGCGAAATGGAGGGTGTGACCTTCGACGAGGTCATGTACGAGGGCTACGGCGCCGGCGGCGTGGCCGTGCTCTGCGAAGCCCTCACCGACAACCGCAACCGCACCGCCTCCGAGATCCGCAAGCTCTTCGAGATCTCCAGCGGCAAGCTGGGTAGCTCCGGCTGCGTCGCCTGGATGTTCGAGAGCAAGGGCCTGTTTCTCGTCCCCGCCGCGGGCATGGACGAAGACCGGCTGCTGGAAATCGCCCTGGAGGCGGGCGCCGACGACGTGCAGGCCGCCGGCGAGCGGTTCGAGGTCACCTGCGACCCGGCCAAGTACCGCGAGGTGCTCGACCTGCTGGGCAAGGCCGGCGTGCAGATCGAGGCCAGCCAGATCACCCGCATCGCCAAGAACACCGTCGAGGTGACCGACGCGGAGGAAGCCCGCAGGATCTTGAAGCTCATGGAGCGGCTGGACGACCACGACGACGTGCAGAACGTCTCCTCGAACTTCAACATCCCCGACGCGGTCATGGCGCAGGTGGGGGAAGAGTAGTCGCCGCGGCTACTTCTCCTCGTGGTGCTCGACCAGCGGGAAATAGAGCTTGAAGTCGAACTCGGGGCTGTTGTCCAGGTCGTGGCAGGTGTAGCAGTTCTGCTTACGGCAGGTAGGGTCGGCGGCCTCTTCGGCGGTGATTCGCACGGCCTTGCGGAGTTTCTCCTGAAAGAGCTTGTCGGCCCCCGCCTCGGCGTCGGCGTGCTTCTGGCCCGGCCCGTGGCAGTCTTCGCAGCCCACGTTCGTAAGCATTGGGCCTGGCTGCTTGGCTTGGTCGGGACGCGGGGGAGTCGCCTTTTCCTGGGGCTGGCTCAAGTAACCGCTCTGGTAGGGGAAGAACTTTTGCGGGTTCCAGCCGATCACGTGGCAACTGATGCACTCGGGATCGTGCTGCCGGGGCGGCTTGGCCTGGAGTAAAGACGAGAACGCCCGGGCGTGGGCGGTCTTCCTCCAGACCTTGTACGATTCCTCGTGGCAGTTCTTGCAGGCTTCGTTGCCGACGAAGCGACCGTTGGTCTCCGCCAGGGGATGGACCAACGGCTGGATGCCCAGCCCGGCCAACCCCGCCGCTTGCAACTGGTCCTGGTAGGCCGCCATCAGGGCGGACATCTGCCGCGACGGGGCGAAGCGCGAATCGAGCGTCACTCGCTGGTAGCGGACCGGCTGGCGTGGATCGTCGTAGACGCCCAGCACCACGGCGTACTCGCCCTTCTCGCCGACCTCGACGAACCGCGTGCCGTCTGCGTGCCCAGCGCGGCGGATCTCCTGGGCTTGGGCGGGCGGTTCCTCCGCCCCGCCCGCGGTGACCACCAGGTCGAAATCCGGAAATTTGCGGGCCAGTTCGAGCGATTCGTCTTTCGGCGCGCAGGCCAATAGCACAAGCAAGTCCGCCTTCTGTTTCAGTATCGGCAGCATCGCGGCGATCGCCGGCTCGGGGTCGATCAGCTTGACCGTAGCGTTGTTGATCTGCTTCTGGTACCCCTTCCCCAGGATCGCGGTCACGCCGAGCTTGCGGCCGCCGGCCAGGATGATCTTGGTCCGCGCAAGCGTCGCTTCATCGAAGGCGAATAGTCCCACGTTAGCCGACACGAACGCGGTGGGCTGGTTATTGACGGTGCCCACCTCGGCCAGAACCAGCTCGGTGGGCAATTGCAGGTCGGCCGTGCCCAGGCCGATGGCGTCATAGCCGGTCTTCCGCATCGCCTCCACTGCAATCTGGAATTTCAGCTCCGCCTGGCGGCCGAAACCCTTGGCAATGCCTCCCACGTCCAGCCCGACGACCGGCCAGCCCTGCGCCCGCAGTGTCTGAAACAGCGTGTACCGCCGGCTCATGCCCCCTTTCATTCGATCCAGGCCGGCGCAGCCGCAGGGCTCCAGGTAGCCGTCTTGCCGGCCGGTGACGACTAGGGCCAGGTTGGGCTTGGACCAGCCGTCGAAAAACTTGCCGTTCTCCTTGATCGGATCGAACGGGGTGCCGCTGTGCTTGCGGGTCTTGGGAACCCCCACTAACGGCGGCAGATCGGCGTCGAGTGTGTGCGCCTGTGGCTGGAGCTTGATCTCCGTCTTGCCGGGGAGCGCGGGTTTGGCCGGCGCGACCGGCTCCGGACCAACGGCTGGCGTGGCGGGCAGCTCCGCCGCCGGATCGTGGCCGGACTCGGCTAAGGGTGTCGCTTGCGGCTGCACCGGGACCAACCGCCCCCCCGGCTCGGACCGCAATGGATTGGGGGGGCCTTTCTGTTCGGCCTGGGCCGTTGCAGACCCGGGCGGGTCGGTTGCTGAACTCGCGCCCGGCCCGCTAGGCGGCTGGGCTGGTGCCCCGACGGGCGGTCTGATGGCTGGCCCGGCCCCCTGCTCGGGGGCCAGCGGTGCGGACAATGGGGCCCCGCGTTGAGGTGCAGTCTCCGACCTCGCCCCTCGGTCGCCTCCGCCGGCCGCCAGACCTGACGATCCGGGCTCGGCGGGGTTGGAGCCCCGCGCCGAACCGGACCCCGGCCTGGGAGCCGGCGGTGCGGGCAAGGGCCCGGACGCAGGCTCCGGCCCAAGCAGCCGCGGTGGCTCCGGCCCCTCAGGGCCCGTCGCCGAGGGAGCGCTGCGGAGGCCAGTCCCCACGACCTCCGTCAGGCCCCTGGCCAGCGCGGGCCCCGGCGGAATCGGTTGCTCGTCGGCCAGACGCTTGACCGCGACCTTGGACTGAACCGGCGACGGCGGCTGAACCAAGGGCCCGCTGGCCGGCTCGCCCGGTTCAGTGCGAGCCGATGCCGCCGCGCCCGCCTCGGCTTGCTCCGGGGAGCGGTCCTGATCCGCCGACGAGAAACAGCCGGCCGTGACCTCCAGAATCGCCGCCGTGACGATGGACCCGAAAAGGCGAAAGTGCCAGGTGTTCCTCTTGCTCATCCTTGATTTTTCCTTCACCTCGCTTCAGCCCTCCACGGCAAAACGGACAAGGATCCGCACTTGCGGCACCCGGGGGTGGTTTGTCTCCAGCAGGATCTCGCCCAACTTCGCTGCATCAGAGCCCAAGTAACTGGCGGCCCGGCAACCTTGGGGAATCTGGATAAACAACGGGGTATGAGCAGCCTCGCCATCCCCGATCACCATCGCCTCCCCAACTCGGACCTCGAGAAACTCGGGGACTATTCGGACGGGCTTGAATCGCACCTTCCGGCAATTCGCGCCCCGCACGACTAGCAACAGCCGCCGCTGGGTCCCCGTCTGGCTGCTCACTGTGCCGATGTCCAGCAGGCCCAACTGGGAACTCCAATTGGGACCGGCGACCGAAATGTCGCTCACGACCTCGCCCTTGACGACGACCGTCAACTCGGGGTAGGACGGCTGGTTGGTCTCCAGCGAGATTGTCTGCTGAAACGGCCCTTGAGGCAACCCCGGTTTCACGGCAACCCGCAGTACCAGGCCACTTTTTGCCCCTTTTTCCTGGCGCACCACGGCCTCCGGCAAGGCATCCCAGGCGACCTGAAAAAAACCGGCGGTAGGCTTGTCGGACAGGGTAAGACCGGTGATCGCCAACGGGCGGCCGGGCAGGTTGCACCATACGCGAACCTGGCCGCCGCCGGGCTCGCCGAGGCCCAGCCCGCTCAGGACCAGCTCCGAGGGATCCGCCCGCAGGCCCACGGTGACCTCGCCAGCCACGGTCAGCGTGACGTCCGGCCGCTCGGGATCGTTGGTGTGGATCGAGACCGTGCGGCGGTACGGTCCCAACTCGCCCCTGGGCCTCCAGGTCACCTTCACTTTGCTCGACGCGCCGGGTGGCACCGCCGTGGCATCCACCAAGCTCACCGTACAGCGGCAGGTGGTTATGCCCGGGGACAGCTCCATGGGGGCCGTCCCGACGTTGGTGAACACGAAATCGTGGCTGGCCTCGTGGCCGGCGTCCACGGTGCCGAAGTCGTATTCCTCGCGATCGACGGCCACTTTGGCCGCGGCAGTCGCTGTCGCCGGCCGCAAGACCTCGTCCGGCACGATCTCGGCCGGCCGGATTTCAAGATAGGCCATGCCGCCGCCCAGTGCCGCGCCCAGGCCGACAGCCGTCAGCAACATCAAGAAGATCCTCATGCGGTTCAGTTTACCGCAACCGCGTCGCAACCGCCAACACCCGCCGTGAGCGAACCTTGGTTCCAATGACGGCTGGAGGGCTGGGCAGCGCCTGTTCGGCTATGATGACAGGTAATGGCAAGTGAGACGCAGGAGCACTTCACCCACTCGCAGGGGCCTTTCATGGAAAACCTTTTGACCCAACACATTACCAAGACCCCCGGGGGTATCACCAACGGCCGGGCGTGGTCGAGATTCTGGTGCCGCGCGAACATCGCGCTGGACAACGGTGCGAGTGACCGCCGACGGCGCGCGCAGATCAAGCCGGGGGCTGCGGCAGGATGCCGGGTCACCGCTTCCGTCGCCGGGCCTTCGGCCCTTTCTTTCGCGCGTGTCTTGCTTTCTTGCTGGCTCCCGCGCCCGCCGCAAGGTATCCGCGCGGGGCTTGCCGATGATCGGCCCTGCGGCCGGCGTCCCGCAGACCCCCGGACGCAGTCCGGGGGCTTTTGGAGATTGCGAAGGTAGGACCCCCGGACGCAGTCCGGGGGCTTTCCGCACGCCTTTTTCCGTCGGCGGCCCTTTGCGTTCCCCCGTCGACCAAGTGGAAATCCAGCTCGCGGCGGCCCAGATCGACCCGGGCCACGGCCACCCGCAAGCGGTCGCCCAGCCGGTAGCGATTGCCGCGGCGGCGGCCGGTCAGGCTATGGGTGGCGCGGTCGAAGTGGTAGTAATCGTCGGCCAGGGCGTCGGCGTGGATCAGGCCCTCGGCCGGCAACTCGATGCCCTCGACGAACAGCCCGAAACTCTCCACGCCCGTTACCAGCGCGTCCATCTCCATGCCGATGCGGTCGGCCAGATAGGCCAGCAGCTTGAGCTTGGTGAGGTTGCGCTCGGCGGCTTCAGCCCGCTGCTCGCGGTCCGAGCAGTGTTGGCCCAGGAGGACGAGTTGGTCGAGGTGGGTGCGGGGCTTGCGGCCGGAAAGGACTTCGCCCAGCAGGCGGTGGACGGTCAGATCGGGGTAGCGGCGGATGGGCGAGGTGAAGTGGCAGTAGCACGGGCTGGCCAGGGCGTAATGGCCTTCTTCCTTGGGGCTGTAGACGGCCCGCTGCATCGCCCGCAGGGCCGCGTAATGCACGGCGTGCCGGTGCGGCTGACCGCGGGCGGCGTCCAGCAGACGCTGCAACTCGAAGCGGTCCTGCAGGCTGCGGACCTCCAGGCCCAGCGCGCGGACGAATTCCGTCAGGGCGCGGAGTTTGTGCTCTCTGGGCGGCTCGTGCACGCGGCGGAGGAAGGCAAGCCCCTGCTCGCCGAGCCGCTCGGCCACCGCCTCGTTGGCCGCCAGCATGAATTCCTCGATGATCTGGTGGCTCTCGGTGTCCTGCACCACGTGGGCCCCCGTCACGCGGCCTGCGGCGTCCAGGTCGATCTTGACCTCGGGCATGGCCAGCACCAGCGCGCCGCGGGCCATCCGCCTCCGCCGCAGGGTCATGGCCAGTTCGTGCATACGGCCCAACAGGTCGTGCACCTTCGGCCCCAGCTTGCGCCGCCATGCCGGGCGGTCGGCCAAGAAGGCATCCACCTCTTCATAGCTCAACCGCTTGCTGCTGCGGATGGCCGCCGCGTGGAACTCGAAGTGCGTCCGCAGGCCCTCGGGCGTGAAGTCCGTCAAGACCGACTGCGTGTAGCGGACCTTCTGCGGCTGCAAGCTCGCCAGGCCATTGGAGATCAGCTCGGGCAGCATGGGCAGTACGCGGTCGGGCAGGTAGACGCTGGTACCGCGGTGGTGGGCCTCGCGGTCCAGGGCCGTCCGCGGCCGCACGAAATGCGACACGTCGGCGATGTGTACCCCTAGCCGCCACAACCCCTCCGGTAGCCGCTCCAGCGAGATCGCGTCGTCGAAGTCCCGCGCGTCCACCGGGTCGATGGTCACGACCGTCTGGCCGGTCAGGTCCAGGCGGCCTGCCATCGACTCGTCGAACGCTTCGGCCTGGCGCCGCGCCTCGTCCAGCGCATCCTCGGCGAACTGCTCCGGCAGGTTGAACTCGCGCAGGATCGACAGCGTATCGACCCCCGGCCGGCCTTGCGGCCCGAGGACCTCGATGATCACCCCCTCGCCCTCGTAGACCGGCGAAGGGAAGCGGACCATCTCCAGCAGCACTTTATCGTCGGGCCGGGCGTTCTTGGCGCCGGGGTCGCCCACGGCGATGGGCTGGGCGAACAGGCCGCCGTCGACCTCGACGTAGGCCGCCCCCTGCTCCTCGAAATATCTCCCCACGAACTGCCGCGTCTGCCGCTCGAGGATTTCCAGGACCTGGCCGCGTGGGCCGGACGGGGATCCTCTGGGTGCGCCGCGTCGCGGCCGTTGGAGGCCCACCAGCACCACGTCGCCGGTGGCGGCGTCGTGCGTGCCTTTGGCCGGGATGTAGATGTCCTGGGGCGGCTCAGCGTCCTGCGCGTGGCGGGCCCGCGAGCGATCGTCCCGTGACGCGGACAACGGCGCCTTGGGCCGCACGAACCCGTAGCCCTGCTGTGCGCGGTGGAACACGCCCACCACGCGGTTGGCCTGCGGGCCGCCGGCGGCCGGGCGGACCAGGTGGTTGCCGCCGTAGGCGATCTGCCCGCGGCGCACCAGCCGCTTCACCGCCCGCTTCAGTTCCGCCACCTGGTCCTTGGAGCAGCCGAGCCGCTGGGCCAGGACCCGCGGCTTCGCCGGCTTATAGCCCGGGCGGTTGACGAGATCGAGAAGAGCCAGTTCCAAGTCCATGGGGCGAAACGGGGCAGCGATCAAGGGGCGGAGAAGCAGTCCGTTGTCAGTTGCAACGGACCACGGACGACGGACCACTGACAACAACTCCCCAATCTCTAGTCCCTGCTCCCTTTCCCCTTGAACAGCTTTCGATCCAGGTTCGCATAGAATGCGGTCCAGGAGCTGTCCACGTTGGGATCGTCGCGGAGCAGTTGATGGAAGCCGTTCAGCTTGGCGTCGAGGTTGTCCAGGCAATACAGGGCCACCGCTTCCAAGGTCATCGGGAGCTTGGGGCTGCCGTAGCCGTATTCGCCATGGTGGCTGACGATCATGTGCTTCAGCCGCAGCACGGTCTCGGCGGGGAGCGGCTCGCCGGAGAGTTTTTCGGCCTGGGCGATCTTCGCATCGAGCATTCCCACAGCCATGACCAGGTGGCCGATGAGCTGGCCCTCGTCGGAGTAGGCCATCTCGCGGTCGTAACGGAGCTCGTCGACCTTGCCGAGGTCGTGCAGGAAGGCCCCCATCAAGAGCAGGTTGCGGTCCACTTGCGGGTAGCAGGGACTCACGCGGAGGACCACTTCCATGAGGTTGACGACGTGTTCGAGCAATCCGCCCGGGTAGGCGTGGTGGTGCTTGATGCCCGCCGGCGCGCGGGTGAACTTGGCCATGAAGGCCTCGTCCATGAGAAAGCACTCGGCGACGGTCTGCAAGGCCGGGTTGTCCAGGCCGCGAAGGATCTCCCCCAGCCGCCGCACCAGCTTGTCGACTTCGACGGTCGCCAGCGGCGAGAAGTCGTCGGCATTGACTTCGCCGGGCGGGACCTTGGTCAACCGGGTGGCGATGAGTTGCACGGCCCCCTGGAACAGTTGCGTGGTGCCCTCGACGCGGAGGTAGTCGCCGTTGTCGAACGCCTTGTAGACCCCCTCGGAGGCGTTCCACATGCGGGCCCCGATCTTGCCGCTGCGGTCCGACAGCTCCATTTGCAGATAGAGGTTGCCGTTGCGGTTCGGGCGGAGCAGTTTCTCGGAGACCATGAAGACCTGGTCGACCGCCTCCTGGGAGGTCAGTTGGTTGACGTAGCGGCGTGACATCGGCGACGACTTCTCCTAGGTCGAAGGCGGCAGAACGGCCCAAACGCTGTATTTTATCGCCTTGCGGATCGCCCTGCAAGGCCATCGGCGACCGCAGGATTGTTGCATAGTTGCTTGAGAGGACCGAAATACAGTCACTTGGGAGCGCCATCCGGACACCGGGACACCGACATTCCGGGAGACCATTTCCGGCGAGACGGTCGATCTGGCCAATCTGAGGGCATGGACCAGGGCGTGCTCGCCGGACGGCTCGCGCGGCTATTTGGGCAACTGGGCCGGGCCGCTCATGACCGCCAAGCCAGAGCCCCGCACCGGGCATCTGACGGATCCCAACGTAGTCGCCGAAACCAGGGACTACGGCGTGGCGCGTCTGGCGCTGCACGCCCAGAACAAACTGCTATCTACCTGCGACGCACATTCAACGTGACTACAGGCTAGTCCCTTTTACGCTTGTCCAGGGAGAAAAAGCGCCCATGGCATGGACTTTCACTTTGCGTTTCCATATTTTGTCGCCGCAAAAGGCAAACAGCGTATCCAAGTCTCGCCCGCCAAGACATACGCCGGTGACGCGGCTGCGGTCGGGCATCGGTAGAATCACCTGGGTGGGACCGTCGTCAGCGCACACCTGGATACCCCAGCGCGTCGCAACGAACATTTGCCCTTCCTTGGCATAACAGACGGACTCGGCGCCGGCATCGTCTTCCCAATCAGGAACATGTAACCAGAAGAACCGCTCCTTGTTGGCGAGCGTGCCATCGCGGTCGATTTGATAGCTGTAAACCCATTTCGAATGTCCATCGGCAACGGACAAAAGCCACTGGTCGGGGCGGTAAGCAAGCCCGGCGGCAAACTTCAACCCCGAGTCTACCAGGGTCTTCTTGCCGTCTTTGACAAGCCACACCATGCCCGACTCGCCAGCCTTGTCGCCAGCGCCGCTGACGTAAAGGCCGCCTCCGGGCATGGCGAGAACATACTGACCGCGAATGCCGTCGACAACAAGGCTACCCTTGCCCGACGACTCATACCTCATGATCTTCCCCGTATGACATGAAACCGCGTAGAGCTGGCCTTCCGCGCCAAAGCAAAGACTGTTTGCTTGACCGGCGTCGGACAAGAACACTTTGACCTCACCGTCGAGCCCCATGCGGCAAATCTTGTTGCCCGGAGTATCCACGAAAAACACCTCGCCGTCGGCATTACACGCCGGCCCCCTGGCGTCACGGCAGCCGTGGGCAACGATTTGCCACTTTTCAGCGGAGAGGATGATATCACGTACGCGCGGCGCACTCGGCCCGGCCTGGACCGGCTGGGGCCAATCCTTCCAAATAAAGCTCATCGCTTCCCGAAAACAATCGTAATAGCCGGCGACGTGCCCACCGTTGATGATGCGGAAGAAGTAATCGTAACCCGAAAAGCGCAAGGCTTTGTCCATTTCCTGATCGAGCAGGAACCAGTCTCCGGCGCAGTTCTCCATGTCCCTCGTGCCGGTGGTCAGATAGGCACGAATCGGTTTGGCCTCGAACTTGCGGACAAGCGTGGGAAACTCGTGACCACCGCGAAAAGCGACAAAGCTGCCGCTGTTGGCATAGACCCGGCTAAATGCGTCGGGACGTTCCCAGGCTGCATTGAAAGCCGTAATCCCGCCGCTGCTGCCGCCTGCGATACAACGATCGTTGCCGCGGGTGGATAATTTCAGGCCGAACTCTTTCGCCACGAAAGGCAAGAGCTCCTCAACAAGGAAGCGGACATTGTTGTCCCCCATGCCATCGTATTCAAAACAACGGTTACGCCGCCCCAACGTGTTCTTCACGGTCGCGGGCAAGTCACCAGGTCTGACAAACACGGCGATGGTCACGGGCATCTCTTTGGTGGCAATCAGGGTTTCCAAAAGCGCTTTTTCTGTGGAGTTATAGCCGTCTGTCTTGACATAAACGCAGGCGGGCTTGGACCCATCGTATTGCGCCGGGATAAAGACCGAGACCTCCCGGACGGTTCCCGGGAAAATGACGCTCTTGGAAAACGCACAGCTCTTCACCACCCCTTTGAGAACATCCGCCGGCTTGATGCTGGGCGCAACATAGGTCGTTTGTGCAAAGCAACTGCTTGTTACGGCAGCAATGAATAACACCGCGAAAAGGTGAATGACCCGCCCGGTTTGGGATTTGATCGGCAAGCGTGTGTTCTTCATTGTTTCCACCATTTCTCCAACTGGGTTACTAGCACCTTGGCCGTGTTGCCCTGGCGTCTGGAACTGCCCGGGATGGCCATGATCTGCGTGCACCGCTCCTTATCGCTTGGGCCCCGCTGGGTACGGCGGCTGCTACCTCTGTGCCGGCGGTTGGCTCACGGGTGCTTCAGGTCCAGCCGCCAATGCCACGTTGACTTCGACATCGGCGCGGCCCTGCAAGCCTCGCAGCACGATCCAATCGCCCCGGACTTCCTTCCACGCTCGGCCATTCACCAAGACGTCTCCTATCTCCCGTCGATCCGGCAACCGCAGCCGCAGATGGATCGGGACACTGGCAAGGCGGGCAGGAAGCTCCAGGCGAAACCGCAATTTGCCGTCATGGACGGCCGACGTGCAGGCCAGCGAAAGCGGACCGTACCAAGTGGGAGCCTCCTTGATGAGTATCTCCTTTCCCTGATCGAGCCAACGGCGAGGCGTGCCTTGGAGCAGGTACAAGCCCCCATCCCGTTCCTGGATCAACATCGTGCGGAACATGCGGACCAGGCTGGCAATGGAATGGACGTGGGGCTGAGTATTACTCAGCCACTCGCAGGTCGTCAGCGTCTCGTGGGACACGTTCGCGGCGAGGATCGCGTAGAACATCCGCAGGAAGTCCTCGACGCGGCCCTGCTCTAAGAGCACGCAGGCGAGATCCTGGCTGTAAAACATGCTGGCCGTCGCCGACGCCTCCGGGCTGCCATGGTTGGTATGGTCGATGTTCCAGCGGATGATGTGCTGGATGCGCGGATCATCCCGAGGCAGGACGCCCCCGAAGGCGAGGTTGATCGGGCCACAGGCCCCGTTGAGGTAGACGTTTTCACGCTTGGGAGCATAAAGGGCCCAGGGAACGTACCACGGGTCCCGGGACTTGTCGGTCAGCCGGTCGATCGCGGCCACGATGTCCTTGCGATACGCCTCCGCTTCGCCCAGAAGCTCCCGGCCCTCTGGATGTCCCCATTCCGCCAGGAGCGTCGCCATCTGGCTGAGGCCCATGTAGCTGATGGCGTCCGTGTAGGTAAAATAGTTGCTCTCGCCGCAGTCGCAGACGAACCTCCCGTAGATCAGGCCCGCGCACGGGTTGCTCGGCGTCTCCCGCGACGCCTGTCGCTCGCGGATGATCCAGGCACAGCCGTCGAGGAGCTGCTGCTTGTGCTCGGCGAGCCACGTGCGGTTGTTGCTCAAGCGGGCGTGCTGCGTCATGGCCCAGAGGGCCCAGCCGTTGCAGCTTGCCCACGAGGCGTCGCTCCCGTCACGCAAGATGTTCGTCACGTCCGAGAAACAGCCCTTCCGGCTCTGCGTCCCCGCCGGCTTGCGCTTTCCCTGCCGGGCGAAAACGGTGTCGAGGAGTTTCGCGGCCGTGGCGTGGTCTCCCATCAGGTCCAGGGCGTAGAACCATTTCGTGCTCGAGTCGTCCCACTGGCAACGATAGCAGACCGAATCGAAGACGATCCACTGTCCGTTCCATCGCTTGGTAAGGAAGTACCCGTCGAGCATCCCCTTGTCCACGATCCGGTTCAGAACGACATCCGGTGTAATGAACCGGGAGACCGTCGCAGCCCTTGCCTTCCAGGCCGTCCGGGCGGCCTCCAAGTCGGTGTCCGCGGATCGCCGGAGCAGTTCGTCGGGCTGGACGCGGGGGGGCGATGCGGGCCAGTACCCGCCACCGGGGAAATCGAACACACGATTGAAGACGAGCCGAACGGTCTGTCCAGCCGGCAGTTCGCCGCGGATGGCAACTGTGTTATAAAGCCCTCCCTTGCGGAGCAGATCCGCCGGCTTGTCCTGACCCGCCTCGATGTTGGCGGGCCAGACCGGCCGGAACTCGCAACGGAAGCCCGGGGGGACCTTCCAGGAGAACCTTGCCGATTGGTTCTCGAAGACCACGCCGCTGTCCAGCCGCAGGTCGCGTTTGGGATGCTTCTCATCTCCTAGCAGGGCGGCAAGGAAAGCAATGGACCGCGGCGTCGCGGCCCGGTTCGTGACGTCGAAAACGGCCCACGCCAGGGTGCTTTCCAGGCCGGTCGTGTAGTCCGTGTCCCGCAGCGGCCGGGCGAAAGCCGTCTCCCGGAGTTCCAGACCCCCGTATAGCCAGTTCGTAATCACGATCGGCAGACAGCCGTCCATCAAGGACTGCCTTGCCCGCTTCCCCGTCCCGACAGGGACGATCCGCCCCTGGTCCTCCAGGGCAAAGGCGAGGGCGTTGGCCACCAGTGGCGTCCCGGACAGCTCCCGGTCGTTGGCGTACATGAGTTGCCCACGAGGCGAGACGGCGGTCTCGGCGGGGTCGGACGGCGGCCCGATGGGGGTGAAAATGCCCGCGTCGCCATACTGCTTGCGATACCCTTCGTAACTCGCCTCCTCTCCCCGGCGGGACGGCGCTGCCGACGCCGCGCGCTCGACCCGCCGGAAATCCGCCCACACGATGTTCGGAACCGCCAGCGGGGCGTCGTCTTTTTGGATCACAGCGAACCAGGCCGGCGAACCGGCTTCGCCTCCCTTGACCTGCATCAGGGCCGGCTCTCCGGCCTTGAGCCATGCCCGCGGCACGGTGAGGAAGAAGTGGCCCGACGAGTCCAGCGGAGGCGGAGTGCCGGGGGCGGGATAGGTGAACAGCACCCGGTACAGGAACCTGCACTTCTCAGAGCGGCACGGAAACTCCGTTGATTCGAGAACCACGTCGAATTCGGCAACCTCCCTGCCGTTGATCGACAGCGTGAAGCCCCCTCCACTAGCCGTCTGCAAGCCCATCGCTCCCGACCAGACAAAGGTGACCGTCTCGCCCGCAAGCGAGGTGGAAAGCGGAGCGGTTTTCCATGTCATCTCCTTGTCTTCCCGCTGCTGACGGATGCCAAAAAGCGGCACCTCTCCCAAATGCGTGTGCCAGTTCTGCCGGAATCCGCCCCGCGGTTCCCCGGCCAGGCCCCGCACGAAATCTGCTCCGGCCGCAGCCTGTTCGCGGGCGGCGGCAACAACCGAGATTAGCATCACCACGACGGCGGCTGAGACGGATCGGCCTCGCCGACGGCTTCCTGCCGTTGTCGCACTGCGGTGGTGTCGTTTCATGGATTGCCTTTCCCCAACCGGCTCACTGCCGGCGAAGTCGTGCCTCGACCCAAGCCTTGGTCCTGGACATCTCGGCCGGTTCGGCGTTGATGTGCTCGATAATGCAGTTCAACGGACGATTGAGCTTGCGGATCTCGGAAATCAGCAGCGGGTAATTCATCTCGCCGCCGCCCGGGCCGGGAAGGTCCACGCTGTGGCCCGTCGGGTTGAGCTTCATGTCCTTGAGGTGCACCATCTGGATGCGATCGCCCAGCTCCCGGAACGCGCGACGCAGCTCCTGTTCGCGACGGGGATAAAGGTCGGCCGAAATGAAGTTGGGCGGGTCCAGCAGCAAGCCGATGCGGTCGGCGGAAAAAGGAGCGAACACTTCCTTCGCCAGTTCCAGCGTGCCGACGACGTGCGGGAAATACGGCTCGAAGGCCACCCGCCCGCCGATCGGCTCGATGACCGGCAGCAGGACCTCGCGGACCGCGCGGTGCAGCCGGGCGACGGCCTCAGGGGCGTGGTTGCGCGGGTCGGTGCCGCCGAACTGCGGCGAATAGCTGGCGCTCCAGGTGACGAACTGCGTGCAGCCGAACAGCTCCGCATGCGCGGCGACGAGCTGCATGGTCTGCCGGCTGGAACCCATGAAGCCCGTGTCGTCGGGGCGGAAGAGGTTGAAATAGGTCCCGAAGGCGACGGTTTTCAGCTTCAGTCCGCTCAGGGTGCGCGAGAGCGTCTTGAGCTCCTCCGCGGTCGGGCGGAAGAAGAAGGTCACTTGCACCCTCTCGAAGCCGACGGCAGCGATGGCCTTGGCTTTCTCGGCCAGTTCGGCGGCCGAACCGCCTTGCAGCATCATGCCCAGGCGAATGTTGTCAATGGCCGCTTCCTTCGCCGGCAATTTCGTGAGTCCGCCGGCGGTGACAGCGGTCGCTCCGATGGTCCCGAGAAAATGCCGTCGCGAGATGGTCGAGTTCATGGCTGTTCCTTTCAGTTGCATGCCAGTATAGCCGGGCGGATCGCGTAGAGGAAGATCCGGCCGCCGCATCCCCGCGACGTCAAGAGGGCAGCGTCAAGTGAGCAACTTGGGCATCGGCTGCGGTCGGACAGGGCGGGGAACAGCGTTACCCGGTACCAGCCGCCGCAGATCCTCAAGGCGACGGTTTGCTATCGCCGCCCAGTTCGCGTTCAATCACCGGATAGCAGGTGTAGCTCTCTTTGTCGATCCGCCAGAACGGTGTCAGATACGGCTCCGCCTGACCCGCGACCGAGAAGGTCAGCGGCTGGTCGGGCCGCGGCGTCAACCACTCTTTCGGCACGGCCGGATCATGGGCGATACGCACCAGGTAGGTCCATTTCTTGAGCTGTTTGGCGTTGTTCTGGTCGACCTGCTTCTTGTCGTCGAGGAACACGAAATCGGGCAGGTGCACTTTATTCTTGTCGTTGAGCGGGGCCACGGCAGCCATCAGCACGGGGCCGTACAGAATCGCATAACGGGAATGGCCGGGAATCCGGTCCGCACCTTCATAACGCACTACCCGAAACCCGATCGGCAGAGCGAACGTCACGATGTCGCCGGCGCGCCAGGCACGCTCCAACACCACATAGGCGCCCGGTTTGCCGACCGCGGCTTCCTGCCCATTGACCTGGATCGGCATGTCTGCCATCGCCCACCCCGGCACCCGGACCCGAAGTTTCAGCGGGGTTGGCTCGGCAACTGCCAGTCGCAGTGAGACCTCGCGCTGGAAGGGGAACCGGCTGGTCATCGTCAACCCGCAGGTCCGTCCGCCCATCTTCCACGTGATGGACGAGGGCTCGAAGAGATTGACGTAGAGGCCGTCCTTGGAGATCGAAAAGATGTACTCGGGCAACGTGGAATACAGGTACGTGCCGACGACTTCGCAGCAGGTGTGCGCAATTCCGGCACGGTCCTTGTGGCCTTC
>Ga0326727_10010980_pt1 | contig 21304 bp, 24 predicted proteins | sample MB2enrmetagenome_FD_207643 | JGI IMG/M metagenome (GOLD analysis project Ga0326727, IMG submission 207643) | Lab enriched peat soil microbial communities from McLean, Ithaca, NY, United States - MB29MY | ecosystem: Environmental > Terrestrial > Soil > Wetlands > Peat | place: USA: New York...
CATGAATTTTTTTAGCCAACCCTCGCATGTCCAATCCGAATAGCTCGCGAAGTTCTTCGAGTGTAAATTGTTCTCCTGGTGAAATTTCACTGACCGTTATGTCTTTGAATGTTTTCTTTTTCTTCTCAAGAATGTCTCGTACGTGTTCTTCGATGGTGCCTTTCACTACGAAGTTTACCGCTAGAACCTTGTTTGCTTGACCGATCCGATGTAGCCGCGCAATTCGTTGTTGGAGCCGCGCTGGGTTCCATGGGAGGTCGTAGTTGATAACAACGTCTGCAACCTGAAGGTTGAGCCCGAATTGACCTGCGTCTGTGCTCGCTAAAGCTCTGAAATTTTCTTGCTCGATAAAGCTCTTGAGATTCGAGGATCGTTCATCATGTGAAAGTTGACCGGTGTAAATCAGGGTTGGTATTCCATCATTGGAGAGTTCTTCTTGTATCAAATTAACGACCGGTACGAATTGAGAGAATATTACGATCTTATGCCCCTGTTCTATCAGATCTTTCGCCAACTCCTTCAATTCGGTTAGCTTGGCGTTTTCATTTTCGAGGAAAGGTAGAATCTGAACTAGTTTTCTAAAGACCTGAGTTTCTTGCAAGTGGATGGATTCGTTTGTGTTCTCTCGTTGCTTGCGCCGGAGATACCCCGCGATCATGCTGATGTCGGCACATGCTTCTCTGAGAAGCGTGTATAGTCTGAGACGGTTCCCCGTGAACGGGTTTGGTCCTTCAATTTTTTCTGAGCTGAACGCTTCTTCTTCGAGAATGGTTTCTCCTAGGCTCTCTTGAAGGATGTCGTAGATCATTTTCTGGTTACGTGCAGGTTCAGTGTAGATATATTGAGTAGTAAGCGTTGGGAGTTGCTTGAATACTTGATTCTTTGTTCGTCGGATAGAAATTTGTTTCAGCCGTTTTCTTAGCTCGTGAACTGTGGTAGGATTTACTGTCGGACGAGCACTTTGCCAGCCCTGCTGATCCTTAACTGTGTAACGTGCCAGAAAGTCTTCGTTGTAGCGTCCGAAAAAGCCTGGTTTAACCAAATTCACAATGTTGTATAGTTCCCCGATGTGGTTTTCCAATGGGGTTCCGGTTAGCGCGATCACGTTCTTAACAAAAAGTTTCTTGACTGCTTCACTGGTCTGAGTATCCCAATTCTTTACACGTGTGACTTCATCAAGAATCACCGTGTCAAATCCACTCTTCAAGATCGTTTCGATGTCTGTTCGAAGCAATTCATAATTCGTAATGATAAGCGGGTCATTGTACAAGTCACTACGTTCATTCCACTGTTTCTTCGAGGTTACAAGGGTGGGTTGTAGTTTGAATTTCTGGATCATTTCGTCGCGCCATTGCTCCAAAACCGCGTTAGGCGCGACAACTATGGCTCTGGCTGCTTTCTTGCGTCTCACAAGTTCTATAAGAGCCGCCGTTGCGCTGACTGTCTTCCCGAGACCCATTTCGTCGAAAATGCAAGCTCTTCCCTCATTCTTCAAGACAAATTGAACCGCTCGTTTTTGGAACGGATATAATTCCACGTTGAAACCGGATGGAGGTTTGATTTGGTTAACCTTGGTCGATGCACTGGGAAAGTTCTTCAAAGTTACCCGTATGCCTTGATCTTCGAAGGCTTCTTTCGCTGCCAAAACCGAACCGGCCTGTCTGAGCCGGTATGCATCGTAGTAGGCACTCCAGATTAGGAAGGTCTTGTAGCTTCTCTGGTCAACCATCGCTCTTAGCGTATCGTCTCGTGATGATCTAACCCAAACGTAACCAGCCGTGTCGTATTCGAATGTCACGCTGCGATGGTCGCGGATGATCTTGAGTGCTTCTGGTGAATACTGTAGTCGAAGCCCTGCCTTGAGGTAGGTCGCCTTCGCGATTTCAGGATTGAGCGTGACTGGATGATGAAAGGCTTCATCTTCCTCGTATGGCGTGATGCTCGTTAAGGCGCCGAAGGCGGGTTGTGGAACATGAAACGGCGGGTGAATCGCTAAAGCCTTGTCAACAAGCACCCGACGTAGCCGCTTCGATTCCGAAGGATTCTCTGCTCTGCTTTCGCTCACTAACCCCACCAACTTTACCTGTCCGAAAACCAACTAACATTGAAGAATAAGGATATGAGCTTCGCGAAAAGGGCAAGCGTGCAGGGAATTATGCTTAAATCATGTTTTTTCGCATTCCGATATCCGGAGCCGTAGAAGATGAGCGGTCGTGCTAAGTCGAAACCATTGGACTTCTTCGATCAAGTCAAATTACAATTGGACGAACTCAGCAAGGCCAAACAGGAGAGCGAAAAAAAGGCAGAGGAGTACTTAGACAAGCTACGCCATCTTCAAGCCGACATGGATAACCTCCAAAAGATCACAAAACGTCAAGTAGATACTATCACGAAACAGGCGTCCGAAAATCTCCTACAGAAGCTCTTACCGATAATTGATGCGTTACAACAAGCTGGAAAAATCGCTCACACTAACAACCATCTCCCACCCGAAGAGATAGCTGTCGGCTTGAACATGCTCCAGAAACAATTAACCGACATATTGCGTGGTGAAGGGCTGGAGGAAATTCCGTCGACGGGAAGACCCTTCGATCCAGCGAGGCATGAAGCGGTGAACTATATAGAAACCGATGAGGTTCCTGAAAACACCGTGATCGAGGAGCTCAGGAAAGGGTACACGCTGAACAGTACGGTCATTCGACCAAGCCTGGTGATCGTCAGCCGGCCAAAGACTACCCAGAAGAGCGAAGTCGAGTAGGAATTCCCATAATGTTTTTGAGCGCACCCTCCCAAACTGCAGTCTGTAATCCATAATGAGGTGTGTTGACGTCCTTGCCAAAAATCGTAGGAATCGACCTTGGAACTAGTAACTCCGCAGCGGCTGCAGTCATAGGTGGCCGGCCAACTATCATCCCGAGCGCAGAAGGGACGTCAGTAGGCGGCAAAGCGTTTCCATCATACGTGGCTTTCACAAAAGACGGACAATTGCTAGTAGGCGAACCCGCGAGACGACAAGCCGTCTCAAACCCAGATGGGACCGTCCTTGCAATTAAACGGAAAATGGGAACCGACTATAAGGTAAGCATCTATGGCAAAGAGTATACTCCACAACAAATCTCCGCGTTCATCCTGCAGAAAATCAAACGAGACGCCGAAGCCTTCCTCGGAGACAAAGTGGAGAAGGCTGTAATCACCGTACCTGCATACTTCAACGATAACCAACGCCAAGCAACAAAAGATGCAGGCGCAATCGCAGGCCTCGAGGTCGTTCGCATAATCAATGAACCGACCGCAGCATCGCTGGCGTACGGTCTGGACCGCTCGGATAAAGAACTGAAGAGCATGGTCTTCGATCTAGGAGGCGGGACTCTCGACGTAACAATCATGGACGTAGGCCGAACCGATCCCAACGCCCCACCAGTCTTCGAAGTCATGGCCACAAACGGTGACACTCAACTCGGCGGCACGGACATGGACAATTCCATGATCGACTACATCGCAAACGAATTCAAGAGCACCAACGGGATCGACCTCCGCAACGACAAAGTTGCCGTACAGAGAGTCCGAGAAGCTGCTGAGAAAGCAAAGATCGAATTATCAACCGTCCTCACTACCGACATCAACCTCCCATTCATCTCAGCAGACGCATCAGGTCCGAAGCATCTCACTATGACACTAACCCGAGCCAAATTAGAGGAACTGATCAGGCCTACGATCGATAGATGCCGTGCTCCAATGGAACGAGCGATCGCTGACGCCAAACTCACACCGAAGGAGATCGAGAAAATTATCCTAGTTGGCGGACCTACTCGCATGCCCATCGTGCGAAAGTTCGTTGAAGATTATATGGGAAAAGAGGCTGAGGCAGGGGTAGATCCAATGGAGTGCGTCGCCATGGGAGCCGCCATCCAAGCCGGTGTTCTAGCAGGAGAAGTACATGACCTCCTTCTTCTAGATGTCACACCACTTGCCCTAGGCGTAGAGACTCTCGGTGGGGTCGCAACAAAAATAATCGACCGAAACACAACGATCCCTACCAAACGTAGCCAAATATTCTCCACTGCTGCCGACTTCCAAACCACTGTCACCATACACGTGCTTCAGGGAGAGAGGCAGATGGCAGCGGACAACGTATCCTTGGGAATGTTCAACCTGACCGGCATCCCACCCGCACCCAGAGGCGTCCCCCAGATCGAGGTCAGCTTCGACATCGACACGAACGGAATAATTAACGTCTCTGCCAAAGACCTCGCCACAAGTAAAGAACAGAAGATCACTATAACCGCCTCCAAGAAACTCGCCAAAGGAGAAATTGACAAGATGGTCAAAGAAGCACAACAGTTCGCTTCACAAGACCAACAACGCAAAGAGGAGGCAGAGTTGCGTAACAATGCCGACAACGCGATCTACGCAGGGGAGAGACTTACAAAGGAACTCGCCGGCAAGATCTCTAAAGAACAAACTGATCAAATAACAAAAAACATTTCAGATCTCCGCGGAGCACTAGCTGGAAAAGATGCCTCTACAATCAAACAGAAACTTGAGGCACTTCAGAAAGTGCTGCAGGATGTTGGAACTGCCGCATATCAGAACGTAGCTCAACAGCAGCAACAAGCCCAACAAAGCGCGCAGAGCGCGCAAAGCGCGACTGAACCATCACAAGAAGCAACCAATGCCCAGAAAGAAGCTGTTGATGTTGACTACAAGGTCGTGGACGACAAGAAGTAGACTTCACTTTGCGGCAGATGACAATTGTCAAATTCAAAACGCGATTACTACGAGATACTTAATGTTCCAAAAGAGGCATCGAAAGATCAACTCAAACAAGAGTACAGAAAATTAGCTTTACAGTATCATCCGGACAGAAACAAGGCTCCTGACGCGGAAGCGCGTTTCAAAGAAATCTCGGAAGCATATGCTGTTTTATCGGATGACGAAAAACGCGCCCAGTACGATCGTTTCGGACACGCGGGAATTGATTCAAGATATTCATCAGAGGATATTTTCCGTGGAGTCAACTTCGACGAAGTATTCCGTGATATAGGATTCGGCGGATTCGAACCGATCTTCGAGAGTTTCTTCGGAGGAAGGCGGGGCAGACCACGAGGTCCTATGAGAGGTCAGGACATTCGTTACGACCTTGAAATCCCACTCGAACAGGCATACAAGGGGTTGACAAAAGAGATCGAAGTGCCTCGCAACGAACGATGCGTCGTCTGTGGAGGTTCCGGAGCAAGTCCTGGCACATCACCTAAAAAATGCCCCGAATGCGGAGGCGCCGGACAAATTCAACACGTCCAATCCGCCGGATTCATACAATTCGCTCGAGTAGAACCCTGCCGCAAGTGTAGAGGGAGAGGGACACTGATTGAGAAACCCTGCTCGGAATGTAGAGGAGTCGGGATCGTTGAACGCGATAGACGAATTAGCATCAAGGTTCCAGCAGGCGTCGACACAGGTTCACAGCTGGTATTGCGGGATGAAGGCGATGCACCGACAGGCGGTGGTCAGCGAGGAGACCTCTACGTCGTCATCCACGTGCAACCACACAACATCTTCAAACGCGACGGTAACGACATAATCTGCCAAACTGAAATCACATACTCAAAATCAGCTCTCGGCGGCGAAGTGGAAGTCCCGACACTCGACGGACCAGCCCGGATATCCATCCAACCTGGAACGCAGAGCGGAGCCATCTTCAGGTTGAGGAAGAAGGGAATGCCTTCCTTTCGAGATCGTGGACGTGGCGACGAATTGGTAGTTGTTCAAATCAACACGCCAGCCAAACTCACGTCACGACAGCGCGAAATAATTCAGGAACTCTCTAAAGAAGGGCTGTAAATTCGCTCCAATTATTTTCCGCTTATTACGGACATGAGTTTGCGATGCACTGCTTCGCCAGCAACAACCACCGAACCAGCAAAATTTTCCCAGGGGCCACCAGAAGAATTGGTAACCCGACCTCCAGCCTCCTGAGCAATCAGACAACCAGCAGGGATCTCCCAGAGCGGAGACTTCTTGAAAACCGTAATACACCCATCAAACCTGCCCGAAGCTACAGAACACAAATTCATAGCAACGCTGCCGGTCGATCTAACTGATCTCGTGAAACCGTAGAGTCGTCGTTCAACTGCTAAGGGATTCGGTATTCTAGGTTCACGATTCCACCATTCAAAAATTAACGATGAATTATGCAACGACCGTGTAGCAGACACGTGAATTCGTCTCCCGTTCAAATATGCACCTTGACCGCGACTAGCGGTAAGCAAGTCATCCAAAATCGGATTATAAATTACACCTACCATGGGAATGTCACGAACCAGAACGGCAATTGAAACCGCAAAGCAAGGAACATGCTTCGAAAAATTCAAAGTCCCATCCAACGGATCAACAGCCCAAACAATCGGACTGTAACCTCCAAATTTCACCCTTCCCTCTTCTTCGGACACGACGGTACTTGGAATTCGACTGCGCCTTATTCTCGACAAGATCAGCCGTTCAGATTTCAAATCTGCATTTGTGACAATACTGCCCGGATAATCGAATTTCCGTCTAATTGATAATTTGTTTTTCCGGAAAAGCCTGAGAAGTTCTTTTCCACCTTCCTCAGCAGCTGTACTTGCAACTTCGAGCAATTTCAATTCTGAAGCCAACACGAATCACCATTATCCTGCCTGAAGACCATCCACCAGTGCAGTCTGTCCGTGACTGAGAAACGTCTCAAATAAATCTGCTAGGAACATCAATATCCCTACGATCACAAGAACCGCCCCACAGACCATCAAAACCGTGTCATCAAACGTGACAGCCGAGCTGAAGAGCCACTGAAATACGCCCCACACAACCAATACCACACCTAAACCACAAAGGACACCTGACAAACCTCTTCGCTTCTTCAACCGACGTCCGCCGAACCTCCGTTATGGAATGCTTTAAGCTTCTCCCATGCAGAAACCTGACCACGATTAACATGCCAACCCTCCGAACATTCATCGATAACCACCTAACCTTCACCGGAAAATGTTTCCACCATTGCAAAAACCCAACAACGATGCGGATAATCAGAGAGGTGAGTAGAAAAATCGTCGCAGCCTACACCTGCCCAGACGGATTCGTATCACAAGTAGTATACTTCACTGACTCGAAACCTGATCTAGAATGGTTTCGCGAATTTCTCTACGAGCAGGTTGGGAAAAGGAACGTCAGCAAACGAGACATCAGAATAGCAACTCGTTACGGCTGGGAGCTAGGAGGAGAAGCGCGACGCGAGCTTCAATCACAACTCGGACCGGAAGCGAAACTAACGGAGGTTTATTGGACCCGTTACCCGAAAACAGATCTACAAAAGAAGAACGCAATCTCGCTCTGCACCGGAAGCTCAAGTAAACCCGGGTGTATGAGATTGTTCATTCACAGCCGAAAATCGAAACCCATCCTTTGCTCCCAATGTACATCAAAAAAGAAACGCTGACTGTCTAAGTCGGATTATTTGCCGTGCAATTCTTCCCTATAAAATTCGCTCCTGAAGAAGTCGTTCCATTTGGCTTCGGTCACGTTTACGGCTTCGGAGAAACCTGTGAAAATGTGACGAACAGTCCCATCATCGTACTCTAAGAACACTTGCGGAATAAGATAATCCTCTGCATCATCGCCATGTTCTTTGACCAGCTTATCAGCGATCTTCTCCTGCTTAACGTCGTCAATATCCAACACACGCAAGGGAACATTTAGCCCCCGAGCAAGCTGATGAGTCTTCTCCAGTGATAGGGGGACACAGTGAGGGCACCAATCCGCAAGTACGACCGATATTCTAGAGAGCACCTTCAGACCTCAAAATTCGAAATCAGACCGTCCTTCATCAAGAATTCGGTGCATTATTGAAACTTTTATTGCCCAATCAGATACCGGAGACGCTTAGGTCAAAAAGCGATGATCGTCGTCGGCGGCTCCTCATGCCAAGACCTGGCATCAAAAGTGGCAGAAAAACTCGGAACCAAAGCCGCAAGGCTGGAAATCCGCCGATTTCCGGACGGAGAGAAATACCTCCGCGTCCTAGAAGACGTGAAAGGCGATGAGGTTGTAGTAATACAATCCATACACCACACCCCCGATGAGTTGCTGTTCGAATACCTACTCATTGTCGATGCGCTCAAGGATCTTGGCGCCAAAAAAGTATACAGCTTCATCCCGTACTTTGCGTACGCCCGACAAGATGAACGATTCAACGCGGGAGAAGCGCTGAGCTTCAGAACTGTCGGTAAATTGATCAAATCTGTTGGAACTGAGGAACTCTTCACGATCGACATGCATCAACACAGAGTCCTCAAATCGTCAGAAGTGTTCGGCATCCCAACGCGCGATCTGTCAGCAATGCCGCTCCTAGCAGACTATGTGCAAGCGACAGGGGAACTTGACCATCCCTTAGTGATCGGCCCGGATGCTGATGCGGAACGATGGGCTAAACTGGCTGCTGACCAACTCAAGGCCGATTACGATGTGTTTGAAAAGAAACGACTGAGCTCAGAAATAGTGACTGTTAAACCGAGGAAGCTGGACGCGAAGGGTAGGGACGTTTTGATAGTTGATGACATTATCAGCACCGGCGGGACGATAGTTGAAGCGACGAAAGTCCTATTCGCGCAAGGCGCACGCAAAGTCATCGTGGCCTGTACACATCCGATTCTTGCAGGAAATGCGCTGGAAAAAATTCGTCAAGCCGGAGCTGCGCAGATAATAGGAACTGATACGATCCCCGGTCCGATAAGTTTCGTCAGTGTCGCTCCACTCATCGCCCAAACAGTAAGAGAGATGCCAAATCGGGTCCCGTTGTAGCTCAACGTGTTCTTTTAGACGCGTATGGACAGAATTTCATGACAGGACATATTGAGCAGAGTGGGGAGAGTGCTTTGCAAAATCGTCTTCCATGCGCCATGAAGAGTAACGGAATCGATGTATAGTCCGCTTCATCGAACAATGACATCAGAGACTTTCGAACTTCTTCATATTTCCCCTTGGGTGGAGCTAGACCTAATCGTTTCGACACCCGATCAACATGTGTATCAACCGAAATCGTAGGTCTCTCCCAGATGCTCAAAAGAACATCGGCTGTCTTCGGTCCAACTTTCGGTAGTTGCTGAAGTCCCGAACGAGCCGTTTCAACATCCTCACGAAGAACCCGACGCAGGTCTCGGGAATCACAAACCTTTGCCAACCCTTTGATCGCTCTAGCCTTCTGTCGAAACAATCCTGCCACGCGAATAGAATTTTCAATCGTGAGAATCCTCGCATGACCTAGCTTCTCCGGCGTTACGCCGACTCGCTTATCCAACCTTCTGTACGCTCGTAGGGCTGAGATGTCCGTACAACTCTGAGATAGAATTGTAACGATTAACACCCGGAATGGGTCGTTTGTCTCTTTCGCTATCAGGACGGACGCGAAATCTTCGTCATGGATTGTGAGCGTGCTGCGTAGGATCGTTAGTATCCTACCTGTTCGAGTTTTTTCTTTTTGAATAAGGATCGTTTTCAACTATGTTAGATCTTCATGCGAGAGCATTTGCGATGAGAATTGTTCGCGTACCATAGATAAGTAGTAGAATTCCCGCGACTATTAGAATCCATGAAACACCTCGTTCCCAAGCTTCTCCCTGGTGAAACTCAATTAGTATTACTCGAATTCCGTTTAGGGCGTGGTAATCGACGAATAGCAGGAGTACTTCGAGGGTGGCGGCTAAGATTATGTTACGGTATACTGAGATTACTGAGTAGGCTCCACCGCTGAAAGCTAGATTTTGCAAGTACGGGCCGGTTAGGAATACTGTGAAGAGATGAACGCCACCTGCAATCACAATTCCTAACCCAGTTACGTAATGAAGAAGCATCTTAGTAGATTCCTTCAAAAACTTACACTCCAAAGAATACGTTGATCGCATACACTGCTGTGGCGACAGCGAAGAGGATGCTTAACCAGAAGATTGCTTGTTCAGGCTTTGACAATGATTTCGCTTTGTATGGAAAGTCAGGTCGAGAAGCCTTACCCTCAAGGAACCCGAACTCGGCAAGTGTTAGTCTTATTCCATTTATCGTGTGATAGGCGAGCATGAAACCAATCACCACCAGTCCAGTGTCAAAAAGTGGGTTATCTAGGAAATGAAACGTTGCGGTCCAAATATCCCGGGCCATATCTGTTGAAGGGACGCTCCAAACCGACAATCCCCCAACCACATTCCCCGTCTCAACAATATGCGCCAGAAAATACCCCGTGACCACGATGCCGGATAAGCGTTGAAGCGCGTAAGCCCAACGTTCCAAGTTATACTTGAACGGTAGGAACCATCCCCGGAACGCCTTCTTGAACTCAGAAATTAACGGCTCAGTCATCTGCTGGGACCTTCCGAACGCAGCCAACCAGCATATAGAGCTCAAACAAAAATCATTCCCCCAGCCGCCACATGTAGCTCGTTCATAGAATTGATCATGTCAGAAATTATACTCATTGTACGCTCCGGCATGGTTGATCCATCTGGTGGCTCTTTTCGTATAACTCGGCTGCCTCGATTTCCTTCTTCATCTTCTCCATGTTCCTTTCCCAATATCGGCGCGGGTGGTCAACACTTATGTAAAGTAGCACCAGAACCGAAGGCCAACCGAACAGTGCATTTATGATGTTACCTATTTCCATATTTAATATCAGTAGATAGCTGATTATTACTCCCTGGATGATGTAAAACATCCCCCAGATAATATTGACGTCAAACCAGGCCTTGTAGAAAAATTTGCTTTTGCCGAATTCCCTTTCGGTACGTTCGATCGTCTCCTTTCCTACCAATGACATGACAAACGGGCGCGGTCTCAACATCGAGCCGACGAACATCAGACCTATGATCGTAGAGTCAAGCGAAGGTATGAGCGCGAACGCCGGATGCGCGGGAGTCAGATAACGTCCAGCAACAGTGGTCACGGTAACAATCAGGGTGATAAACGAGAAAACACTCAGGGTACGTGTCAGTATAGCGGTTGTTACTATGACGATTACCAACCAGGCAAGCGCGCAGTACACACCAAGCAGAGGAATAAACGGCAGGGATACACGCTCGAGTAGGAGAAGTGGAACAAGCATGCCCAAGATAAAACTAGACCAGGGCATCCTGGAAAGATTAAGCTTGATAATCGACCAAGTCGTCTCCCCGTTATCTACCATCTGTTAAAAGCCTCAACAACAAGCTAGGTGCTCTCGGCCCCTAGAGCAGATGCGGTTCAATCATCAAAATTAACTCATACTCTCGGACAGTTCTTCTTATGTAGCGTGAAGATTTCGTCGCTGTTAGTTTCAAATCCGCACTTATCGCATGCGAATCTTCTATTTTCATCAGACAAGAATGTGACGCCCTAGGTCACGACTAGAGATACTTTCTGATAGTGGCTTCAAGCTTTTCTGGAGCTACGATATGGATGTTTGGTCCCACATCACCAAGAAGCTTCTTGACTTTGTCGTGTAGATTGGCGGGTACAGTGAGAAGAACGGGTATATTGTGGACCTTGCACACCCCAAGAAGGTTCTCGAGCATAATCGGTAGCAACGAAGTACGTTCCTCTTCAGCCGGCATGATCTTGTGCAACCAGCCGACCACTACATTCACTTCGCCCTTGGTTAGGTGGTTAACGTACTTTCCATGATTATCACGAGTGTTCCCAAGCGGCACCGTTTCGATCCCTTCCGCCGCAAGCGTCGTCAAGAGTAACGGATCAGTTCCTTCAAAATACCCTACTCTAGCCATTAGTTCTCAACCATGATACGGATGTGCCCTGTAACCTGATAAACAATGTGCCCGCGGAATTCAACCTAGTCAGGATCAGCGTTTGTTTTCGTAGTTCTTGGAACTAACTCTGATCAATCAAGACGGTATCAGAGGTGGAAAGTGCTCGTCATAATTATATAGCCACGAAGATGCGAGCTGATCACGGCCAATCTGAGTTGACTCAGTCGAGATTCTTGTGGCTGGCCGCTGCAATTCTTGCGATCGCTCTGCTGCTAGGACTGTACTTTGCAGGTCAACCCTCCCCCACTTCTTCGACAGCGAACGCCGCCGCTGCGGAGCCAATGACAATTTTTGGAATTTACGTTCACGGATTCTTCCTCAGCTTGGCGCTTGGGCTTCCTTATGTAGTTCTACCGTTGGAGGCTTTGGGCATAATCAGAAAGGATAAGCAGTACACCGACGCGGCGAAGCATATCTCAGTTGTGTGGGCAATTTCTTTCGGTTTCGGGGCGGTGACGGGTACCCTAGTGGAGTTCGGGCTTGTTCAAATTTGGTCTGGTGTCACGCTTGCAATAGGAAGCTTCTTCTTCATACCCCTGGTGTTCGAACTTTTCGCTTTTCTCATCGAAGTAGTTTTCCTCGCCCTATACTTGTACACGTGGAACAAGATGAAGAGTAAGTGGCTTCATTGGCTACTTGGTCTTTTTCTCTTGATTGGTTCCTCGAGTTCAGCGGCGCTCATTCTCACGGCGAACAGCTGGATGCAGACACCGTGGGGAACAGGACCACTCGTCCAAGCCATATTGCCTTGGAGCCCAGTGATGGGACCTTCGGCCGTTAATTCCACGGCTCTGGTTACCATTTACAAGGCGCTACCAAAAACGGGGTCTCTCTTGATGGCGTCGCCCAACGTCATAAGTTCACTCGGCTACCTGCTCTATGATCCGTATGTCGTTCTCTTCAACCCCAACGCGATCGTGACAACGGCCCACACAATACTGACCGCGATCGTGATTGCGGCGTTCGAGACCGCAGCGATCTTTTCTTACAGCTACCTGAAGGGAAACGGGAGAAAGAAAGATTTCTTCCTAAATACTGTAAAGTTCGCCTACGGAGTCGGGGCTCTCGCTTCTATTCTCACAATCGTGTCGGGCGATCAAATGGCGAGAATCGTTCACAGTTACCAATATCTGAAGTTCCTGTCGATGGAAGGCTTCAGAGGCGGAGTAGATCCAGTCATTGGCTCTATCTCAAACTTCAACCCAGGCTACATCTTCCCGAGCTTCAGTGACCTAGCGGGTACGGCAGGCAAGTCCATCGATCCGGCAACAGCTACGCTGACAATCGACAAGGCAGAACAAATTATGCCTGTTCTCTCAGTGCTCTATTACTCCATGATCATCTGCGGCGTAGTTCTCCTCGTTTTCAGTATTGCGTACCTAGGGCTCTTCTCACGCAGAGTGGACCGGCTCGTCAAGGTGGTTATTAGGATGCCTACTGAGCGATTTGTCTTATACAGTTCGTTTGCTGCAGCCGTTCTCGGGATCGTTGCGGGTTCGGCAGGTTGGGCTGTCAGAGAAATAGGAAGGCAGCCATGGACGATCTACGGACTCGTGCGATCCGAACAGGTCATTACACCAAATCCGATTACGCCTCTCTTCAGCTACTTCATCGTATTAGTTGAAGCGATGACATTCGTGAGCGGCATCGTAGCGCTCTACTTCATACCAACAAAATCACTGATGGAAATCGAAAAACAAGTAGAGGTAGTGAGGGGCTAATGGTGCCCTTTACTCCAGTCTCTTGGATGGCATTCCTTCTCCTTGGCTTAGCAACACTCGTTCACATTACTTTCGTCAACCTGGTCCTAGGTTTCTCAGTGATCATTCCGTTCACGGAGTATCTCTCGTATAGGGGCAAGGATGAGCGGCTGATGGAACTCGCTAAGCGGACGTTCAAGTATCTTATTCTTACGGACCTGGTGGCTGGCGTGTGGGGTACGTGGATTACGATAGTGCTGGCCGGTTTATGGCCGACTCTGACTTACATTGCTACGACAGTCCTCTTCGTACCAATTACCGTAGCGTTGGTAGGTATTCTGATCGCAATCCCTTCGATAGCCATCTACTGGTATACCTGGGGCAAAGTTTCCAGAGGGGTTCATCTTTTCGTCGGGTGTTTGATGGCTTTTGGTGCACTCCTCGTTCCCACGGGGTTCAGGATGATCTTCGCCTTCATCGACGACCCTGTTGGGCTAAATGAGGCGCTTAAGGGTAACCTGTACGTCATCTTCGGAAATCCCATCTACCCAATATGGGTTGTCTGGAGTTGGTTCGGCTCACTTGCCATGTCAGCGCTGGTAGCAGCCGGTACTTACGCGTGGAGATCAAAGGGAAGTGCAAATGGAGAGGGTGTGAAGGAAACCACTTACTTCCTGAAGCTTGGTATACCGTTCCTGATAATAACGGCGATAATGGGCATGTATTTCTTCTTTGTACTCCAAGCCGCGTCACCCTACATATTCGCCTCTATTACCGGAAACACGATCGTGGCTCACTACAACTTCCTATCCCTTTTCCTCCTCTACCCCATCCTCGCGGTGATTGCCGCAGCCTCAGCGTTAGCATTGTTCGCATCAGCTAGAGAAGGAAAACTTAACCGACTGATCTCTTTCGTTCTGGTTACCGCCGCTTTTCTAATGATACCGATAGTGGAGGCGGTGAACGATGCTTCGCGGGCACCCTACATGGTGATTACCGGCGATACTGGCCTGCCAGCAAACGCATTCGCGAACACGATGATACCCATATCCTGGTCGATCGCCGAACTTGCCGTAACAATTGCCGTAGCAGTAATGGCCACATTCCTATTGGGAATATACTTCATCTACAAAGTAAAAACTACTCCAATCGCTGAAGAACCCTTGTAGCCTAGACGCTACTACAAAACGAGAACTTGCGTTTGCGGGGGGGTGGGAAACCCTGTTGCATCAAAAAGGTGAAAACGGGATTTGCTCACGTGCGAATTATCTTTTTAGAGTTTGGCTAGGAATTTCTCCCATTCTTCTTCGTCGTCAACTTCGTCTTTCAAAAGGTCTTCGAATATTTCGTGGGTAACAATGTCTGTGCTTCGGTACTTCTCACACATCTTGCTGTAGTACTCTATTGCGCATGCTTCTGCATTCAACACGTCCTGAATTACTGTTTTGAGATCCGCTGGGTCTTTCGGAGGTTCCTTGTACCCACATCCAGCTTTCTCCAATAGTTGGTTGGGGTGCATTACTGGTTGTCCGCCTAGCTGGATTATTCTCTCGGCAAGTTTCCCAGCGTGGACAAGTTCGTCTGCTGACTGTTTCTCGAGAACCCCCTTTAAGGTATCAGCATCGAGTCCTCTGATCCATCGTGCCGTAAGCCAGTACTGGTAGTGCGCCAGCCATTCATCAGAATATGCTGCGAGCAGATCTTTGATGACCTCATCAAGTTTCGCTTTAACGATCTCTTTCCCTTTCTTACCCATAAAATATTCATCCTATTCGGAAATTTTACTACGATCTGAACGAAATTTCATCAGTAATGTTGTAATATACTTATTTTGCAATTTCCAGATTCAGTTTCGGGTTTTCGATTTCGCCTTCGACGTTTGAAACCGATAATTTTAGTTACACGGGTACTGAACCAAGACCGCGTCTACGCACGTGTTTTCCTCCTTGACCTTTGAAACGTTCCTCATCCCAAACATTCGCTCGTTCATGGTACCCGTACATTTCCCAGTATCCGTCTTGGTATTGGGGTATGAATTCGATTTCTGTTAACCACTTCGCGCTCTTCCATCCGTATAGTTGTGGCATAAATGGTCGGACTGGAAACCCTTGCTGCATGGGGATCGGTTTGCCATTCATCTTGTATGTCACAATCGAATCTTCCACCATCGCATCTTCTAATGGCACAGGAGCCGTGTATCCGTCGGCGCAATGGAACATCACCCATTTCGCTTCGGGCTTAACCCCAGTAAGTGCCGCGATTTCTCGGAAAGCCACTCCTTCCCACACTACATCCTTTATCGACCATGAAGTTACGCAATGAAAATCTCGAGTCAATTTCAATTGCGGAAGTGCTTCTAGATCCTTGAATTTCAAAACAAGTGGCTTGCCCACCAATCCTTTAGTGGACAATGTCCAATCGTCGAGGCTTATTGTAGGAACTCCTAGGGCTGCGTAGATTGCCCACCGTTTTGCGAAAAATTGTCCGGGTGGAGTTTGAAGTGTCTCTCCCAAAGTCTAACCGCTAACCTTCTGACTGTCCTTGGCTGCTAAAAAAGTTCAGGCATTTCAAGAAGCCTTACTTTAATTGCCGCACGTCAAAATTGTAAGCTAACGGTGAGGGTTTGTTGGAGTACGTCGACCTAACTCAACCCTGCACCCTGTTATCGCTACGAAAATTAAGCAATTTTAGGAAACGTCAGCATTCCCTCGAGACACATATTGAATCCCCTGCATTGATATGGAAGAATGGGAAAACCATTGACGCTTTCGGACCAGAGCATCTGGTACGATCAGCTGTTTTACTAGATTTGAGAAGTAAAGTCTCAAAGGGGGTTATGGATGATGAGGACTTGGAGGGAGCAGAAGAGGCCGCTGGCCTAGCTATCCGTGATGGAGAAATCGCCATCATTCAGACTGGCTGGGAGCAATTCTATTCGCACCCCAAACGCTATCGTGCTCACCCGGCATTGAGTGTGAACGCAGCAGAGTATCTTTCCTTCAAGGGTGTCAACGCAGTTGGAATTGACGCGCCAAGCATAGACCTCCCTACTGATTCCAAATTGAAGGTTCACTCGGTTTTTTTCAGGAAGAAGATTCTGGTGATCGAGAATCTTCGAAATTTAGATCTGATCGAGGAGTCGCGTTTCCAATTGCTAGTGCTGCCGTTGAATGTGAAAGCGGCGAGTTCACCCGCTCGTGTGATTGTGCTTCAAGCGAATTCTTGAAGAATTTTGGGCTTATAGGTTGAATTGGCCGTAGCCCATGTTTGCGGCCATTTGCTGTAGACGAGCGATTCGTTTCGCTGTAGGTGGATGCGTTGAGAAGAGTTCCATCATGATCCCTCCACGGAAGGGATTGATGATGTAGAGCGTTGAAAGAACAGCGTTCTGATTTTTCGCTGCTTGCGGTTGGAGTCTATGTTTGCTCCACATCTCGATTTTCCCAAGAGCGCTTGCTAGAGCCTCAGGTTTTCCTGATAATTTTGCTCCGCCTTCATCAGCCGCGTATTCTCGACTGCGAGAAACGGCTAGCTGAACGATCATTGCGGCCAACGGAGCCAAGACCATCATCAGAATTAGTGTAACGATGTTGCCCTGTCTGTCCCGGCTACCGCCTCCACTATACCCGAACGCACCACCGAAGAACCAACCCCACTGGGCGAGGTAAGTTATCGCGCCCGCAACAGTCGCCGCAATGGTTGCGGTCAACGTGTCCCAATTACGAACATGCGTAAGCTCATGAGCCAAGACCGCTTCCAACTCCTCATCATTCACGATACTAAGAAGACCCGCATGCACGGCAACGGTCGCATTATTTGGACTACGCCCTGTCGCAAACGCATTCGGAACCTGACTATTGACTAGCGCGACCTTAGGCATCTTTGTTCCCGAAACGGCTGTGAGCTTCCTAAGCGCCGCATAGACACGGGGCGCCTCGTCTTCAGTAACGAGTTTTGCTCCGCCCATCTTCAATACGAATTTGTCGCTGAACCAGTATATTGCGAAGTTCATGATTGCTGCGAATCCCAATGCGGCAATCGGTGATAATCCTAGCAAGTACGCAATTACGAAAAGAAGGCCCGTAAGGAAGCCTATCAGTAAAGTCGTCTTAATGAACGTCCATACCATTGCTCCATTACCCCAAACTTTGTTACCTGTAGTAACACTTTACGTATAAATACTTTACCTGACAGTACTGCCAAGTTCACGTCGGTTGGAAGATTTTCAGTCGATTTTGGGAGCTGTCAAAAACCGTCGGGTGTTACTTGCCCTTGATTTGTTGTTGTGAACTTTCCCGATCATTCTGATGTCTCGAACGAGAGTATCTGCCAGAGCGGGTGCTCTCAAAGATTCCTAGGATTTGCTTGACCTACTAGCTAGCCAAGCACCAAGCAGCAACCCCAAGAACAGGACACCGATCAGTTTCTTGTTTTCGCCGAACCGAATAAACTCTGTTGTATCGTCCCGTATTTCCAAAACACCTGCGGGCCGAACAACTATTCCTCCACCGAGACCCTGTCCGCTCCTGTCGTTTTCAGAGTCCGATTTTTTGCTCCCGCCAGCCCCCCCACCAAAACCGTATGCAACTTTGGCGACGGGTATGATCATTCGGCCTTTTGCCTCGATCGGGTCACCAAACACGGTCTTGACGTTACCGGTCGCGTGGAGACGATCGACGATTGATTGCACAAATTCCTGTAGACTCATTCATACATCACTTGGATCATTTCATATCACGACGAATCAAAAGATGTTTCGTTTGTCGTCGTTCGTGATTTTCGTGTGTGTGGTACAGGCACCCGAAATTGGACTCTTTAGTCTGATAACGAGCGGAAGTCGTAGAGCAAGCTTAGGCTAACACTTTGTGTTCGGGGTATACTGCTAAGCCTTCTTCCGGGGTGGTTCTTATTCGAGTAAATTCTGTGATGATTTTTCTGGTTATCGAGCCAGGCGTTCCATCACCAATCGGGTATCCTTTCACTTTGACTATGGGTGCGACTTCCGCTAATGTGCCTGTTAGGAATGCTTCGTCGGCGGTGGTGAGGTCGAATGGGGTTATGGTTTTTTCAGAAATCTTGTAGCCCAAATCGCGGATGAGTCTGATTGTGCGGTTGCGTGTTACGCCTGATAGTATTCCTGCGAATGTGGGCGGAGTGTACACTTCTTCTCCTTTAATGATGAAGAGGTTTGTTGTAGTTGATTCTGATAGGAAGCCATTCTTGTCAAGCATTAGGGCATCATCGGCTCCGAGGTCTACTGCTTCTTGTTTGGCCAGTACGCTGTTGAGGTAGTTCAGAGATTTGATCTCATGAGTTGTAGCATCTACCGTGTCGCGACGGATGGATGAGATGATTAGTGAGATTCCTTGCTTGGCGTTTCCGAAGGATGGTGGTACGTTTTCGACTATGATGATTATTGTTGTTTTGTTGCATTTTCTTGGATCTACGCCCATGTCGCCAACACCTCTAGTAACCATTAAGCGGATGTAGGCGTCTCTCAACCCGTTACGTCTGACAGTTTCTACTATGGCATTGGTCATTTCTTCTGGCGAAAGTGATACTTTGAGTCGGATCGCTTTTGACGAAACGTACAATCGCTTCAAATGCTCATGAAATTGGAAGATGACTCCACCATATACGCGGAATGATTCGAATACGCCGTCGCCGTAGAGTAATCCGTGGTCGAAGACGGATACTGTAGCCTGCGACTTTGGCAACCATTTACCGTCAACGTAGACTAAAGTTTCTTTTTCAGCCAAAGTGAATCGCTATGTTACCTACGGGTATGAATTCTATTAAATCGTTACTTCGATCTCGTTGTCGCGTAAGATAGATTAGGTCGGACGAGATGAATGCGCACGGCGGGCCGGTAGTTCAGCCTGGTTAGAAGACGTAAAAGTCTGGCCTGAACGTTGCCCTTACACGGCAAAGGTCGCCGGTTCGAATCCGGCTCGGCCCACCATACGACAAATAATCAAGTACCTATAATAACGATCTCATAACAACCTGCAATAGTTTTCAGTAACTTCTGCTATCATTTAGGCGAGTACTGTGAATGTTAGGATTGCGTAGTCACCGGTGTCGCCGGTAACCTGAATCAGATATGTTCCGCCCGGAACATTGCCAACAACGAAACTACCTTCAACGTTCTTTCCAGCCAAAATACAGGTCGAAGCCGTAATCAGGCCCGGAGTTGGACTTGAAAGTGCACATGACATGTCTGTGGAGTCCAGCGTTGTCGAAATGTTAACAGTTGCTCCAACAGGAGCCATCAACCCGCCGGCTGTTGCGGTCGTACATAGAACCGACGTAAATAATATTACTAGAACAATTGAAACCACAAACGCAGAACGCAACACTGAAACCTAACCGAAAGCAACTATGCTCTTGGTATATAATCTCATAGCAATTCGTCGACCGACTACTCTACAACACCGTGAAGTCATCAAATTCTAGTATCCAAATATCATACGGTCATAGACGTTAGGTTCTGGTGAATTGAGACTGTCCGATCAAAATCGCCCTTCTGCACGCGTCCTTATCGAGCACAATCATAATTTTCTGGTCTGTACGACCTCTCGAAACATTTGTCGCATCGATTCTTCGCAGGCATTGCATCCATATGTTTTCATGTAATCCTGCCCTCGTAACTCCGTATCCATGAGATATTCGAATGTGTAGGAATACTTTCTCGAAAGTAGTAACCTGTTGTTACTCGCCGAGGTACATTGTTCCCAATATTCGTATGAGGTCTGAAGAGGCACTGATGAACGGCGTTGTAACGTCTGGGTTGTAGCTTAGGAGTACAATGACTTTCTTGACCCTGAAGAAGGCGAAAAGAAGTTTTTCGTATCTCACTGTCACTGATTCCAAGTTGCCAAGTACTCGTTGGAGTTTTTCGGCTGCATCTACAATGATGAGCGGCATGACTTGGACATAATTGTGGCGATCTTCAGAAGTAAGTATGCTATCGATCCCTTCTCGCATCTTTGAGAGGAGAACATGATGCTCATTGTCTACGATTCCTACATAACAAATCCTGTTATCTCGCTTGAATGCTTCTTCTGCGAACTTCTCAACATCCAAGCCTCGAACACACTCCCCCATTTTAATTGAGCAATCACTAGATTACTCTTATGCAGGAGAAATCATAGTGTAACCTAGATTCAAATTAACCTAAGAATCTGAAATGGTTCTGTTTATCTCCAATGACACATGATCATCCTACGGTAAAGTACTGATGATAACGATTACTGCGCTTATGTTAGAAAATAGCTGGGATAGTTGCCGGAAATTTTCGATGGTGTTATATACTAACAGGGTAGTAGGCCGGGGTTTAGATTTCAGTGTTCTGTCGCAAGTGTGGAGCTAAGAACGATGATAATGCGACTTTCTGCTCAAGCTGCGGGGCAAAACTCCATGAAGCAAACCAACAGACTGCTAATCCGGATCTTGCTACGCTCGTTGAGAAGAAGAAAAGTCTGATTGCAGTAATATTGAATTTCTTCTTCCCCGGCATCGGCTACTGGTACTGGGGTTACAAGAAGGTTCTAGGAATTCACCCCGCCCTCGTCTTTATCGGGTGGATCGTTGTCACGTCTTTCTGTAGCTATCTACTTTATGGGCTTGGGCTTGTGTTTTTAGCTCTCAGCCTTTTTGTTGCGTACGATCTATACGTGAAAACTGAAGGCAAGCCTGGCTGGATCGAGGCCAGTAAGTGAGGCCGCTCCGTTCTACGAATCCAAAGATTTCAACGACTACACAACCGTATCATTCACGGTACCA
>Ga0326727_10010981_pt1 | contig 21302 bp, 15 predicted proteins | sample MB2enrmetagenome_FD_207643 | JGI IMG/M metagenome (GOLD analysis project Ga0326727, IMG submission 207643) | Lab enriched peat soil microbial communities from McLean, Ithaca, NY, United States - MB29MY | ecosystem: Environmental > Terrestrial > Soil > Wetlands > Peat | place: USA: New York...
ATCGTGGTCGAAGAGGTGCCGCGATACACGGTGTAGAAGGAGATGGTCGCTCCGTTGTTCGGGGTAGAGCTCGCCCACGCGAGGGAGAGAGTCGAGGTCGTGGGACTCCCAACGGTGAATGATGCGGGCGCGGTGGGTGCGGTCGGGTTCGCGACGATGACCGTGGTGCTTGCACTCGCAGTGTTACTCAAGACATCGGTCGTTACGGCCCAGAGCGTCGTCGTTCCGTTCGGGATGCCCACGGTGTTCCATGGCACCGAGTAAAGCGTGCCGCTTGCGGTGGAGGTAGAACCGATGAGGGTGCTCGAAGCCAGGCTCGCGCCGAAGGAGCCGTAATAGAAGGCGGTGCTGGAGACGATGGCGGCGTTGCCGGTCGAGGAAGCCGTAAGCGTGATCGTGCTTGAGACCGTGGCGTTGTTGGAAGGAGATACCCAGGAGAGGGAGGGATTGGTGGTGCTCCACGAGGGAGGGAGAAGAGGGAAACCACCAGTCTCGTAATCAAAAAGGACATTATCGTAATATGAAAATTGCGTTCCCGTACTCGGATATGTACTAGCTCCGGTCTGGCCTAAAGAGAAAAATCCCGGAGCGATCGCATTATCTCCCGTACCGGTTATAGTGCCCATGAGCGTTCCCGAGGTTGAATAGACATCTGTGGTATTCACGGTGCCGGTGGCACTTTCCGCCATCTGTTGGGTTACCCAATACCATGTGCCGGGAGTTATTGGAATACACCCGAAAGACTCTGTACCTGAAGTAGGTGAAGCTGCCCCGCCATCACCGGGGCCGGAAATTTCCTCATGGATATAAACCTGATTGGTTGGTTCGCTATTACAATAAGTATAGTCCGGCGCATATGGATTGCTCGAAGTTGTCTGTACCTGATAATTAACAAGTTGGAAATCCATCGAATCTCCACCCGGAGCTTCTATAACATCCATATCGTAGTTCGTATAGGCGACGGAGGTGGCAGTCATTAACGTTTTGTAATAAAAGCCCCATGAAGCAGTCTTGGATTCCGAGTTGAAAGTATACTGAAAGTTATCACGATATCCAGCATCAAATTGCATCGACAGACCAGTATTGCCGGAATAGGGTACTCCGGCTACCGTGACGGAAGACGGAAATGCGATCGATGTTGTGGCATAGGTAAGCCCGGTCGTAGCACCTCCATTTACTGACCACGATCCATTTCCTCCGTGCGTTCCGGCGGCTAACGTCGAGGTGCTTATTTGGTTGCCCACTATACCTCCTGAAAAATCAATTAATCCGGTCGGGGGGAATCCTCCACCAACCGATGAATATATAGAGATGTCACCCACATAGAAGTTGTCCTGCGCGTAAGAAGACAAGGTTACTGTATTGAAATCGTACGGATTTGCCGTAAAGCCCTGGGGTGCTCCCCCGTCCACTTGCATATACGAACTTGCGCCATTCACATACAGGGTGACTGCGTGCCACACATTCACGGAGACTGCCTGTGCCGTGGCGGTTGTACTTGCCGAGGCGTACAAACTCACCACCGATCCAGTGTTTTCCATAAAGATAGCTGCGGGAGACTGGCCGATGGAATTCTGGAAATTGATGCGCGCCGTGAAGTTATTGCTCGCCGTCGAGCTTGTTATGTAGATATCGAACGTCGCCTTGAATGGGGTGCCTGCGGGAACGTCGGGGAACGAGCCAGCGGTGGAGATCGAACTCGTGCCGTTCAATTGCAGGCTGTTTGACCCTATGCTCGTGCTTGTCGGGGTGGGACTCGCGACGATGGCGGGGGGGGTCGAGGTGACCGCCCATAGCTGATTACAGCCGGAAGGACCTCCGGTCCAGCAGGTATAGGAAGTGGTGGCATCGCCAAACGACTCGGTAAACGTCGTGAATGCAGCGGAGGTACTCGCCGTCCTGGTCGCGGAGATGGCGGAAGTATTGTTCGCTCCGTCATAGGCGGCAACCGCGTAGGTATAGGTGGAGGAAGGAGATGTGGCGTAGTCGGTATAGGACAGGCTTGTTGTGGTTGCGATAATGCTTGCGGGAGTGCAGGAACCCGTGCAGCGATATACGTCATAGCCTGCGACGGAAAAGATGCTTTCGGTGGATGAGGACCAGGAGAGAGAAATGGACGCTAAGGTTGAAGTCGTCACAGTGAGATTTTGAGGAACGCTAGGGGTTTGATTGTCTACTGTGATGCTCGTCGTAGCAGTAGTGCTGGCCAAAGCGTTCGAGGCGGTGAGGGTGTAGACAGTCGTCGAGGTCGGGTTTACCGTCCATGATCCGACAAGAGTTGAGGTCGAGAGACCACCCGGAGTGATAGCGACCGATGATGCATTCGTGACACTCCAGGAAAGGGTGGAAGTGCCTGCGGAGGCGGTTGTAGTGGGGGTCGCAGTGAAGTAGCTGATGACGGGAGCAACCGAAGGTTCAAACGCCATCATGCCGGTCACCCAGCTGCTTGCCGCGCTTGGAGTAAATGATGCGGAGATTTGACCTGCGGAGGATTGGATCTCGTCTTCTGTGGCAATACCTCCTGCTGGGTTGAGCCGCAACGTGAAACCCGTGCCTGGAGTGGAGGTTGCGCCACCGCCGCTATTGATGTCGGCTCCGAAGATGTAGTCCCCGGCGAAGGCGGTTGTGCTCGTGCCACTCATGATGAGGCTGCTGGTATACCCGTTGTTTTTTACGCTCGACGCGTCAAGGGGGGTTGTGATGTTCACCCCGCTTATCTCATGGACGGCGATTTTATTATTGAGCGCGCTTGCGGAAAAGTTCGCCGTTACGGAGCAGGAACCGGAGGACGCGATGACCCCGTAGGCCATAGCGAAACTAAGACTTGCCGTGCTCGTCGGCTGGACAATCGTAAGATTGCCGGTAACGCACGTGGAGGTAATGCTCGTGATAGCGATCGATGACGAGGCGTCGTAGACTGCTACCGCCAAGAGGTCTCTTGCGGTAACATTACTGCCGAGCGTGACGCTTATATTTGCAGCGCTAAAATTTGTGCTACTCGCACTCTGTACAAACGCCACCGCCGCGTGCGCCTGCTTCGCTTGAAACCCAAAACAGACCAGTCCGAGAGCTATAAAGATAAAAAGGTATTTCTTCACAAGTTATGCATGTTAAATAGTGATGCCACCCGAATCATCCGTATAGATGAAACTGGCCAACCGCTTTCCCGACAAAGGAAACATATCGAAATGGGTCTGTTTATTATTGTTTGATTTAACCTAAGTATAACAAGTAAATAAAAGGATAGGAATAGGTAGAGGTAGCATGGCACGCGCTCATGGGCTAGTGTCCTTTCGTCGGCCTCTCACGGCGTGACGGACGAATCATTCGTCTATACGTCACCGAGAGGCCGGCGAAAGAACCCAACCCGTTCTTAAGTAACTCTTGGGGCTTTGATGCGGTTATGAAAAAGAGGAGCGGCTTGCGAGTTCGCTCCTCCGTAGCTGGGTTATTACGCCTCCAGGACCTTCTTGGCCTGTTGCAACTTGGCCAGTTCTTTTTCCTCGCGGGCGAGTTCCTTGCGCATCCCGGCAACTTTCTCTTCCTGCTTGCCGATCTGTTCGAGGACGATCTCGACCGGGGTCTTTTTGATCCAGGTTTTGCGGCTGGAGGTTGATGTTGCGGCTGGCGCTGCGGCCTGTGTCGTAGCCGATCCGGTTTTCTGTGCGTTCATAAACCCTCCTTTGGGCATATGGGTTGGTTGTGAAAGTGCGGTATTCCTACGCGAGCAGGAGCAATAAACTGCGCATGATAACAATCTGCCGCTCGATGCCATCGAGACCGCCAAGCGCAGCGCGGTGGCCTCCAACGGCGAGGTCGTCCGCCACCGTCCCGAGCTGAGAGAGAAGCTTCGTATTGATTGCCCTCGCTCGTTCGAGAATGCGTTGGCGGATCGCTTCATCGAGGTTGTGGGATTGAGTGTTGGGTTCTGTCATTTTGTTATTCCTTCAATGCTGTTGGTCGTTCGTTGATGGATTGAGGAAGTGCGCTGCCTTCCCCGTGGATATTCGGCGGACCTAGGGCAACGCAGAGGGCAGCTTTGCCCTAAGCCAGGAATCGAAATCGCTTGTATTTGCTAGGCGCGTGCGCGATATGCGAAAGCCAACTTGCGTCTCTCACGGCTAGTCATCGTTGCGCTGCTTCCGCTTCCAGAGCGAGCGCAGCGCTTCCTGTAGCCAGTCCGGGAGCTTGCTATAGAGCAACCAGAGGCTAATGAGGAGCACGGCACAGACGACGATGAGGTGGCGTAAGGCAGGCACCCGCAGAAATGCGATGATGAGCGAGAGCGTCCCGTAGAAGAGCAGGAGGCCCAGCCCAAGGCGCGTGATAATGGCAAGCAATCGCCAACTCATCGGAATCTTCGCCTGCGGCGTAGATAGTTCCCGACTGCCGCACCGTGAGCACACTTCCGCCTCGCGTCCGTTTGCATGTAAGCGCGGGCAGAGTTTCAGGTCATAGCTCCGTCCGCAGTGATTGCAGAACAGCGGTTTTCCTGCCGTAGCTCGACCGCAGGTATAGCAATAGGTCATGGAGGTTCGTCAAAAAGTGATTTTTGTATTTCCTCCGCAGGGCGCAGCCATACCGGAGCAAAGAAGCCTTTTTTCACGGAATCAATGGACGTGAACCAGAAAATCTTGTGCGTGATCTCCGCGACCGCCTTCCGAATCGAATGCAGTTTCCGCTCTGAGTGCGTCACAACGAGCACTCTGAAACGCTCCCGACCGAACTTCTTCTCATACTCCCCTGATAGCGCGAGCTGGACATATCGCCGGGTTTTTTCCTTCCAGACCGTGCGCGATTCATGCCCAAGATCGACTTCGAGAAAACACGAGGCGATACCGGCGGGAGTCATGAATTCCACGTAGCCGTCGGGGATGAGTTTGATCCCTTGCAGCACCGGTTCGTGAAAGCTCTGCCAGCGATGGAACTGTATCTGCGGAACCGAGACGGGGCGGAACTTGAGCGCGCAATACAGTTCATTGATCGTGAGTTGATGTTCCGTGAAGTAGTCGGCAACGAGCATGGTTTCCTGAGGTCGCCGTGGTCCACGACACGGGACGCCCGCCGCACCCGCCCCTTTCACTGACAACGCATAGAGCGCTTTTTTGGCTCCGCTGAATCCGAGAAAGAAACGCCGGAGGAATCCTGCGCGGGTTAGCGCCAGCAACCGACGGTTTGCGCGCGTGATGGAACCGAATCCCGCTGCGATCATCACCTGTTCACGATCCGCGATGCGCATCACCGAAAGTTCCCGGAACAGCCGCAGGTCACGCTCTTGGAGAATGATCCTGCTAGTCCCATTCATGGAGGACTGCGTCGGTTGTTCTTGTGAGCGCCGCGTGGCGCTCCGCGATCTCAGTCTCAACCAGCGCACGAGGTCGCGCGCGGCACACGCGGGCACGGTTCAGAAGATCGACGGTATTGATGTTCTGGTCATCCACCATCGCCGTGCGGCCTTCCTGCCAATGATCGGTTCCGCTCTTTACGACGAAATGACGCTGCGGCAGATTCTTGAGCCGTTCTGCCAATGACTTGCCACCATCGAGCGCCTGGGCGATAGTCGCGGCATCCACGGGCGACAACTGGAAGAAAATATGGGTACCGACCGAGAGAATTGCCGTGCGCATACCTTCCGGGTATTGTCCGAGGAACTGGTTGGCGGAAACCACGGAAACCCCGAACTTGCGGGCCTCCGAGAGCATCGTTTCAATCCCCGCGTCGTACGCCACGAAGTTCTGCACCTCGTCCACATAAATGGTGAAGAGCGTTCGCTTCATGCGTGAGAAGAGTGCGTTTTTCCCTACGGTAAAGATGAGGCTTCCGAGGGTTACCGCCTGATCTCCCAGTTCGCCCTTGGGCAAATCAACGATGATCCAATGCCCTTCGTCCATCGCCTCTGTCACGGAGAACGTGGATTTCGGTTGGCCCACGATGTGACGGAAACTCGGATCGGCGGTGAACGCCGATGTTTTATTCAAGATCGGCTCCCGCATGGTTGCCTGCATTGGTTCGCTTGCGGTGTTGTAGCGGGACTCGAAATACTGCCGTACTTCAGCGTTCGTCGTTTTCTTGAGACACTCGGCACGGAATCCGGGGTGCGTGAGAAACGGTGCGAGTTCAAGGAGCGTATGGCCATTAGCCGAGAGGACATACAAGGCATTCCGCAGCAACTCATCGGTGCGCGCGCCAAAGTGATCCAATCCCCAGCGCTTCTTCAATATCTGCGAGAACTCCGTGATCCTGACGAAACTTGCCTCAGACTGCTCAAGCGGGTTGAGGCCCACGGAGAACTCGCGGTCGGCGGGCGCGATCACTACCAGCTTTTCGTGGAGGTGCTCCCGGAGCTTCCACTCATGCGCGGCGATGGCCTGTAAGAGAAATGGTCTCGCATCGCCGTGCAGATCGAAGTAGAGGAATCCGCGCCCCGCCGCAATGTCTTGTTGGGCCATGTTGCGCAGCAGAAAACTCTTCCCGCTTCCCGTTTTCCCGAGTACGGCAATGTGCATGGTGCGGCGCGTGTGGCTGATCCCTACGCGGCGCTTGGTGACAGCCTCGTCTGAAACCTGTTGCCCAAGCGTCACGCTCTGGCCCTCTGCCCCCGCACCGCGCCGTCCTTGCAGACGGTTCCAGAGCGAAGCCATGAGTTGTTCGAGGTGGTGAAACATTGGGGTAAAGGGAAATATATTTTTTGCGAGATACGTCAGAAGTTCGTGATGATGACTTCTTTGTAGCGGCGACCGGCATGTTTCTGTGCCGTGTAATGAAGCTCGATATCACGGATCGAGAAATTCTTGAAGAGCGCGCGGACTTCCTGCACATCGTTCAGCGACAGGACGAACTTGCCCTTGAGCGGCTTCAGCCGTTCGGCGAGCGTCGCGAAATCCTCCGGCTTCAGGTTATAGTTGTACAATTCGATGCCGTAATACGGAGGATCGAGGTAGAACAACGTGGTTGGCCGGTCAAACTTTGCGAGGATCTTTTCGTACGGCAAAGACTCGATCTGCGCCCGCAGCAACCGCTTGTGGGATTGCTCGATGATCTCGGGCAGGCGCTCCAGATTGAAACTCGGCGGCTGGACAATGTTTATGCTGTAGTTCGGATTGCGGACGAGCGCACCGAAGCTGTTCTTGAGGAGGTACATGTGCCGGGCGGCGCGCTGGACATCGGTAAGCGTCCTGGGATCGGTTGCTTTGAGGATCGCAAACCATTCCCGGCTCCGTACCGTGAAGCGGAAATACCGGATGAGTTCCTCGTAATGCTGCTGGCAGACCCGGTAGAAGTTCACGACCTCCCCGTCAAGATCGTTCAGCACCTCGACTTTTGACGGCGGTTTGTGAAAGAACACCTGCGCACCGCCCGCAAACGCCTCCACGTACGTGGTGTGCTCCGGGAAGATCGCAATGATCTGTTTCGCAATGGGGCGCTTACCGCCGATGTAGGATAGCGGTCCATTCATGTGCTGGCGGGATGGTGGTTTATCACGCTTCGTTCGACTTTTATTTTTATCGAAGCGTTATGGCATCATAGCGCCGGGGCGAATGAAGGATAGATGCAACAACCAGTCGTTCACTGCCGGGTTCTGTCACGCTGTGCAGCGATACGCATTATGATCGACGGATTTTCAGCGAGCCGCACAGCATGATGAGGAACAACCTTGGGAAAAAATATGGAAGGGCCGGTCGTCTATACCGAGCACGGGGCCACAACCCTCAACCCTGATGATCCAGGATTGAATGATAGCGACCTTCGCTCCTCAATCGCTAACACCCGTCGAACGGCCCCGATTACATGTTAATGGAGTGTACTCGCAAAGAAAGATGCCATAACCGGGGCGGCGTGCCGGGTTTTGCGTCGCACTTCCAGACGACTCAGTTCTTCGGAGGAACTCGTCCTTCGGCAGAGAATCTTTCTCTTAGACCGTTTATCGCCCTTGCGATTTCTTGTCATGGGGGTATGCTGAAGGAAATCTATCAGTCAAACCCCGGACGCAAAACTGCATCTGTACGGTTTGCGACAGGACTCACCCATGAATTACCCTCGCGGTTCGTCATGGCGCAAATGGGATCTGCATATCCATGCGCCCGACACAAAGAAGAATAATCAATATAGGGCAGAGAAAGCGCACAACAACATTCTGGAGTTTTACTGTGACAAACTCGAGCGGTCGGAGGTAGCCGTTTTTGGAATCACGGACTATTTTTCAGCAGATTCGTATTTTGCGTTCATGGAAAAGTTCACTGCAAAATATCCGAAATCGCAAAAGGTCTTCTTTCCGAACATCGAATTATGCACGAATGATGTCGTCAATTCAGCCAGCGAAGAGGTCAATCTCCATGTAATCTTCAATTCGTTCGCTCCGGATTGTGACGCAAAAGTGCGCCGCTTCCTTCAGCATCTTGATACAAACAAGACCGGCGTGGGGAATAAGAAGGTGAAGGCTTGTGAGCTGAAAACGGCGAAGGACTTTGAGGAGGCCACCACCAACCGCGAATTCATTCAGAAAGCGTTTATCGAAGTATATGGACCCTCTGCCGATTTGAGCGAACACCTTTTAATTGTGACCGCCGCAAATAACGATGGCATCAGGGCTTCTCGCGGAAAACAGAGGAAGGCGCTCATTAGTGACGAACTGGACAAGTTTAGCCACGCATTCTTCGGTAATTCAGGGAATACGAGCTACTTCTTGAGACCCGACCGCCTCGAAGGTAAGGTTCCAACTGACCCGAAGCCAGTGATCTCCGGATCAGATGCGCATTCATTTAATGACCTTGAACACTGCGTCGGTAAACTCGTAATCAAAGATGGTGTTGTAATCAAAGAACCCACCTGGATTAAGGCCGATCCCACATTCGAAGGCCTCAAGCAAATAATTTTCGAGCCGGCAAGTCGCGTATTCATTGGCGAGGAACCAGCAATTGAGTCCCGGGTTCGAGACAACAAGCGTCGCTATATTTCATCAGTGCGTATTGCTCAGGCCCCGGGGTATGACGGCCGCCACGGCACCTGGTTTGATCGTGAACAGATCGACCTTGGGAAGGAGCTGGTTGCAATTATTGGCAATAAGGGACATGGGAAGAGCGCGCTGACCGACACCATTGGATTGCTGGGCAACAGCCACAATCAAATCTATGAATTGGACTCAAAGAAAGAGGAAGAGCTTTTCTCGTTTCTCAATAGGGACAAATTTCTGAAGGCTAATTGTGCGTCATCATTTGTTGGAGAACTCCACTGGTACGCGGGACGACCGGACAAAAACAGTCTGGATGCTCGCACAGACATGAATGTTCCCGAACGAGTTGAATATCTGCCGCAGAAGTACTTGGAGAAAATCTGCGCGAACATCGAAGATGACGAGTTTAGACATAAACTCAATGAAGTTATTTTCGAATATGTACAAGAGAGCGATCGGTATGGGCAAGGTTCCCTCGATGACCTTATTGCGTATTTAACTACGCAAGCTGAAGCAGACATATCGGTTGCGAAAGAAGCTCTCCATGAAGCCAACACTCATGAGCTTGCACTTGAAAAACGCTTGACCGCAGACTACAAGAAGGATGTCGAAGATAGATTGCGTCTTAAGAAGGCCGATATCGCTGCTCATCAAGAGACCAAGCCCGCTGTAGTTCCACCCCCCAAAAAAGGAGAGCAAAATGCCGCCAAGACTGCTAATGAAATTGCGACCGTAGACACAAAGATCGCGACACTTCAAAGGCAAATCAAAGATTCCAGAGTTGAACAAGCGAGTCTCTCGCGCACCGCAGAGGATTTGCATCAAGCACGACAAACGATAGAACGTCAGGTCAATGCGGTGATGGCACTGAAGGCAAAATACGATCCATTGCTCAACAAGGAGGGATTGCAATTTGACGATTTGGTTTCGGTCACGGCGTCCTTTATTAAACTGGACGTAATAATTACTCAGAAGCGGACGCGCCTTCTTGAGATTGAGGAGCTTCTGAGGAGCGAGACGGAAATCGATGTCCTCGGACTTACGGAGAAACAAGCTCACGCCGCAAAGGGAAAGAGTCTTATGTGCCAAGAGGCGGTTCTGAGCCGCTCGCGGAAAGAGTTGACTGCCAAACTCGATAAACCAAACCGCGATTACCAGAACTATCTTGCGGCAATCGCACAATGGAAAGTTCGTCAGGGAGTACTGGAAGGTGACTCTAAAAATCCGGCGTCCGATACTCTGTGTTGGCTACAGCAAGAGTTTGATGCAATCCAGAAATCGCTCCCAATAGAATTGAAAACAGCCAAAACCCAGCGCTTGAATGCGAGCAAGGCCGTCTTTGCAGAAAAAAAGAGACTCATCAAGTTCTATGATGATGTAAAAAAGTCCATCGACCAAGAGATAGGCAAATACGGAAACGATCTGCGCTCATACAACATTTCGATTGAGGCGCACCTTCGCTTCAGCCCTCAGTTTTATGAGGACTTTTTCCGGTTTATAAACCAAGCAGTGAAAGGTAGTTTCTATGGGGCTGACGATGGAAAGGCGGCTCTCAAGGAATTGGTAAGATCAGTTCCTGATTGGGAAAGCGATGCTGACACATTCACTTTCCTAGATAAAATCGACCGCCACTTGCATTCCGATCAACGTTTTGGCCAGGATGAGGATACCGACCGTGATATTTTCAAGCAGATGAAGCAAAGGAAAGAACCTATCGATTTCTGCGATTATCTCTTCGGGTTTGATTACCTGGAAACCAAGTACGACCTCAAGATCGACGGCAAAGACCTAAAGGAACTGTCACCTGGTGAGCGCGGCGGCCTTTTGTTAATTTTCTACCTGATGCTCGATAAGCGGGACATCCCGCTCGTGATCGATCAGCCGGAAGACAATCTGGACAACAAGAGCGTCTACGAGATGCTGGTCACATTCCTTAAAGAAGCAAAGAAACGTCGCCAGATTATCATCGTGACACATAACCCCAATTTGGCCGTAGTCGCTGACGCCGAACAGATCATTCACGTCTCGATCGATAAGAAGAAGAACAAGAACGATTTCAGTTACAAATCAGGCTCAATTGAAGACCCGGAAATAAATAGAGCGGTCGTAGACATTCTTGAAGGGACTCTACCGGCGTTCCATAACCGACGTTTGAAATATCGCAAACAGTGATTGCTACAGATGCCTGAAGTCCCGTTCGTTCGCCAGATTATTGCTTGTGGTATTCCTTTGCGATCAATTCCACCCTTATTCCGGGGGTTTTTATTCGGGGACGTTAATCGTCGTTCACAATACCGATTCTTGAGACCTCATCATCCGGCCATACGCGGTCGTGCCATTCGACGCAGTAGGAGATGTCGTCGTAATGGACGCGTAGGTTTGCCCAATCGAGTTTAGGATGCACCGCCTCGGCTGGTGCGAGTTTACTTCTTTCGCTAAGCTGATTCAGCTTTTGCTTCAGCTCCATGATTTCGCCTGGTCGAAATGCTCTGAAATCCCATATGCGCGCGCACATCGTACGAGTTTCATCGTCAAAGCTCACAATGGAATGTAAGTTATATCGTGCGCCATCCCTCAGAACGATTTCGACACAGAAGGGAGGAATAAGCCCTCCCCTGCACATTGCTTTGAGCCAGCCGAGAACTTGATCTAATCCCACCCTTTTAATTGGTTGTGACGCAGTTTCGGAAAAATCCTGGGGTTGGAGGCACGGGTTTCCGGTGAAGCGGCCATTTTTTCCCTCGGCGACCAGCGGCGCAATCCAAGCATGTAGTTGTGAAAGGGATTTCAATTTCGGAAATGGGTTGTCGCGCCACGGGTCATTTTGCAATGTTGCCATCGCCAGCGACTCGCAACTTCGGCGGGGATAACGGAATAACCGCGTTCTCCATATATCAGCGCTGATCCCGTAGTGCGCCCGACACAGAAATCGTTTCCATGTGTTTTTTAAGTCTTCCTCGGCCCTAATATCCACTATCTGAACTTGAGCGAGTTCGAATGTCGGATTGGTACCCCAGCCCCGGAGCAGCAGATCAACCGCTTCCACGTCTGTTACGGGTGCGCTGTACCCAAAAATCGTAAGCATATATCCGTTCTTCAGAGCGGCATCCAGCTTCCTCCATTGGTCTGCGATCAAAGGGTCGATGTTGTAGTCCTTTTGTTTGACGGGATAAAGCAGTCTGCTTGGCTGAAGGGATGCCCCGCATTTTGGACAGGTGTCACCCCGGAACCCCATTATGCGATCCGAAGGGCAAATACCAATTTGCACATTTCCATGAAGAAATAAAAGGGTTGGTAGATTCGCAATGAGTCTGTTCCGCATGTACGCCTTGGCAAGAAAAGGGTCCCAGTTGAAAGTCGCAATGTAGTCGTTCTCCCTCAGAGAGAGCAATAGATAGTCGTAAAGCGTCGGGGTATCCGGGACATCCAGCGCTTCGAAGTACGATTGGAGGCGCGATTCAATTTCACTTTTGAGCGATGGATCGCGACCGCTAGTTGCAAGCTCGTCATAGATGGATTCGAAATCTGCATCTTTCGAAAACCCGGCCGCTTCGATGGCGGATCGGAGCTCTAGACAGTCAATCAGGTCTGCCATGACTGGTAGTTGTTTGCCGTTTGCGTCACCGCCCGGTAATGCTGCTCTGCTCGCACCGGCACCCAGAATGACCACATGTGGTGAGCGATTGATTCCAGTTCGAAGATCAAGGTCCGGGAGGCTTGGCACGTGAAATCTCCTTAACAATCATGGAATCCGGTCTAGTGTCGGCGCGCATTCGCGCAGGTTGCTCCCCGGCGTGCGCAAGCGATGCGTAGGTCTTCGATATGTTGGTGCTTCCAAGAAAACCGTCCTCGGGTACTTGTCAAAGCTATGAAGCTGGGGAAGCGGTTATCCTCGATAGAGTTCGCCAAGAGCTTCCACCACAGGCTGCCCTCGCAAGGGGATGCCGTTCCCGCCATAGGAGCATCGGCAAAGCGTACCGTCCGCGCGAACGTGCGCGTAGTCATTAGGTTCACAGATCAGTGGAAACGGCCCGCTAAGATGACTGACCGCTTGCGCGGTCACTCGTAAAGGAATCTGTTCACACCGGTCACTGATCCACCGATCCAACCTTTGCCATTCTGCTTCGGTGAGCGTAAACGCGCCGCCGTTCGTCTCGGGCAGGAGCAGCCAGTCAACGGAACCAATATCGAGAACAGTCTCTGCCAGTTCATCTAGCAGCGGCAGTGTCATAGCGTTCACGACCGTGTTTATTCCGAGTGGAATGCGCTGTGTTACTCGCGACAGCTTCCGTAGTAGATTAGCCAATGGTCGTGCCCGAAAAGCCGAATAGATCGGCTCTGGTCCGTCTATCGAGACGCGAATGATTGAGACGTACCCCGTCAGTTCGTCGAGGAGTCGATCCGTCAGATGGTGGCCATGTGTGGTCAGCGAAATACCAAGGTCTGTCTCCGTCCAGACCCGGCGGCACAGACTGCCGAGCTCGGGATAAAGAGTAGGCTCTCCTCCGCCAAAGGCGACTTCCAGCGTACCGAGCGCCGCAAATTGTTGGCACAGGTCGACAACAAAATCGGGGTCCAGTCTGTGCGAACTCTTCGGTGCGTAGCAAAACGAACACTTCAGATCGCAAGGATTCAACAATGCGATGCTGACCAACTCCGGTCCCGCATGGAATAAGCCGGACTCCACCGGCAGTTCGTCCAGTAGGATATGGACTCCACTGGATCGGTCGTAGAAATGATGTCCCCGTGGCTCCCGACGCAGTTTCACGGTCCCGTCCTGCCGCTCACGGTGACTGGCTCGGCCTCCTTTAACAGCATCAGCTTGATAATCCCGCCGATCTCGTTCGAGCGAATTCCGGAAACTGAAACAGTCGTACCTTCGCGCGTGACATCACACCCGTTATCGATACTTCCCAGCATGTCAGCCGCATTCGGGCCCAAAAATTCTATCCCGCCGATGCGATCCTTCCAAGCATCCAGAAATTCGCGAATGTCACTATATCGTTCCTCCCACAGTGCGTTTACAAAGTCCTCAACGACCTCCCGCGCCAGTTCCGCGTCCGCAGCATTTTTGAACTTCCCAATCACCGCTAGGTGAGCTGAGTGTCCCGAACCGTAGCTTCGCCAGATCTTCATCTCTGTGTTCCTCCGGATATTGCTGATGTTCTACAGTATGCTCCTGCCCACCTTTTCGGTGCTAGCCGTTTTAGGATTGATCGCTAACCGAGAATAGGTCAACCCGCCGGACTTCTCTCTCTTTACCGACTCTGAAGCACCTTCCCGATCACATCCAAGCTCTTCTTGGTGGGCTGATGCCTCTCGGCTTCCCAGCCCCGTAGCGTCGTCGGATCGACACCCATCTTCTCGGCCATCTTCCGTTGCGAGAGTCCGAACACCCTCCGCGCGGTGGCAAGGCGTTCGGGGAGTGTGTTGGCAGGAGGCAGAGGGTCGTAGCCCAGGAACTGGATGATGGCCGGAATGTAGTGAATCTCCGGAGAGGTTGCGTTGCGTTCCCAACCGGTAATGGTCTGCTCGTGAACCCCGATTTGGTGAGCAATCTGCTTTTGGAGGAGCTTGAGGTCCAGTCGCCGCGCGCGGATATGATCGCCTAAGCTACTGATCTGCTTGGGGTACTTTTCGGACTTGCATCTCTCAGCTCGAAGCTCGAAATGGCAGAAAGGCAACGCAGGGATGCCCCTGCGGCTACTTCAACGACAAGTCGCGCGAGTGCATGTGTACCCCGCCCATGATTCAGCGCTACGTCAGCAAGGTCTCCGGGCCGCTGTTGGATCGCATCGACATCCACATCGAGGTCCCCGCCGTGCAATACAAGGAGCTGCGCGGAAGGGCCTCCGCCGAGGGCTCGGCCGAGATTCGCACCCGCGTCCTGGCCGCCCGCGAGCGCCAGCACATCCGCTTCGCCGTTCCGCTGAATGGCCAGCCCGAGCCGGGTGCCCCACATCTAGGGGTCCCCGGCGAGCTTGCTCGCAGGGGTGAGCATCTCGCTTCTGAGATGTGGGATCGAAAAGCCACTCGCGCCCAATCAAAGCCCATCTTCTCCAACTCGCAGATGAATACACAGCAGATCCGCACCTTCTGCGATCTCTCCGCCGACGCCGAGCGCCTGCTGGAGCGCGCCATGCAGCAGCAGGGCCTTACTGCCCGCGCCCACGACCGCATCCTCAAGGTCTCGCGCACCATCGCCGACCTCGATGGCGTGCCCGACATCGCCGTCAAGCACATCGCCGAGGCCATCCAGTACCGCACCCTCGACCGCAGCTACTGGGCATAGCCACAGCGATAGGGTCTGGCTACGGATTTCATCAAGGTTCCCCTCGGTCGTGAGTCTAGTGTTTCAACTAACCTGTAAGAGCAATGAAATCAATCGCATATTCCCTTGGAGCCCTGCTTCAAGGAACAGTCGGGTCATTCTTCTCAGCCTGGGAAGCTATTTGCTACTGTTTATGGAAGATTTATTTTAGCAACTTACCAAAATAAGTATTGACTCGGCCAGCCAGACCATTTATCTTTCTTATGTAGCAAGCTGTTCTGCACAGGCCAGTCCAGCGGAAGAGCCTCGGGCGGGTTCACAAGCGATGTCGTCTCGCCTCTGCTCTTGTTTATTCGCCAGAGCGCAATCTGCTCCGAATCGCGGGAAATGACGTTTGTCCTCTAAAGAGCGCGGGATTACGCGCCATACTCAAGCACTGCCTAAAGAACGCACCTCGAGCAATAGATAACTTTGAAAAATACGCAGCCATCGCCCAAATCCTGGCATCAAACGTATAGGGCGTGGCGATTACAGCAGCTATCGGAATGTTGCATCAAGTTTTTTTGATTCATTCATTTAGAGACTTTAAACATCGCGGGCCGCACTTGCGGTCCTACCAGAGACGATGGCAGACTCGACCGTTACCAGCCCTTCGCTGCGACGAAACGAAAGGAATGATTATGCGCTCAGACCTTATTTTTGGAGCTCTCACTCACGTCACCAACCGCTACGAGCTCTGCCAGCTTGCCTCCAAGGCAACGCGCAAGCTGCACAAGCCCAACACCCGGCTACAGGACACTACCAACGAAGTGCTCGACCGTTTCAAGGACACCATTCCCATGGACGCAGCCTCTGAGATGAACGTCGACAGCCTTGAGGAACGCCGCGCGGCCTGACTCGCGCGGCCCTGCCGCCTCTCCCTGCAACGAAAACCAGCGCAGCACTGAATCCGCCATCCCAGGCGTATAATTAGTAGCATTCCATAAGCTGCTCTCGCATTCCGCACGGCCCCTCTTCTATAAAGCAGATTCCTCCAACGTACGCCTCCCGGCAAATCCCCTCCTCAGTCCTAAATCCCTCCGAAAATCCAGGTAAATATGACAATTTCAGAACTTAAAGAGCACAATATCGCCGAGCTTACCAAGCTGGCCCGCGGCCTCGACATCGCCGGAACCAGCGGCCTGCGCAAGCAGGACCTCATCTTCAAGATCCTACAGGCGCAGAGCGAAAAAGAGGGACACATCTTCGCCGAGGGCGTGCTGGAGATTCTGCCCGACGGCTATGGCTTCCTGCGCTCGCCCGACTACAACTACCTGCCAGGGCCCGACGACATCTACGTGTCTCCTTCCCAAATACGCAAGTTCGACCTCAAGACCGGCGACACCATCAGCGGCAACGTCCGTCCTCCGCACGAGGGCGAAAAATACTTCGCCCTGGTCAAGATCGAGGCCATCAACTTCGAGTCGCCCGAGGAGACGCGCAACAAGATCCTCTTCGACAACCTCACCCCGCTCTACCCCGAGGAACGGGTCAAGATGGAGACCGACCGCGAGCACATGTCCGGCCGCGTCATGGACCTGCTCACCCCGGTCGGCAAGGGCCAGCGCGGCCTCATCGTCGCGCCGCCGCGCACCGGCAAGACCATGCTGCTGCAGTCCATCGCCAACTCCGTCACCACCAACCACCCCGAAATCGTCCTCATCGTCCTGCTCATCGACGAACGCCCCGAGGAGGTCACCGACATGCAGCGCAGCGTCAAGGGCGAGGTCATCAGCTCCACCTTCGACGAGCCCGCCGCGCGCCATGTCCAGGTCGCCGAGATGGTCATCGAGAAGGCCAAGCGCCTGGTCGAGCACAAGCGCGACGTGGTCATCCTGCTGGACTCCATCACCCGCCTGGCGCGCGCCTACAACACCATCGTCCCGCCCTCCGGCAAGGTGCTCTCCGGCGGCGTCGACTCGAACGCCTTGCAGCGCCCCAAGCGATTCTTCGGCGCGGCGCGCAACATCGAGGAAGGCGGCAGCCTCACCATCATCGCCACCGCGCTGGTCGATACCGGATCGCGCATGGACGAGGTCATCTTCGAGGAGTTCAAGGGGACCGGCAACATGGAAGTCATCCTCGACCGCAAGCTGGTGGACAAGCGCGTCTTCCCGGCCATCGACATCCAGCGCTCCGGCACGCGCAAGGAGGAGCTGCTGATCCCCAAGGCCGAACTGGAGCGCACCTGGATCCTGCGCCGCGTCATCAACCCGCTCTCCCCGGTCGAGGCCATGGAGCTGCTCACCGACAAACTGGCCAAGACCCGCAACAACCAGGAGTTCCTGCACAACATGAGCTCCATTTAGGCTAGCTCATTCCATGCAACAATGCTCAGCCATCGTGGCTGAGCATCGTCTTTCCCTGGCCACAAATCTATGGCCTCGTAAGGGTACAAACTGATAACTCTACCGGCACACCGGTATAACCCATTTGTTCCAAGAGCAGGTTAATGCTTACTCTGGTGAACTCTTGGTTTCCGCCGGGGCCAATCCATATTTTGGCGATTGGTAGAAGCTGCGACCTGCGTTTGATCCAGTACGGAGTGTCAAGAGGAATATAACGAGCGAGCATGGTTTGGCGTTGCTTGAACCTAACGTTTGGAAATTCTGCAACTTTCAGTTCATGGACGATCCTATATTCATTCTCGGACCGCCATTTTTTGTCTTTAGCTAGGGGTGCAAGCTTATAGACCCATTCATCCCAAGCAGTAAAGAACTCCTTACCCCAGAGTTCCGGGTCCTTCATACGCTCATCGTTCAGTCCCTCCAGGTAGAAATCCAAGGTTGCTTCGGCAATTTTCTTCGCACCTTGTAGCTGCTTCTCGCGATCATAGACGACTCGATAAAGCCGACTATTGGGTTCTCGGAACAGGCCTCCTGCTTTGAAGCCGATTGCGTATCCGTTTGGGCGCCCATAGCGATCCCATTGTGTCAATTCGTCTTCATCTTCACTGAAGCAAACAACGAAGAATTTGCTCGTTCCATGCGTCGAATGGCGATTGTCTTCCTTGACAAACTCAAGTACCTCATTCAAGAAAGCGACAGCTTGAGGATCTCCAGATCGTTCCGATATGACTTGCGTTACAGAGTCCACAAACAGTTCGGTTGCATAAGTTGTTTCGTTTGAATCATTCAGAGATGCGACTTGTGTCGCATGCAGTGTCGAGGATTGCAGTATCCCAAGAAGGCCGTCACCATTCGTGTAATGCCAGACAACCTTATCATTGCCAAAATCGAAAACGCCGAGATCAATGGCGACGTCATTGACGAATTTTCCGTATTTCGCATTTTCTTCTGGTGTAACAGGCATATCAGGATTCTAATCCAAGATTGATACGCTCAAGTTTCGTTCATTCTCTACCCCCACCTGCCAAAATCTTCTCCACGCTGTAAAGTGGATGACGCGCGCAAGGCGGCGAATCGACTCGCATCAGACGCGCGACTGAAAGATTCAAGGGAGATCGGGCATGGCGAAGTGGACACGGCGGGATCTGGTGAAGGCTGGCCTCGCGGCATCGGCCGGAGTGATGACGGGCAAGGAACTGCTGGCCGAGGCGGGCATAGCTGGCGCGGCGCCAATCTTCGCGCAGACGGGCGCGGCCCTGCCTGCCGCGAATCTTCCCGGTGTCAACGAGCCGAACACCCTGCGCGAGCGGCTTCTGCTGGACTTCGGCTGGCGCTTTGCCTTGGGCAATGCCAACGATGCAGCCAAGGACTTCGGCTTCGGCCGTGGCTCAGGGACCTTTGCCAAGGCAGGGAATTCAGGCGGGCCGACGTCGCCGCGCTTCGACGCTTCGGCGTGGAGCAAGATCGACCTGCCCCACGACTGGGCCATCGATCTGCCCTTCGTCAACAACCCCTCCCTGGTGGGCCATGGCTCAAAGCCACTGGGACGCGAGTTTCCCGAGACCAGCATCGGCTGGTACCGCCGCGAGTTTGTGCTGCCGGCCAGCGACGCGGGCCGTCGCATCTCGGTGGAGTTCGACGGCATCTTCCGCAACGCGTCGGTCTTCTTCAACGGCTACTACATGGCCGAGAACATGAGTGGCTACGCGCCTCTGAGCGTCGACCTGACCGACTTCGCCAACTACGGCAGCGCAGACGTGCCGGCTGGGGCGAGGCCGGGAACGCTGGCGCCGGGCATGAATGTGCTGGTGGTGCGGGTGGACGCCACGCTGGACGAGGGATGGTTCTACGAGGGCGCGGGCATCTATCGCCACGCATGGCTCACCAAGACAGCGCCAGTGCACATCGCGCGCTGGGGCAACTATGTGCGCACGGAGTTTGCAAAAGCCACCGGAGTAGTTACAAATTCCGATCCGGCAAACGTATTTGTATCTACCGAAGTTACTAATGAGGGCGATGCCGCGGTTTCCGGGCGGATTCATGCGGAACTGCTGGATGCAGCGGGCAAGACGGTGGCCACGGCGGTCTCCCAACCCGCTTCGATTGCCTCCGGCGACACGCACACATTCGCCTTGCAAGCCACGGTAGCGAAGCCGGCGCTGTGGTCCTGTGAGTCGCCCAATCTCTATCGCACGGTCACCACTCTGGAGGTGGACGGTAAGGCGGTCGATCGCGACGATGCGACCTTCGGCATCCGCACCCTCAAGTTCGATGCGGACAAGGGGTTCCTGCTCAATGGCAACCAGGTGAAGATCAAGGGGACGTGCAACCACCAGGACCATGCGGGCGTGGGCGAGGCCATCCCGGACCGCATCCAGGAGTACCGGCTTGAGCGGCTGCAGTGGTTTGGCTCGAACGCATGCAGGACCTCGCACAATCCGCCGACGCCGGAGTTTCTGGATGCCTGCGACCGTCTGGGAATTATGGTGATGGACGAGACGCGCAGAATGTCCTCGGATCCGGAGGGGTTGAGCGAGCTGGAGCGGCTGATCAAGCGCGACCGCAACCATCCCAGCGTCATCATCTGGTCGCTGGGCAACGAGGAGTCGCAGCAGGGGACCGAGCGCGGCGCGCGCATCGTCAAGACCATGAGGACGCTGCAGCGCAAGCTCGATCCGTCGCGCGTATCCACGGCGGCCATGAACGGAGGCTGGGGCGGCGTGGGCATCTCCACCATACTGGACGTGCAGGGATGCAACTACAGCGACAATCTGATCGACGACTATCACAAGCAGCACCCGCAGCATCCCATGATCGGCACCGAGACGGCCAGCACAGTGGCCACGCGCGGCATCTTCGCCAACGACAAGGTGCGCGGATACGTCAGCGCGTATGACACGGAGAAGCCCGGCTGGGGCAATACCGCCGAGGAGTGGTGGTCGTTTTACGACGAGCGCGAGTTCCTGGCGGGCGGATTCGCCTGGACCGGCCTCGACTATCGCGGCGAGCCCACACCCTACGGCTGGCCCTGCATAAGTTCGCACTTCGGCATCCTGGATACCTGCGGCTTCGCCAAGGACACGGCCTACTACTACAGGGCCTGGTGGGGCGCTGAGCCCATGCTGCACATCCTTCCCCACTGGAACTGGGAGGGCCGCGAGGGCCAGGAGATCGAAGTCTGGGCCTACTGCAACCAGGATAGCGTCGAACTCTTCCTTGACGGGGCAAGCCTCGGTTCGCAGCCGGTGAAGAAGAATGGACACCTGGTGTGGAAGGTAAAGTACACGCCGGGAACACTCACAGCGCAGGCCAGCAAGGACGGCAAGGTCGTGCTGACCGACAAGCGCCAGACGGCTGGGCCTGCCGCCAAGATCCTCGCTACCGCGGACCGCACAAAGATTACGGCCGACGGACAGGACCTGGCCGTGATCAACGTGGCAATTGTGGATGCGCAGGACAACCTGGTGCCCAACGCAAACCACAAGGTGACGTGGAGTGTGGCTGGCCCAGGCAGCGTGATCGGCGTGGGCAACGGCGACCCCAGTTGCCACGAACCGGACCATGCAACCCAGCGCAGCGCGTTCAATGGGCTCTGCATGGCGATCGTGCAGGGCAAGCGCGCTCAAGCCGGCGCAATTGTGGTCACTGTGTCGGCAGACGGGCTGCAGCCGGCGACCGTCCCGGTAATCTCCCA
>Ga0326727_10010983_pt1 | contig 21299 bp, 9 predicted proteins | sample MB2enrmetagenome_FD_207643 | JGI IMG/M metagenome (GOLD analysis project Ga0326727, IMG submission 207643) | Lab enriched peat soil microbial communities from McLean, Ithaca, NY, United States - MB29MY | ecosystem: Environmental > Terrestrial > Soil > Wetlands > Peat | place: USA: New York...
GCGATTGGTCTTTAGTTTCAATAGGTTGACATCCTACCCGTGTGCGCCTATCTTTGTTTTCAAACGCTCCGCGGGGGATCACAAGTCGGAGGGCAAGTTGTCACAACTGCCGTCCAACACTTTCAGTGAGCTACTGGCGAATTGGCAGGCCGGTGACGACGAGGCCTTGCGCGCCGTGTTCCCTCGTGTTTACAACGAACTGCGACGAGTGGCACATCGTTACTTGCAAAAGGAAAGGCCCGGCCACACTTTGCAAAGTGCCGCCCTTGTCCACGAGGTCTATCTGCGGCTCGAAAAACAGCGCACAGGCCCGCTCGAAAACCGCGAACATTTCATCGCCATCTGTGCGCAATTGATGCGGCAGATTCTGGTGGAGCACGCGCGCAGCCGAAAGGCGGCAAAGCGGGATGGAGGCTACCGGCTCTCGCTGAATGAGGACCTGGCGGGCAAGACGCCGACCGTGGACATGATCGCTCTGGACGACGCTTTGAACGAGTTGGCAAAACTCGATCGGCAGCAAAGCCGCATCGTCGAGATGAGATTTTTCGGTGGCCTTTCCATCGAGGAAACCGCGTGCGCGCTGAATCTCTCCCCGACTACAGTGAAGCGGCATTGGGCCACGGCCCGGCTTTGGCTGCATCGCCAGATGAGCAACGCAACCGACATATGACACCCGAGCGCTGGGAACAGATTCGCGATGTACTCGAAAAGGCGCTGGAGCTGGCCGCGGAGCAGCGCTCTGCCTTTCTCGATGGGGCTTGCTCCTCCGATCCATCCCTGCGCAAAGAAGTTGAAGTCTTGCTCGCGCAGAGCGCCAACGTGCCCTCCGACTTTTTGCAATCCTCCGCGCTGGCCGAATTCATTAGTGCGGAAATGGATGGCATCGGCTCTGTCGCTGCCCTTGAAGCGGGACAGGAGTTTGCGCAGCGTTTTCGGCTGATTCGCAAGCTGGGCGAAGGCGGCATGGGACAGGTGTGGCTGGCAGAACAGACATTTCCCGTGCGCCGGCAAGTGGCCCTGAAAATGATCAAGGCCGGCATGTACGACGAGGCTGTTGTCGAACGCTTCCAATCGGAGCGGCAATCGCTGGCGATCATGGAACATCCGGCGATCGCCAAGGTGTTTGACGCGGGGACAACGCCTCAGGGTCAGCCGTATTTCGTGATGGAATACGTGCCTGGTTTGCCGATTACGGAGTATTGCGATCGAAAGAAACTCACCATCCGCGATCGGCTCGAACTCTTGATTGAAACCTGCGAAGGCGTGCAGCACGCGCACCAGAAAGCCATCATCCATCGCGATCTGAAGCCGGCAAACATTCTCGTGGTTGAGGTGGATGGCAAGCCGGTGCCGCGCATTATCGACTTCGGGCTGGCCAAGGCGGCCGCGCATCCCATCGCCGGCGACGCCCGCAAAACACAATTCGGAAACCTGGTGGGAACGCCGGGATACATGAGCCCGGAACAGGCTGACGCGAATGTGCGGGACATCGACACGCGCACTGACGTGTACTCGCTTGGAGTTGTTCTTTATGTTTTGCTTTCAGGGCAAGAGCCGTTTGAAAGCAAGCACGGCCAGAAGCGACAGCTCGATGAGTTGCTGCGCAAGTTGCGCGAGGATGAACCACCGAGGCCGAGCACGAGGGTCAGTAGCGACCATCATTCTTCAAACGCGGTAGCAGAAGCGCGCAGTACGGAACCCAGACAGCTAATCCGCACGCTGCGTGGGGACCTTGACTGGATCACCATGAAGGCTCTGGAGAAGGATCGCGCTCGCCGCTATGGCGCGCCCTCCGATCTGGCCGCCGACATTCGTCGCTACCTGAATCACGAGCCGGTCCTGGCGCGTCCGGCAAGCGCGGCTTACCGGAGCGGCAAATTCGTGAAGCGCCACAAATTCGCGTTTGCCGTGGCGTCGGTTTTCGCTCTCATGGTGCTCGCCGGCGCAGTGGCCATCATACGAGAAGCGCAGATCGCTCGCATGCAGGAGGCTCGCGCGGAAAGGCGCTTCAACGACGTACGCAGCCTTGCCAACTCACTCCTGTTCGACGTCTACGACAGTATCCAGGACCTGCCCGGCTCAACGCCGGCGCGCAGAATCGTCGCAGACAGAGCATTGCACTATCTTGACACCCTTTCCCAGGAGTCAGCTGGCTCGCCCGATCTTGAGCGCGAGCTGGCCAGGGCCTATGAGCGCGTCGGCGACGTACAGGCAAATCCTTTTTTCGCCAACCTGGGCGATACTGCCGGAGCCATCCAAAGCTATCGCAAGGCCCTCCGCATTCGCCTTGACCTGGCCGGGGATCATCCCAGCGCACCCTCCGATCAGGCGGCTCTGGTGGCCACCTACATGAACCTCGGTCTCGCTCTCGAAAACAACCTCGACTTCGCCGCAGCCATGGATGCTTACCGCAAGGCCTACGCCATCGCAACAACCTGGTCCGTAGATCGCAAAGACGATCCGCAAGCACAGGAGACACTGGCCGGGGTCTGCTTCTCCCTTGCCATCCTGCTCGCCGACCAGGGCGACGTGGCCGGCTCGCTGGATTACTATCGAAAATCCGCAGCGATCCGCGAAGCCATTACGGGAGGATCGAAGACATTTAGAAATCAGGTGCAAACCCGGCTCGCGGGCGTCTACGGATACATGGCCGGCGATCTCTCCCTGCGAGGCGATTTTGCCTCCGCCCTCGCTCTGCAAAGCAAGACGCACGCCATCCTCGCCGCACAGGTTGCGGCCGATCCCCAAAACAGTCAGCTTCGCGAGTTCCTTTTTGAGAGCGAATACTGGACCGCAAAATATTCCGAGCAGAAGGGCGACTATCGACAGGCGATCTCCAAGTACCGGGAGGCATTCGCGGGATACCAGAAGCTCAGCAAAGCCGATCCACGCGATGCTCTGGCCATGCGCTACCTGGGTCTCTGCGAAATGGGCATGGGGAACTCGCTCTCCTCTTTGGGAAATGTGGACCAGGGCATCCAGCATGGGCGCCAGGCCGTCGAAATCTTTACCGCCCTGGCCTCTGCCGGCCGCGGAAGTACCTCCATCAGCGTTCTCGCCCTTGCCCACTCCCAGTCGGCGCTCGCCAATGACTTCAAGCGTCTGGCTGCGCGGCCCGCTGCCCCTGCATCCGAGGCCATTGCCAACTGGCGCACAGCCCGTTACTGGTTTCAGCAGAGCCTCAATCAGCTGCAGACGCTGAAACAACGGAATCTGCTCGCACCCTACGATCTCCCAGAACCCGATCGCGTCGCCCGCGAATTGGCAAATTGCGATGCCAATCTCAAGAGATTTGCACACAAGTGATGCCATGGCCCGAGTTCCCTGGTCAGAACATTCGGACGATCATTTGCGCCTGGCGCGAGTGTGGCGCGTGAAGTGCCTATCCGTTGCCGTAAGGCAATTGCGATGAATGAAAGCATGGTGAAGTCCCACAAAAATAATTTGCAGGCTGCGGTGATGCTGTTCCCGGTCCTGAATGGTACGAATCACGGCGCCCCGCCCGGACTCGCTCACGCTGAATGCTCCGCATCCGCCTTGCCAGGCGAACGCGCGCCGCTCGGGGCCATCGCTCTTTCACCCATCGCGAGGTCACGAGTCCCTCGGTCCCCGTGGGAGATAGCCGGTTTCCCACCCTTTCCACAAAAAACACGGAAAGAATGGGGCACGGGAGGGTCCCTCTGCGAGCGGTTTTGGACTTAGCTCGCGTCTGAGCGCCTGGAGGCCCTCAGTACAGCCGGTCAGGAGACCGGCGGTAAGGATTTCTATTCCCTGATCCCCGGCCCCTGCCATTTACGGTCCCAAGTACAGGCTCACGCCGGGCGGCGCAAAGCTCAGTTGGCCGGACTTGGGTTCGTAGGAAAGGTCCAGCGCATCGGTCTTGCGGCCATTGATGAGCACGGCCACCAGCAGGTTGTTGCCGTAGCGCGCGGCCAGCGCAATCTTATGGCTCTTGATGGCGCCGTACTCGTTGTCCGGGCTGGTGGCGCTCCAATCGTCCTGGAAGCGCGCGTACGGATAGACACTGTGCTGGTCAGGATGCTGCTGCCAGTTCTTGTCGTTGATCCAGATGCCGTAGGCGCGGGGCAGATCGTCGGCTTCCACCGCGCTCAGAAACTTGTTCACGGTGGCGCGCCCGAACAGATAGCGGTTCCAGTTCCAGGGCCAGTCCACCGGGCGGCTGGCCACCAGCCACCAACTGACAAACAGCAACACGATGGCACCCACGCTGCACTGCACGATCAGGAGATTGCGCCGCGAGCGCGGGGCGTCGAACTGGGGAGCGTCGAGCAGAGTCATGGCAGGTTTTCCTCGGAAACAGAATACAGGTTTCAGGGGTCAGTGACCCAATCCAGTCCGAACCGGAAATGGAGAGCCTATGTGTTTAGACACCGATGCGGACTACCCTGTTCCCAGAGGCTTGGGAACATTTTGCGTCCGTCCGGTGTCTCAAAGGATATGAACCCCGGGAAATTCGCTCAGCTGATGCTCCAGGCACAGGCTGCGGCCTTAGCGGGGCTCTTTTTGATACTGGTTCTTTGCGCTGCAGTTGATTCAAAACCGGGGGCACGCGGCGTTTCTCTCCTCCTGCCGAGCGCGCCGGTCTCTCATGACTGCGGTGACGCGAGAACCGTGGTCATCCACTGGAAGGAGGATGGATCTGTCTGGCTGAATGAGGAGAACGTCGGCGCGGTACGTGCTCCGGCTCGTGTTGCAGAGGTCATGGAGAATCGGGCGGAGCGCGTTGTCTTCCTCATTCCGGGAAAAGGTCAATCGGTTCAGGACGTCACCAGTCTGGTGGCACGGCTAAATAACTCCGTCGACGATCTCCACATTGGGCTGGTGACCAACCGGCAAATCGAAGCAATGACCCGAACCGAACACGGCATGACGTGGGTTCCAATCGGGTGCATGGGGTTTCTGCGCTCGGCCTTTCAGGGCAAGTAGCGGTTATTCTTCGCGAGAGTAGGTCGTCTTGTTCTTTTCCGCCTGTCGCTCGAGCGCCAGTTTGATCAATCGCGTAATCAGCTCTGTGTAGCTGAGCCCCGAGGCCTCCCACAGCTTGGGGTACATGCTGATGCGCGTGAAGCCGGGCATGGTGTTCACTTCGTTGACAAAGATGCGCTGCTTGCCCACGGGGTCCATCAGGAAGTCCACGCGGGCCAGACCCGCAAGGTCGCAGGCGCGGAAGGCCGCGACCGCCATCTCGCGTATTTTCCTGTTCTCGGACCGGCTGATACGGGCGGGGATAACAGGCACGGATCCTTCGGAAAGATACTTGGCCTCGTAGTCGTAGAACTCCTTGCCGGGAACGATCTCGCCCACCACACTGGCCTTGGGATCGTCGTTGCCCAGGACGGCGACTTCGAACTCGCGGGCGCGCGCCTTCTTGCCGCCCACGCCCTCTTCGACGATGAGCTTGCGGTCGTATTTGGCAGCCAGCGCGAGCGCAGGACCGAGCTCCTTGCGGTCATGCGCCTTGCTGATGCCGACCGATGAGCCAAGGTTCGCCGGTTTCACAAAGACCGGATAGCACAGTGCGCGCTCGACGGTTGCGATGACCTTACGGGGGTTCTTTTCCCAATCGGCGCGGAGCAGCGTGACGTGTTTGACGATGGGCAGGCGGGCCTCGACGAAGAGGCGCTTCATCACGTCCTTGTCCATGCCCGCTGCCGAGCCCAGCACGCCGGAGCCGACATAGGCGATGCCGGCGAGCTCGAAGAGCCCCTGAATGGTGCCGTCCTCACCGAAGGTGCCGTGCAATACAGGAAAGACGACGTCCAGGGGTTTTTCCTGGTTTTGGAGGCGAGTCGTGGAAGAACGAGGCTCGGGCGCCAGCAGCGTAGGAATGCCTTCGTGGAGGAGCTTCGCGCCCGGGGTGGCTTCGGGGTCGCCGGCGCGCAGCCGCCGCGACGCCGCACTCATGTCGCCGCTGAGCAGGTGGTTGGCGTCCGCCGCGGCCAGCCAACGGCCCTCCCGGGTGATGCCGATAGGGGTCACATCGAACTTGTTGCGATCGATGGCCCCGAGCACCGACGCGGCCGACAGCAGAGAGACCTCATGCTCGCCGCTGCGCCCGCCAAAGAGAATGCCCACGCGAAGTTTCTTTGCCATTTGCTCGATCGCCGCGCTCCAAATCGATGCGGCTCCATCTTAGTGTAGAACCACAGGCAGACACGCTTTTCCATGGTGTGAAAGGGGATGATTCCCGAGCCTGTCCGGGCGCTCTTGGCAGGGCTGAACGAGGCGCCTCGATTTGTGCCGGATGTGGTTGCAGTCAAAGGCGATAACTGGAGATGGGGACGCCCCAAAAAGGCCATCAGTCAAAGTACCAAAAGTGCTATGGCAAAGGACCTGGACGCGATTAACATGATTGCGAGGGTTCTCCCCGGCGTTGTTCCCACTCGCAACCTCTCCCGCTCTACTGGCGCTAAAGCTTGTGGGGGCAGCGGAGAAGGGCGAGCCTGTCCCGCAGGTGCGGTGAAATCACAGCATAGGGGGCGCAGTTCGAGTTGACCAAACGATTGATTGGCGTGGCAGTCATGGTTCTCGCCTGCGTTGCGGCTGCGGGAGCAGCTCCGCCGGCTCCATTGACCAGTCTGGACAGTGTTCGCCGCCTGAGCAACGCAGAGGCGGCCAAGGGAATCCCTGTGGCCGTTGAAGCGACGGTGACATACTTCCGCCCGTATCGAAAAAACATGTTCGTGCAGGACGCCTCGACCGGCGTGTTTGTGGACGCCACCACAAGCGTCAAGCTGGTTCCCGGAGATCGCGTCCTGATCAAAGGCGTGACGCATGAGGGATACATTCCTTACGTGGTCAGCAGCGACCTCACGCGACTCGGACACGGCGCCCTCCCCAAGCCGATCCCTGCCAGCTACGACGATCTGGTCGGGCCCCGCGACGATTCACTACTGGTGACCGCGCGCGGCGTGGTGCGGGCCGCGAATATGGATGCTCCATCGGCTGCCCACACGTCAGGCGCAATCTTGAAATTGCTCACCGACGACGGGACCGTGGACGTGGAAGTGGACACAGGCACCGCGCGTGAGTTGGAAAACCTACTGGATGCCGAAGTGGCAGTGACCGGCGTAGCCGGCGGCAGGTTCGACGGGAAGATGCAGAAGACTGGCATCCGGCTCCATGTTTCCAGCCTGGACGATGTGGAGATCGTGAAAAGCGCTGCAGTGGACCCGTGGTCGCTGCCCATCACGCCGATGGATGAAATTCAGGAAGTTTATCGCGTTAAGGACCTTACCCGCCGCGTGCGCGTGAGCGGCGTGGTCACATACTTCGAACCTGGCTCCACGGTGGTACTGCAAGACGGCGCACGCAGCTTGTGGATCACGACGCGCAGCTTTTTACCGCTACGCATCGGCGACCGGGCCGATGCCACGGGCTTCCCCACTGCGAACGAAGGTTTTCTGCAGTTGGCGGCGAGCGAGATCCGGGACAGCGGCGTTGCTGCGCCGGTGGCGCCGCTGTCTGTTCCATGGCAGGGATTGGCTTCTAGCCAGCACATCTTTGATCTGGTTTCGATCGAAGGCCAGGTCGCGGTCACGGCCAGGGAGGCCGCTCAGGACGATTATGTACTGGTCTCGGACGGAAATGAGTTTTCGGCCATCTATCGCCATCCGGCTGGCTCCGGACCGTCGTCACTGGCTCCGATGAAAGCCATCCCGGTGGGTTCGCGGATTCGCGTCACGGGCATTTGCGTGCCCTTGAACTCGAATCCCTTCGACCACGATGCGCACTTCAATATTCTGCTGCGCTCCCGGGACGATATCGAGGTCCTTACCGCTCCGGGCTTGATGAATGCGCACAATTTCGCGTTGTTCTTCGCGGGGTTGCTCCTGTTGGCGCTCGCGGCGGGCATGCGCGGGTGGTACCTGGAGCACAAGAACCGTCGTAAGGTGGTTTCTCTGGCGTACCTGGAGCAGCGCCGCGCACGCATTCTGGAAGACATCAATCATTCGCGACCGCTGGCGGGGACACTGGAGTGCATCACCGAGCTGGTCTCGGTGCGGCTGAATGGCGCTGCCTGCTGGTGCCACGTTGCCGAAGGCGCCACGCTGGGCAACCGCCCGGCGCGGCTTTCTGCTGCATCTTTGCGCACCGTCGAGCTTCCCATCCCCTCGCGCTCCGGGCCACCACTCGGCTCGTTGTTCGCCGCCTTCGACGCGCACATCGAGCCTTGTGTCGCGGAGCGGGAGGCTTTGGCCATGGGGGCGGCGCTGGCTACCCTGGCGATCGAGACCTCGCGCCTCTACACCGATCTGGTGCACCGCTCGGAGTTCGACCTGCTGACAGACGTGCAGAATCGCTTCGTCATGGAGAAGAAGCTGGTAGCGATGATTCAGGCCGCGCGCCAGTCGGCCGGCGTCTTTGGCCTGATCTATATCGACCTGAATCAATTCAAGCGCATAAACGACGTGCACGGGCACCTGGTGGGCGATTATTACCTGCAGGAAGTGGCGCAGCGCATGAAACGGCAGTTGCGTCCCGGCGACACGCTGGCGCGGTTGGGCGGAGACGAGTTCGCGGTGCTGGTTCCGGTGGTGCACAGCCGCGACGAAGTGGAAGTGATCGCAACGCGGCTGGCATCCTGTTTTCGCGAACCGTTTGTAAGAGACAAATGCGTCATCCACGGCTCGGCCAGCGTGGGCATCGCCCTGTATCCGGAGGATGCCGAAACGGTGGAAACCCTGCTGAGCGCGGCTGACGCCTCCATGTACGTCGCCAAGTACACGAGGATGGGCAAGAGCCGGGGTGCGGACGCTCTGCACAAAGACGAGCTCATGGATAGAGATCGCTCCTAAAGTATTTCTCCTTCACATGGGTCTCGAAATCTCGCCTCTGAGGTTGCGATTTCCTCAAGAAATAGCAACCCCGCACGCCCTCTAAAAGGGTTACGTCGGAAGGAGAAATGCCGCAGAAGGCTCCGCATATCGTTGCGATGCACAGCAACTACTGGCCATCTCTCAAGCAACCAGCTAATTGGTCCGCTCTTACCTGCCGATAAAGGCATGGAGAAGCGGATGCCCAGGCATCTGCCCCGGTTGAGTTGTGTCCATGAAGAGACTGGTATTCCTCTTCGCCGCGACATGCTTGCGCGCCTGGGCGGCGACGAGTTTGCCGTGGTGGCGCCGGTCCTCAGCGACGCTGAAGTACCGGCTCCTTGTTTTCATCGGCGGGTGCGCTTCCCGGCGGGGGAATCGTCACCTTGAAAGTCATGTCCGTCTGCAAGCGGAAATCGATCAGCGTTTCCGAAGGGATGACGACTTGCTGCCCGCGTGTGACAGCGTTCACGCCGGTACCGGCGGCGCCTCCCGCCAATCCGCCCAAAACCGCTCCCTTGCCTCCACCGGCAATGGCGCCGATGATCGATCCGAACGCTGCTCCGCCGCCGGATTTCTCCAGGGTGTTCTTGCCTCGTCCCTCGCCCTGCTTGGTATAGTTTTCGGTAACCAGCGTCATCTTTTCGCCGCGCACCGTGACTTCCCTGAGCTCGAGACTCAACAGGGCACTGCCCTTGAAATGGGCGGCGTCCTTGGCATCCACCACGCGCCCGATCACGGATGATCCTTCTGGAATGGCAACCACTCCCCAGGACTCGACATTGCCGGCAATCGAACCATGAAAGGCGTCGTTCGGCTGGGCAGACTTGCTGCTTAACTCTTCAGTAATTCTCACCGGAATGATGGTTCCAGCCGGGAGAGTCACCTCCTTGACCACTGGCTTGGGCGGTGGCGGAGGCGGCGGTGGAGGCGATGCTGGCTCAGTCTGGACCGCCTGTGAAGCGGTTGGGGCTGGTGGCGGAGTAGCCTGGGCCAGCTCCTCGTGCGTGTCGACGCTCACCGGGGAGGTTTCCCTGGCGGAGGGCCGCGGCGCAGCAGGAGCCGGTGCAGGTTTTGTGGCCTGCAACGCCGAGGCGGGCTCTGGCTGCGCAGGCTGAACCGAAAGATTGTTGATCACCGTCTTGACGCCCGGGACGGATCCGGTGTCGTAGTCGGCGAGCGTGCGTGAAGCTGGGTCGGCGACGGTTCCAGTCAAAGTGACCACACCCTTGTCAACATTCACCTGAATGCTCTGGCCGGCAATCGCCTGATCGCCAACAAATTTCGCCTGGATGTCGCTGGCGATCTGCTGATCGCTGCGCCCAGCCGCATGCAGACGGCAGCCCGCGACCAGTCCCAGAACGAGGACCAGAAGCGCGGCTCCTGCTTTTGTAAAGTTCCTACGATCAGCGATTTCATGCATCATGGTGTGCCATCCTCGGTTCGTGCCTTGCGGCCCGCGAAAAGTATCGTGCCGTTTTTCACTCTCTACTAGTAATTGGACCCGCGCTCGACAGGTTCGGTTCGCTAAATATGCACGCCATGACCGGGGAGCGTTGCACGCACCCCAGGAAATTCGCGTAAACATTAAGAAAAGGCCCGGCTTTTGGCCGGGCCTTGTTGATTGATTCGTTGGTTAAAATGTCCAAGAACGTTGCCTGGACGGCCAGTTCTATTCGGCGGCCATCTCTTCGGCTTCGCCTTCCTGCCGCATCAGCTCCAGCTCGCGTTCGGCGGCTTCGATTTCGGCCGTCACTTCCTGCTGCACGCGTGCCGCTGCTTCCTCGAGTTCAGGACTGAGCTGGACGTTGCGGTAGTACTCCAGGCCCGTGCCGGCGGGGATCAAGCGCCCCACGATCACGTTCTCCTTGAGGCCGCGCAGGTTGTCGATCGCGCCGTTGATGCTGGCTTCGGTGAGCACACGGGTGGTCTCCTGGAAGCTGGCCGCGGAGATGAAGCTGTCGGTGGAGAGCGACGCCTTGGTGATGCCCAGGAGCAGCGGACGCCCGATGGCCGGACGGCCTCCGTTCTGGAGGACGCGCTCGTTCTCTTCGCGGAAGCGGAAACGGTCAACCTGCTGCTCGAGCAGGAAGCTGGTATCGCCCACCTCATCGATGCGCACCCAGCGCAGCATCTGCCGCACGATGACTTCAATGTGCTTGTCGCTGATGGCCACGCCCTGCAGGCGGTACACTTCCTGGATTTCGTTCACCAGGTAAGCCTGCAGTTCCTTTTCGCCCAGCACGGCAAGAATGTCGTGCGGGTTCAAGGGGCCGTCCATCAGAGGATCGCCGGCGCGCAGGCGTTCGCCTTCCTGCACGTTCACGTGAATGCCGCGCGGCACCGAGTATTCCTTCTCGTCGCCGTTGTCGGCCGTAACGTAGATCTTGCGCTGGCCCTTGGAGACTTCGCCGAAGCGAACGACACCATCAATTTCAGAAATGATGGCGGTTTCGCGCGGCTTGCGCGCCTCAAACAGCTCGACCACGCGGGGCAGACCGCCGGTGATGTCCTTGGTGCGCGTTGACTCCTTAGGAATCTTGGCCAGCACGTCGCCCGGGCCCACCTCGTCGCCATCCTGCACCATAAGGTGCGCGCCGCGAGGCAACAGATAGCGCTTGCTGCCCTTGGCGCCCTTCATGGCGATGGCCGGCTGCCGCTTCTCATCGGGCGAGTCGGCAACTACCCAGCGCGAAAGGCCGGTGACTTCGTCCACTTCCTCATTGAGCGTGATGCCTTCCTGCAGGTCCTTGAACTGCACCGTGCCGCCGATCTCGGTAAGAATGGCGTAGGTGTAAGGATCCCACTCGGCCAGCAGTTCGCCCAGCTTGACAGCAGAGCCTTCCTTCACGCGGAGGCGCGCGCCGTAGACCACCTGGTAGCGCTCCTTTTCACGGCCACGCTCGTCCACGATGGCCACCGAACCGGAGCGATTCATGGCCACCAACTCGCCTTCCTTGCTTTCGACCGTGTTCAGGTTGATGAAGCGCACATAGCCGTTGTTCTTGGCGTCGAGACGCGACTTGTCCTGGACGCGACTGGCAGTGCCGCCCACGTGGAAGGTGCGCATGGTGAGCTGCGTGCCCGGCTCGCCGATGGACTGTGCGGCGATGACGCCGCAGGTCTCGCCCAGCTCAACCATGCGGCCGGAGCCGAGGTTGCGGCCGTAGCACAACGCGCACACGCCGCGGCGCGACTCGCAGGTGAGCACGGAGCGGATCTTTACCTTCTCCACGCCCGCGCCCTGAATCGCCGACGCGATTTCCTCGTCGATGGGCTGGTTGACCTCAACCACCACGTTGCCGTCGTAGTCCTTGATGCGTTCGAGCGACACGCGGCCGATGATGCGATCGCGCAAGGGCTCGATGATCTCGCCCGACTCCACGATGGAGCCGACGTAGATGCCTTCGAGCGTGCCGCAATCCTGCTCGGTCACAATCACATCTTGGGCCACGTCGACGAGGCGGCGGGTGAGGTAGCCGGAGTCAGCAGTCTTGAGCGCCGTATCGGCCAGGCCCTTGCGCGCGCCGTGCGTCGAAATGAAATACTCGAGCACCGTGAGCCCTTCGCGGAAGTTCGAGGTAATGGGCGTCTCGATGACTTCGCCCGAAGGCTTGGCCATCAATCCGCGCATACCGCTCAACTGGCGAATCTGCTGCTTCGAACCACGGGCGCCGGAGTCGGCCATGATGTAGATCGGGTTCATGGCGCCGTCGTCGTCGGCCCGCTTCATGTTCGAGAACATCTCGTCGGCCACCTGGTCCGTGACCGCCGACCACATCTGGATGACCTTGTTGGAGCGCTCGCCGTTGGTGATGGCGCCGTCCATGTACTGCTTCTGGACTTCGATTACCTTCTTGTCGGCTTCGTCGACGACGGAGTACTTGCTGGCTGGAATGACCATGTCGTCCAGGCCCACGGAAAGACCGGAGCGCGTGGCGAACTGGAAGCCCAGCGACTTGATGCGGTCGAGCATGCCCACCGTCACTTCGAGGCCGAGGTTCTGGTTGCAGTAGTTCACCAGTTGCCCGATGCCCTTCTTCTTGAGCAGGCCGTTGATGAACGGCATGCCGGGAGGAAGCGCGTCGTTGAGGATCACGCGGCCGACGGTGGTAGAGAGATACTCCTTGTCGAAGTCCACCGGATCGGTGTGCGTGATGTCCTGATCGTCGTAGGCGGTGGTCATGTCGAGCACCTTGCCCGAGTAGCGCAACCGGATGGGCGAAAGTGTCTCCACTTCGCCGGCTTCGAGCGCCATCAGGATCTCCTCGGTATTGGAGAAGACGCGGCCCTCGCCCTTGGCGCCCTTCTTGGCCTTGGTCAGGTAGTAGAGGCCCAGCACCATGTCCTGCGTAGGCACCGTGATCGGCTGACCCGACGCGGGCGACAGAATGTTGTGCGAGGCCAGCATCAGTACGCTGGCTTCAATCTGCGCCTCAGGCGACAGCGGAATGTGCACGGCCATCTGGTCGCCGTCGAAGTCCGCGTTGAACGCGGTGCAGACCAGCGGGTGAATCTTGATGGCCTTGCCTTCGACCAGCACCGGCTCAAAGGCCTGAATGCCCAGGCGGTGCAGGGTTGGGGCGCGGTTCAGCAGCACCGGATGGTCCTTGATGACTTCCTCGAGAATGTCCCACACCACCGGCTCCTGCATCTCCACCATTTCTTTGGCCTGCTTGATGGTGGTGCACTGGCCGGTCTGCTCCAGGCGGTGATAGATGAAGGGCTTGAAGAGCTCGAGTGCCATCTTCTTGGGCAGGCCGCACTGGTGCAGCTTGAGCTCGGGACCGACCACGATGACCGAACGGCCGGAGTAGTCCACGCGCTTGCCGAGCAGGTTCTGGCGGAAGCGGCCCTGCTTGCCCTTGAGCGTGTCGCTCAGAGATTTGAGCGGGCGATTGTTGGCGCCACGCAGCACGCGGCCACGGCGGCCGTTATCGAACAGAGCGTCGACGGCCTCCTGCAGCATGCGCTTCTCGTTGCGCACGATCACTTCGGGCGCGTGCAGATCCATCAGCTTCTTCAAGCGGTTGTTGCGGTTGATCACGCGGCGATAGAGATCGTTCAGATCGGACGTGGCGAAGCGGCCGCCGTCGAGCGGCACCAGGGGGCGCAACTCTGGGGGAATGACCGGCAGCACGTCGAGAATCATCCACTGCGGCTTGTTGGACGACTTGCGGAAGGCCTCAACGACCTTCAGCCGCTTGGCATACTTGAGCTTCTTCTGCGCGGAGGTTTCGGTCTTCATGCGCTCGCGTAGTTCCATCGCCAGCTCGTCCACGCTCACGCGCTTCAGCAATTCCTTGATGGCCTCGGCGCCCATCATGGCCTTGAAGCCGGAGGGCCGGAACTGCTGGTCGAGCTCGCGGAAACGCGTTTCGTCCTTGATGATCTCGCGCTCGCGCACCGGGGCGTCGCCGGGATCCACTACAACATAAGATTCGAAGTAGAGAATGCTCTCCAGGTCGCGCAACGAAATGTCGAGCAGGTGGCCGATGCGCGAGGGCAGGCCCTTGAAGAACCACACGTGGGAGCAGGGCGAAGCCAGCTCGATGTGGCCCATGCGCTCGCGGCGCACCTTCGAGACCGTGACTTCCACGCCGCATTTGTCGCAGATCACGCCGCGGTGCTTCATGCGCTTGTACTTGCCGCACAAGCACTCCCAGTCGGTGACCGGGCCGAAGATGCGCGCGCAGAACAGGCCGTCACGCTCCGGCTTGAAGGTGCGGTAGTTGATGGTCTCCGGCTTGGTGACCTCGCCATGCGACCAGCTGCGGATCTTTTCCGGCGAGGCCAGCATGATGCGGATGGCGTCGAAGTCGGTAATCGGGCTGGTAAGCTCAAACGGATTGGAACGGAACAAGGTGAGCCTCCTTGGCAAGCTCTCTGTTGCCTGCCGCGGTGTTTCCCGGGATTGCTTTGAGGTCCTTCCTTCCCGGGCAGCGGTGTTTGCCGCTTTCAAGAAGGACCCGAAAAACCAGTGCTCAGTGATCAGTTGTCAGTGATCAGTTGTCCCGATTGTGCGATTGAACTTCGTTCTGACAACTGAAAACTGACGACTGACAACTCGCTTCTAATCCGCCACTGCCGCCACTTCCGTGGTGGGCGCCTTCTTGGCGATATCGGCGCGCTTGATCAGCTCCACGTCGAGGCACAGTGACTGTAATTCGCGAATCAACACGTTGAACGACTCGGGCACGCCCGGCTCGATGGCCGCTTCGCCCTTGACGATGGCCTCGTAAATCTTGGTGCGGCCATAGACGTCGTCGGACTTGGCGGTGAGCAGTTCCTGCAGGATGTAGGCGGCGCCGTAGGCTTCCAGCGCCCACACTTCCATCTCGCCGAAACGCTGCCCGCCGAACTGCGCCTTGCCACCCAGTGGCTGCTGCGTGATGAGCGAGTACGGGCCGATGGACCGCGCGTGAATCTTGTCGTCCACCAGGTGCGAAAGCTTGAGCATGTAGATGTAACCCACCGTCACCGGCTGCTCAAACTGTTCGCCCGTCATGCCGTCGAAGAGCGGCGTCTTGCCGGAGGAAGGCAGGCCGGCCGAGGCCAACAGTGCCTTGATCTCTTCTTCACGCGCGCCGTCGAACACCGCGGTGCCGAACCAGATGCCCTTCTTCATACCCTGGGCAACGCGCAACAGCGTCTCGTCGTCGAGCTCCTCCAACTGGCGCAGGACGGCGGTACCCGCGAACTCCTTTTTCATGAGCTCGCGCGTGTAGGCCACATCACTGTTGGCGCGAACCAGCTCAGCGACCTTCTTGCCGAGTTCGTGCGCAGCCCATCCCAGGTGCGTCTCCAGAATCTGGCCCACGTTCATACGGGAGGGCACGCCGAGCGGATTCAGCACGATCTCCACCGGCGTCCCGTCGGGCAGATACGGCATGTCTTCCTCGGGAAGAATGCGCGAGATCACGCCCTTGTTGCCGTGGCGCCCGGCCATCTTGTCGCCCACGCTCAGCTTGCGCTTCATGGCCACGTAGACCTTGACCAGCTTGATGACGCCCGGAGGCAGCTCGTCGCCCTTTTGCAGCTTGGCCACCTTCTCATTGGTGATCTTGCGCAACACTTCGATCTGGCGCGAGGTCATTTCCTCGATCTCGTCGATCTGCTCGTTCACCCGCGGATCCTTGTCGTTATAGCGGATGCGCTTGAGATTCTTGGTGGAGATGCGCTCGATGGTGTCGCGGTCGAGAATGGCACCCTTGGTGAGCAGGCGCTTGTTGGTGCGCTCATCATGCAGGTCGGCCAGCACTTCCTTGCCGCCCAGAATCGCTTCCAGGCGCTTCAGACGCTCGTCGGTGAGAATGCGGATCTCGTCGCCAAGGTTTTTTTCCAGCTTCGCAACGTATTCCGCTTCGATCTGTTTTGCGCGTTCGTCCTTCTCCTGGCCCTTGCGGCTGAAGATGCGCACGTCGACCACCGTGCCTTCGATACCCGGAGGGCAGGTGAGCGAAGCGTCGCGCACGTCGCCGGCCTTTTCGCCGAAGATGGCGCGCAACAGTTTTTCTTCCGGCGTAAGCTGGGTTTCGCCCTTGGGAGTGACTTTGCCCACCAGAATGTCGCCGTGGCCGATCTGGGCGCCGATGCGAACGATGCCGCTTTCATCCAGGTCGCGCAGCGCATGTTCGCTCACGTTGGGAATATCGCGGGTGATCTCCTCGGGACCCAGTTTGGTGTCGCGGGCCTCGATCTCGAACTCCTCAATGTGCACCGAGGTGTAGTAATCCTCGCGGACCAGTTGCTCGCTGATCAGAATCGCGTCCTCAAAGTTGTAGCCGCGCCAGGGCATGAAGGCCACCAGAACGTTGCGGCCCAGCGCCAGCTCACCGTGCTCGGTGCACGGCCCGTCGGCGATGACCTGGCCCTTCAACACGCGGTCGCCCTCGCGGACAACAGGTTTTTGATTGATGCAGGTGTTCTGGTTGGAACGCTTGAACTTGATGAGCTGGTAGATGTCGGACCCCACCTCGCGCGAGAGCTGCGTGGGATGGTGCTCACCTTCGACGCGCACGATGATGCGCTCGGAGTCGACCGAATCCACGATGCCGTTGCGCTTGGCCAGGATCACGGCGCCGGAGTCGCGTGCGGTGACGCCCTCCATGCCCGTACCCACCAGCGGCGCCTCGGCCGCGAGCAGCGGAACCGATTGGCGCTGCATGTTGGCACCCATCAGCGCGCGGTTGGCATCGTCGTGCTCGAGGAACGGCACCAGCGAAGCGGCCACCGACACCAGCTGCTTGGGGCTGACGTCGATGTAGTCGACTTCGGCCCGGTTCACCAGCACGAAATTGCCCTGCCGGCGCGCATTCACCAGGTCCTCGGTGATCTCGCCCTTGTCGTTGAATTCGATGTTGGCCTGCGCGATGGTGTGCCGGTCTTCCTCCCATGCCGAGAGGTAAAAGCTGTAGGGAATCCAATCGATGGTGCGCTTGCCCGCCTTCTTCAGTTGCGCGTTCAGGCGCAGGGCCTCGTCCTTCTCGATGTGATCGCCTACGCGCAGGCCGCTTTCGCCGGCGTTCACGACCTCAACGAAGTCGAGAATCTTCGAGTCCTTCACCTTGCGGTAAGGCGACTCGATAAAGCCGTACTCGTTGATGCGCGCAAAGCACGAGAGCGAGCTGATGAGGCCGATGTTCGGACCTTCCGGCGTTTCGATGGGGCAGATGCGGCCATAGTGCGTGGGGTGCACGTCGCGGACTTCGAATCCGGCGCGCTCGCGCGACAGGCCGCCCGGCCCGAGGGCCGAAAGCCGCCGCTTGTGCGTGATTTCCGACAGCGGATTGGTCTGGTCCATGAACTGCGAGAGCTGCGAGGAGCCGAAGAACTCGCGGATGGCCGCCATGACCGGCTTGGCGTTGATGAGGTCGTGCGGCATGGCCGTGTTCAGCTCCTGATACACGCTCATCTTTTCCTTGATGGCGCGCTCCATGCGCACCAGGCCGATACGGAACTGGTTTTCCATCAATTCGCCCACGGCTCTGACGCGGCGGTTGCCGAGGTGATCAATATCGTCCACGGCGCCGATATTCTTGCGCAGCTTGAGCAGGTAGCGGATGGTCGCGTAGAAGTCATCGGGCGTCAGGGTGCGGTGATCGAGTTGCGTGGCGTCCTGATTTTCGTAGAGCTTGATGTTGAACTTGAGGCGGCCCACCCGCGAAAAGTCGTACTTGCGCGGATCGAAGAACATACCTTCGAAAAGGGCGGTCGCGGTGTCGAGCGTGGGCGGATCGCCCGGACGCAGCTTGCGGTAGATCTCGATCAGCGCCTCTTCCGGCTTGTGCACCGAGTCGCGCTTGAGGGTGTTGGAAATGATATTGCCCACGTCGTCGCGGTCGGGGAAGAAGACCTCGAAACTGGTGGCGCCGGAGGCCATGATCTTGTGCAGGCGGTCGGCGGTCAGCTCCACATTGGCTTCGACAATCACTTCGCCCGTCGTGGTATCGACCGCGTCGGATGCGGTGAGCGCGCCGTCGAGCTCGGCAGCCTCGACCTCGACCCTTGCAATCGCCGCGGCACGCAGTGCCTTGAGCGCATGGGGCGTAATCTTGCGGCCGGTGTGCGCGATTTCTTCCTTGCCGTGCAGGATGGCGTGCGCCGGCTTGACACCCACAAGGTGGGTACCCTTCGTGGCATCCTGCTGCACTTCCCACTGCAGCTTGCCGTCGGCGATATGCACGCGGTCAACGGTATAGAAGGTCTTCAGGATCTCCTCGTCGGAGCGCAGGCCCAGAGCGCGCAGGAAGATGGTTCCCAGGAACTTGCGCTTGCGGTCGATGCGCACGTACAGCGTGTTCTTTTGGTCGTATTCGAATTCCACCCACGAGCCGCGATAGGGAATGATCTTGCCCAGGAAGTAGGTGCGGCTGTTCGCGGTCTCGAAGAACACACCAGGTGACCGGTGCAGCTGCGACACGATTACGCGCTCGGTTCCGTTCACGATGAAGGTGCCGTTGGGCGTCATCAGCGGAATGTCGCCGAAGAAGACTTCCTGCTCCTTGATGTCGCGGATGGTCTTGTTGCCGGTTTCGGCGTCCTTGTCGTAGATGGTGAGCCGGACGGTGACCTTGAGCGGCGCAGAGAAGGTCATGCCGCGCTCCTCGCACTCCTGCTGGTCATACTTCAGCTGCAGGCTCACAGGGTCGCCGCACTTGTTGCAGAAGTCGGGCGTGTTCTTGTTATAGGTGCCGCACTTCTGGCAAAGCACGTCGCTGGGCAGGAAGGGGTCCGTAATCACCATGGCCCCGCAATGCACGCAGGCCGTACGCAGGTGGTGCAAGCCCTTCAGGTGGCCGCACTTGCACTCCCAGTTGCCGATCGCATAGTCCACGAAGTCCAGCTGCGAGATGCCGCGGAAGTCGGTAATCGGAAACACCGACACAAACACTGACTGCAGCCCGGAGTCGTCGCGCTCGTTGGGCAGCTTGTCCATCTGCAGGAACCGCTCGTAGCTGCGCCGCTGCACTTCAATGAGGTTGGGAATCTGGGTTGCCGTGGGAATCTTGGAAAAATCGAGCCGGCTGCGAATCGCGCGCTTCTCGTTAGGCATGTTCACTCCTGAGCCTCGTGGCTCCGGCGCCCATCACTCTGCGATGGCCGCACCGGGCCGGCGCCCGAGTCTCGGTGGCGCCAGCAAGATACCGAAAGAAATCGAAGATTCTGACGAGCGGAACCCGAGGTTCCAGTTCCGCTGCTGCGTTGCCGGCACGCCGGGAAGCTTGCATCAAAGCTCGCTTCAGAATTTGTTTCCGGGCGTTCCGAAATGAACCCGGGTCAGACGGGTTCCCATGAAAGCTCGGTCAAAGTTCGCGGTTGATCTTGCGTGCTTCGAGCGGGTGCGCTAGACTGCGCACAAATGGGAGAAGCGAACACAACGGCTGACTCCAGAATCAGGGTCGAACCGTAAAGGGAAGTTGTGTGCTTCTACCTGCCGGAGACTACAGAAATCTCCGTGCAGGACAGCAGGAAGACACGAAAAGCCCGTGGGGACGCAATGCCTCACGAGCGCAGTTCAACGCCTGTGCTCCCATTCGAATTTTCTACCATTGCCCTCGCCGATCGCAAAATCCGCTTCCGCCGCGAATTGCCCGCTACCCGACCACGTTCAACGGCCGCCCTGACTGACCACAAGGTAAACCGTTGACCAAAAGAACTTAGCGAATTCAAGTTACCGCGCCTGGAGGTTCTGGAACGACCACCCGGCCACGAACGCTAGTGTGGAAACTTCGCCACACTTTCCGCCGTCCTCACATCCCCACCGGCAAGAAGCCGGACGGAGACGCAGAGACGCGCAACTTATATGTTAGCGCGTCCCGGCGTCCCTTGCAAGTCTCGTACCGTTTACTTGACCTCGACGGTCGCGACGCCCTCAAACTTCTTCTTGATGGCCTCGGCCTCTTCCTTGGTTGCGTTTTCCTTCAGCGGCTTTGGAGCGCCGTCCACCAGGTCCTTGGCTTCCTTCAGCCCGAGGGAGGTAACTTCGCGTACAGCCTTGATGGTGTTGATCTTATTGGCGCCAGCATCCTTCAGAATGACCTGGAATTCGGTCTTTTCCTCGGCTGCCGGAGCCGCCGCGCCAGCACCCGCCGCGCCACCAGCCACCACTACGGGGGCTGCAGCTGCCGCCGAAACGCCAAGCCGCTCTTCCAGCTTCTTCACCAGAGCCGCCGCTTCCAGCAGGCTCAGGCTCACAATCTGTTCTTCCAACTGTGCAATATCCGCCATGTTCGTCTCCATTCAAAAACCGTGTGAATTCGTATTTTCCCCGGCCGTCCCAACAAATAGGAAAGTTTCCGATGCGCCAGACCCGCGCCCTTTCCGACTGAGGTACAGCCAAAAAACTGTTTTCAGTTCGCAGTTGTTAGTTCTCAGTTGACGGCATCGAAGACGCGGGAACTGTGAACTGCGAACTACGAACTGCTGCCCTTAGGCAGCCGCAAACTTCTCTTTTTCCACACCCTGGTTCAGCACCACGGCCAAATCGCGACCCGTGGCGTTGATCACCGTGGCCAGCCGCTGCGCTGGAGCGTTGATCAGGAAGAGCAGCTTCGAGAAGATCTCTTCCTTACCCGGCATCGTGGCCAGAGCCTTCACTTCGTCCACGGTCAGCAGCTTGCCGTCGACAATGCCCAGTTTGAAATGAAACTCCGCCGCGTTCTCGCCGGCCCATTTGGCAAAGACCTTGGCCAATGCCACAGGATCGCCCGCGGTGAACGCCACCGAGTTCACGCCCTTCAAGCCCCTCAGTGCGGCTTCAACCTGCGTGCCCGTGCCCGAAATCGCGGCCAGCTTGTTCTTCACCACGCGATACTTGCCGCCAGCCTCGCGGATCACCTTGCGCAGCTCGTAGTCCTTGGCCACCGTGAGCTTGTTAAAGGTGCCGATAATTGCGGTGGTCGAGGACTCAAGCTCTGCCGCCAGTCCCTTGACCTTCTCCGCCTTCTTCGCTCTTGAAAT
>Ga0326727_10010984_pt1 | contig 21299 bp, 19 predicted proteins | sample MB2enrmetagenome_FD_207643 | JGI IMG/M metagenome (GOLD analysis project Ga0326727, IMG submission 207643) | Lab enriched peat soil microbial communities from McLean, Ithaca, NY, United States - MB29MY | ecosystem: Environmental > Terrestrial > Soil > Wetlands > Peat | place: USA: New York...
CCTGAATCGGATCCTCGCCATCAACCAACGCCAGCTCCAGCGGTTTTACTACCTCAATTGCGTTCCGGTTAGCCTCTACCCAGAGAGCGATGCGTCCATGCGCCTGGTTGAGATCTTCGAGAACCAGCTCGCCGCGCCCTGGCCGGTCGAAGGTGAAAACGACCGTCCCAAACGGACGAAGCACCCCGCAAACGCCTCGCGCGACACGCGCGCTCATATGGCAGCGGTCGATGGTCTGGCCGCCCAGCGTGCACGTGACTGCACCATTGGACGTAATCAGAGGCGTATCCGCTCGCAGACCAAGATCTTCAATCAGCGGCAGGGTGTAGGCCAGGCGGCGGCCCGTCGCAATAGCCACCGTAATGCCCGCGGCCTGCGCGGCCAGCAACGACCGCCCGGTGCGCTCACTCATGGTTTGAGAAAGGGCAGGCAGCAGAGTGCCGTCCATGTCGATCGCGACGAGGCTCACTGGGCGAACCGAAGGGGGCATGCCTCCAGTGTACCGGGGTGGCATGAATGCGCCTTTACAGCGTTCCGCTTCGGTTCGCAAACCTGAACCTGGGCCTGTGATTGACGGCACAAAAAGCCCCGCGGATCGAGTGCACAATGCGAAATAACGGAGGGCGATCCATGCCCGCTGAAATGCTCATCGCGTATGCGACGCGAAGCGGATCGACCGGCGAAGTTGCCGAGGCAATCGGCGCCAAAATGCGCGAGGCCGGTCTCCAGGTTGAAGTGGCGCGCATGCGCGATTTAAAGGCCATCGGAAAGCAAACCGCCGTAGTGCTCGGTGCCCCGCTGTATATGGGCGGGCTCCCGGGAGATGTGCGCCGGTTTCTGGCTCGCAATCGAGCCGATTTGTCTGTGCGGAAGGCCTGGTTTTTTGTTCTCGGACCGATTGAGGGAAAACCCGAAGAGTTTGAGCAAGCACGCGCGCAGGCGCAGAAGTGGCTAGAGAAGGAGGCCTGGTTCGGGCCGGCAGAAATAAAGGTCTTTGGCGGTAAATTCGATGTGAACCGGATGCCGTTTCCCTTCAGCCTCGCGCGGTACCTGCCTGCGTTTCCCGCCAAGAACATGCCCGCCAAGGATATTCGCGACTGGGAGGCAATCCGCGCTTGGGCAGGCGACATTGCACGGCAGGTTCGACCCACTGCATGAGCGATTTGCCGCTCCTTCAGCCGCGCTGGCCTGACGTTCGACTCGATCCGCTATTCTCAAGGGGTATGGAACGAATCTGCAGCCAATGCCATGCGGTGCTGGCCGAGGCCACGCAGGCGGACTGGTGTCCCGCCTGTGGAGGCGCGCTTGTTGAACGGCCTGAACTGGCTGCGGAACCGACGCAAAGAGTTCCCGTCGAGGTGGATCATCGCGGCATTGTGCTGCCGCGAAGGCACGCGCTGGGTGGGATTATTACTCCGCAGTAAGGCGCCGGGCTCAGGGCCTGGTGTCCAGCCCGACCGCTTCAGCCAACCTCGCCTGTCGCTCGTCAAAGGTCCAAAAGCGATTGGCTCGGAGTTCCAAGGCACACGCCACATGAAGGGTGTCCAGCGTACGAACGCCGAGCGTCGGCGCGTAGCGGCGACCCAAATTGATGCTTGTTTCCCACAGAGTTTCAGGTAAATCGACCAAGGTCCAGATTTGCTTTGTACAGTCCTTCACAAAGGTCATCCACGCCAGTCTGGCTTCAGCAACTGAGATCTTCGAGCGAAATACCTGGGTGTAGAAAGCATGCGCCACTTCTGCGCGATTGAATGGCGTGACCAACACCAGAGGCCTCCGCTTCATTCGTCGGCGCGCCTCAATCGAATGAATTTCAACCGCGTAAAGTGACGCAAGAAAACTCGTATCGACACAGACGTTCAATATCGGCTCTCTTCACGATCTCGTATCAGGTCGTCCACAATAGTTGTGACGCGGTTACCGAAGATAGCCTTCGCGCGCGCCTCAAAATCGGGCCACTCGATCTTCGTCCGGTCGGGTTTCGGCGGCGTTCTCGGCACCAGGTCACCAAGCACTTCGCCGCGCTCGCGGACTTCGATGTGCACACCGGCGCGAAGCCAGGTTTTGACTTGTTTGGTATCGCGGAGTTGGCGGAGGGTTATACTTTGCATGGAGTCAATGTGACACAAAATGTGTCACATTGTCAATTGACATTGATTTAGAATGACTTATTCGTACCGTAGCGCCTCTGCCGGGAGCACGGACGCTGCTGCCGAGGAGGGATACAGCGTCGCCAGCAGCGAAATTCCAATCGAAACCGCGGAGACAATCACGCCATCGAGCACGCGCGGCGCGAAGGGCAAGGTGTCGATGGAGTAGACCTCGGCGGAGAGATGGATGAAGTGGTAGTACCCGCCGGCCCACGACGCGAAATAGCCGAGCACAAGTCCAAGCACCGTGCCGATCACGCTGATCAAAAAGCCCTGCAACAGGAAGATGCGCCGTACCTGGCCGGGATCCACGCCGAAGCTCATCATCACTGCAATGTCGCGCGTCTTTTCCATCACCATCATGGTGAGCGCAATGAGAATGTTGAGCGCGGCCACGATGACGATGAGCGCAATCACGATGAAAGTGACCACCTGCTCGAGTTTGAGGGCGCGAAACAGCTCGCGGTTTTGGTCTGTCCAGTTGGTCGTCATGTAACCGGGGCCAGCGGCCTGCTCAATGGCGCGCGCAATCTCCGGCGCGCGATTCAGATTGTCGACCTTGAAGCTGATCACCGAAAGCAGATCGGGCTCATCGAAAAGCCGCTGCGCGTCGGCGAGGCGCAGAAAGCCCATCTCGGCGTCGTATTGGTAAAAGCCCGAGTGAAAGGTTCCTGCAACGCGAAAGGTCATGTATTTCGGGACGAGTCCGCCCATCGGCGTCAATTCCCCTTGCGGGCTCACCACCATAACGGAATCGCCGGCAACCGCGCCGATCGTCTCTGCCAGGTCGCTGCCCAGGACGATGGGCGGCATTTCCCTGCCCTGTGCGCCGGCGGTTTCGGGCCGCGGCTCCAGCGCCTGTACCGCGCCGGGCGTGGCCGCCGAAAGCAGATCGCTCACGGTGCGCTCGTCGTCCGGAAGAATGCCCTCGATCAGTGCGTAGCCGTCCCGCGCGCCGCGCGCCACAACCACCTGCTCGTACAAGCCCGGCGAGGCCGCGGTCACGTGCGGCACCTGGCGCAAACGCGCCAAAAGCGGCCGCCAGTCGGGAATGCCCTTCCCCTCCACCTGCATTAACTGCACATGCGCGCTGGTGCCGAGCAGCTTGTCCTGCAGGTCGCGCCGCATGCCATTGGTAATGGCGAGGGCGATGATAAGCGCTGCCACGCCCGCAGTGACGCCGGCGACGGAGATAGCCGTAACGACGCCTACCACCGCCTGCCGCCGCTTGGCCTTCAGATACCGCGCCGCCACATAGAGTTCGAATCGCATGGCGCCTACTTTTCCTGGGCGCGAATCACCGTCTTGGCCACGCCCACGTTGTCGTAGCGATCATAGGCGCGGACGGTAATCAAATGCTCGCCTGTCTTTCCGCCGGCCTCAAATTCGACACGGAATTCGTAGTGCTCTGTCTTCGCATCGGAGAGCTTACCCACCGGATCGATATACTGCCACGGTCCTGCGTCCAGCGAATACTCGGCGTGTGCAATGGGCGAAGCCGCATCTTCGGCGTCGAAGCTGACGAGGAACGGCTTCTTGCAGTCGGTTCCGACGCAATTTCCCTGTTGAGCCGCTGCCTTCAGATTCGTAATCGCCGGCGGCGTTGTGTCGACCTCAAACCGGTCACTCACCTTTTCACCGGTAAGCGCATCGCCCGGCGTATGCGAGGGCGCATCGGAAGCGACAACCTTGATGCGATACCCGCCGTCAGGAATTAAAGTGGCGTCGAAGCTGTAGGCCTTCTCAGTGATTTTGTCCTTGAGCAGCCGCCACACCGTCTCGCCGTCGCCGCGCAGGTAGAGGGAATAAATCAGGTCGTCGCCATCGTCGTCATGCGCGGCCCAGCGCACGGTCACGCCTGTGCGGTCCTTGTTGGCCTGGAGCGGTGCGCTCGATCCCCCGTCGAAGGTGCTCGTCGACCCTTGGCTGGGCGAGGAGAACGCGATGCTCACGGTCTGGTTCTGGGAAACAGAGCCCTGCGGATTCAGGCGCGCCCCGGGGACAACCACCAGATCATCAACGACTGGGGCGGAATTTACAGGCAGATAGTTCACGCCCACGCTTCCCAGCGCACCGTCTTTGTGCAGTTCGGCCTTCCATTGCAGAAAACGACCCGGCGGCGAAGCCACCGAACCACCCTGCAACGGCTGCCAGTCGCTCCAGCCGCGCACCGGTTGCTCCACGTTGCCGGAACGAGTAAAAATCTCATAGCCCTCCGAACCCGGCTCAACCTCCACGCGGCCAAAGCGGGCAAAGGCTCCGGCATCCAGAACATCACTCGCGTATTCGTGCTTCTCCGATGCTCCCAGCAAAAACACTTTACCGGTATTGCCAGTGCCGATGAGGACACCGCCCATCCCCTCCGCGCCTTGAACGGAAGCGAGGCTCAGGCCCTGCTGCGCCTGCAAATGAGCCACATCGGCGTAGCTGCCGTCGTGACGAATGCGGAAGATGCGTCCGCGATTCCCACTCAGCGCCAACAGGCCATCGGTCCGGGCAGCCAGCGCATAGACAATCTCGTCCTTGCCCGACCAGAGCTTGCGTGGCGCCTGGCCCTCCGTCAAAGCGTAAATATCCGTACCCTCGGGCACCGAGGCACTGGTGTTAGCCGCCTGCATCGACTCCGGCTGCACGATGGTGACACTGACCGAGGCGATTCCCTGCACCGGCAACGGAGGCAACTGGCTCCGGCTCTTGTCGCCCACGCATGCGGCATAGATCGTGCCGTTCGCTCCGATCGCAACGGACGTAATCTCGCGCCGTGGCGCTTCGAAGAGCACGTATCCCTTGCCCTGCGGATCGATGCGATAGACCAGCCCTGAACCGTCGGAACCGGCAATCAGATTCCCCTTTGCGTCCCACGCCAGAGTGCGGATATGCGCCTCATCGCTCTTAAAGAACAGTTCCGGCGCTGCGCCGGGCTTCGCTGGGTCGACACGGTAGACCGCGCCAGGATTGCCCGTTGCGATATATAGCCGTCCGGCAGAGTCGAAGGTGAGGGCCCAGACGTAGCGGGATTGGGCGCTTGGCTGCGGCGAGGCCGGTTTGCTTTCTCCACCAGCAGCCGCACTCACTTTGGCGGCATCGAAGACCAATGTGGCATTGGCTTCGTCCAGTTTCTCTGTCGCGCTGGGGTTGAGCTTGTAGACCTTTCCGCTCGGTAGCGTTGCCGCATAGAGCGCGCCATCCGGTCCGATGCAGAGGGCCTGAACACTGAGGTCCTTGGTTTCAAAGAGTGTGAATGGCTTTTCGCCCTCCTGCCCGGCAAGCCGCAGCACTGAAGCGGGCGTGCCGGTTCCGGCATAGACAGTGCCAGGCTTATCCACAGCTAATGCCCACACAAAAGTCGACGGGGTGGTCAGCAGTTCGGTCAGTCCAGGTCCCTGGCGCAGTTGCCCGTCGCTTTCAATCGCTACACCGTCAGGAGTACCTTTCTCAAACTCCTCCAACTGCGATTGCGTCCACAGGTGCGTTCCTTGCGCGGCGGCAAACGCAGAGCCAGACATCAATCCCGCGACAATAAGACCCGGAAGCGCGAAAGAGGCGAGAGCGGAGAGAGGGCGGTAAATGGATCGGGAAGGGCGAAGCATTCTTCCGTTGAGTCTACTAGAGTTGGGCCCTCGGGACCGATCCTGAAGGGACGCCGATACGCTCTTCGACCGTCTCCGTAGCTCTGGCCGCCTGCGGCAAAGCCGAAAAATCGGGGCCGCACCCTCGGCCGGCGGGCTCGGGCGACTTGGCTTGGTTGGGCAGGTTTTCGGTGCGCTGGCGCACAAAATTCATGAAATCAACCGTTCATTTTGCCCAATCAACACGATTTTCGCACAGTTTGCACACTCCCGCTAACTTTTTCCGCTGGGGTGTTGCCAGTCGTATTTTCAGGGGACTAGTATTCCCGGTAGTTTCATGAGAAGCCGCGCGACCACGGTCCCGCCTTCGTGCCACTATGCATGCAGTTGTTCCCAAGTTCACAGAGCTTCATCAACCAGCGGCGCCAGACGTTAGGGGCGCACGCGGACGGAGTGTCTCGTCATGGCATGGTATGCCTACTGCATCGGTGAAAAACAAGCTTTTCCTGCTTTAGCGCGTCATCGTAAACCGGTTCCAATGGAAACGGTTCTTGGAGTCAGTGGCAATCAGGTTTTCCTTTATCCGGCCAGCGATCTTGCGGTGATTGTGAGCGAACACAATCCCCAGGAGGCGCTTAACCAAAAATCAGGCATGGATCACGCTCGGGTCATCGCGGACTGCTTCCGGCATTCGACTATCCTTCCCTTCCGTTTCGGCACCGTCTTTCACGACGACGAAGCCCTGCGCAAGTCCATCCGTTCCAACCAGCGCCAATTCCTCGGCAATATCGATAAGCTGCGCGGCAAGACCGAGATGCACCTGAAGATTTTTGTCGACGACTGTTGCGGCCGTGAGATGGAGAAGCACCTGGCCAGTGAACATGTCGGCCGGGCCTATCTCAGCAATCTGCGCGAGAACGCGTCGCGGGCGCGGGAGCGGCAAACGCGCGGACGCGCCGTCAGCTTCCAGATGCACCGGCTTTTCCAGCCTCTCGATGAAGAGGTTAGCTGCCGGCTGATGGAAAACGGAAAAATGCTGCTAGATATCGCGCATCTTATCGACCGCAAATGCGTGGAGCGCTACCAGAACAAGTTCACCACCACCAGCGCGGTCATGCGCGAATGCCAGATGCAGCTTTCCGGCCCGTGGCCGCCGTATCATTTCGTCCACCGGCTCACGCGCCCCGCGCATTCGCAGACGTCTGCTGCGGCCGCTGCACCGACCCCGGCATCGGATGCGGCTGAAACCCCGGTGATGAATCTGATGGAGCCGACGCCCGCGTTCGTATAAGTCCTCAATCCAACCCACCAATGCAACAAAGCTCCAGCACCTGCTGGGGCTTTCTTGTTCCACCGTCCTCGCATCGGTGCAATGAAGATCTGTCCCTTAAGTCCCCGCATGGCCTAATCTAGAAACATGAACGATGCAACGGAACATGTGGGGCAGGACACGGTCTTCGATCTTCTCGTGGTGGGAGCTGGGCCAACCGGGTTGGCCTCCGCCATCGAGGCGCAAAAGGCTGGCTTTCGCGTGGTGCTGGTCGACAAGGGCTGCGTTTGCAACTCGATCTTTCACTATCCCGCGCACATGACGTTCTTTACCACCTCGGAACTGCTGGAGATTGGCGGAATCCCCTTCCCCAGTCCCAACGCCAAACCGACGCGGAACGAGGCGCTCGAATACTATCGCCAGGTCGCGGCCTATTACCAGCTGGATATTCGCCAATACCACCGGGTGGAGCGGGTGACCGGCGTCGATGGCGATTTCACAGTGCATACCGCGGATCGTTTTGGACGCCACGGGGAGCTAAAGGCGCGCAAGCTCGTTCTTTCCATCGGTTACTACGATCTGCCCAACTGGATGGGCATTCCGGGCGAGACCTTGAGCAAGGTACACCACTACTACCACGACCCTCATCCTTATTACGACATGGACGTTGCCGTGGTCGGCGGCAAGAATTCCGCGGCCATTGCCGCGCTCGAATTGTGGCGTCACGGTGCGCGGGTCACGCTCATTTACCGCGGTGCGGGCATACAGCCCCACGTAAAGTACTGGATCAAGCCGGATCTCGAGAACCGCATCAAGAACGGCGAGATCAAGGCTTATTTCCAGTCGCGGGTCGCGGAGATTACGCCCGATGCCATCGTGGTGGAAACGCCCACGGGCCCCGAGACGCTGCGCAACGATTTCGTCTTTGCCATGACGGGGTATCACCCTGACTTCAGCTTTCTGGAGCGCGTGGGTGTCCGCTTCGAAGGGCCCGACCGGTTGCCCATCTGCAACCCGGAGACGCTCGAAAGCAACGTTCCCGGCATCTATCTGGCAGGGGTGATTGTGGCAGGCTCGCGCACCAACGAGATCTTCATTGAGAACGGACGCTTTCACGGACGCCAGATCGCAGCATCGCTGCTGACCAAGCTGACCGCGCGCGACGAGTCGCGCCAGCCCGTTGCGGCGAGCGATCCGGTAGGCTAAGGCCTTAGAATTCTCCCGGGGGTAGAGCATTGCGCATACGCTGGTGGCCCCGATCCATTCGCTGGCAAATGCTGGCCGGGTTACTGGCCCTGGAGCTGCTCTCCATCGGCCTGTTTGCGCTCCTTCTCTTTCGCCAGCAGACTCAGGAGACCTCGGACCGCGCCCACCAGCGCCTTGCCTATGAAGCCAGGTCTCTGGCCTTGCAGTCCAGTGAGGCCCTGCAGCAGCAGCGGCCGGGATGGGTAGGCCTTTCCGTCAAAATGATGGGCGATGCCCCGACCATCGCCCAGGCCAAAGTCACGGATCCGGCCGGAAACGTGCTTTTCATCAGCAAAGGCGAAGCCGACGAATCCACCCTGGAGCCGATTGAGCTCCAGCAGATCCCGCTGATGAAGGGCGACGTCCCAAGCTGCCTCACGCTCACAGGCGACCGCTGGGAATGTGTCTCCCCCATCTACACCGGCAACGCGTTGCGTGGTTTTGCGTGGGTCATGTACGACAAGGTCTGGATGAATGAGCAGATCGACTCGATCCTTCGCAGCACTTCCATCTTTGGCGTGATCTGGGTGATCGCCTCAGCCATCCTGGTGTTGCTCATGGGGCGGTCTATCGCGCAGCCGCTGGCTGTGCTGCATCGCGGCGCCGCCACGCTCATGCACTCGCCAGAAGACGTCAGCCACTTCCCGTTGCCGGTCGCCGTGCATAACGAAATCGGCGACCTGATTGAGACCTTCAACCGCATGGTGGCCTCGCTTGCCGAGCAACGGGCCGGACTCAACGACACGCTCTCCCTGCTCGATTCGATGCTCGCGAACGCGCCGATTGGCCTGGCATTTGTCGATCGGAATTGCAGATTTGTCCGGGTGAATCGGATCTTTGCGGATCTCACCGGAGTTGCCGTGAGCCGCCATCTGGGTCGCACGCTCACCGATCTGCTGCCCGCAAGTGTGGCTGAGGAAGTGGAAAACGCCGTACAGCACGTTTTTTCCAGCGAAGAGCCGGTGCGTAATCTCGAACTCAGCGGCGAGGGCGGCAAGCCGCGGCGGCCGTGGACCTGGCTTATCAGCGCCTATCCGGTACGAACCACCCCGACTCAGGTGCGCTGGGTGGGTGTGATCGCGCTCGATGCCAGCGACCGCAAGCGCAGTGAAGAGGCCCTGCGCCGGAGCGAGAAGCTCGCCGTCACCGGCCGCCTGGCCGCCTCCATCGCGCACGAGATCAACAACCCGCTCGAAGCCATCACCAACCTGCTCTTCCTGCTGCGCAACTTCAGCGACCTTCCCGAGGCCGCCCAGCAATATGTCTCCATGGCCGAGTACGAGGTGCGCCGCATCGCCGAGATTACGCAGCAGACTTTGCGCTTCTACCGCCAGCCCACGCAACCCGCGCGCACCACGCTCTCCGAGCTGCTTGATTCCGTTCTCAGCCTCTATCAGGGACGCATCAACGCGCTCGACATTCGCGTGGAGCGCGACTACGAGCCGGAGTTGAACCTCTTCTGCTTTGCCGGAGAGATCCGCCAGGTGTTCGCCAATCTGGTGGGCAACGCCATCGACGCCAGCAGCGCAGGCGGCCGCCTGGTGGTGCGCGCGCGCCGTTCCCGTGACTGGAAGAACCCCGCGCAATCCGGAATCCGCTTTGCCATTGCCGACACCGGGGCAGGTATGGATCCGGAGATCCGCGAGCACATTTTCGAAGCCTTCTTCACCACCAAGGAAGTTACCGGAACCGGCCTCGGACTCTGGGTGAGCCACGAAATCATCCTGAAGCATCATGGATTGGTGCGAGTACGCAGCCGCGCCGCCACGCAAGGAAACAGCAAGGCGGCGGCAACCATCGGGACAGTCTTCGAAGTTTTTATCCCCGACAATCCGAGCTTCGCCAAAGAAGCCTCTGCCGCCACTGATGCGCGGACGTCATCTCAGGCGACAGCATAAAGCCGCAACTGAGGGGTTCGTGAAATCGAAACCCAGTTTGTCTGGTTGTGCTTTTACGGCTGCAAACCAAGCTGCCTGCGCAAAAGAGGCACGCCAATGCCGTTCCCCTGGCGGGTGGCTGGATGCGCCATGCAGTGTCCCATGGAACGAACCGGTCCCTTGAGATACGAGCGTGTGACGTGCAGCCGGTCCATGATGACGTACCGTGTGCGCAGGCCATTGACGATCGGTGGCAGTGCCGCCGGAATCTGCCTGCGATCGACATAAATGACGAGCGATGCCTCGCGTGGATTGTCGAGGCTTTGGCCCACGCCCACGCCAAAATACGAGGGATTCTGCTGCATCAGGCTCTGCGCCACCTGCTCCTTGGCGGCAACCGCCTGGTTGAACACCGCGGATGCCAGAGGCGCTAGGGCGCCTGACTTTACGGCAGCTTGCGGCGCCGTACCCGCCGCAACCGCCTGCGCCGTGGTGGGAATCATTTCCGTCCGCACGCCACTCACGGTCTGCGGCACGGAGACGTTCATACTCTCGTCGACATAGAAAATCACTGCCGCTTCGCCGGCATGATCGCTGCTCTTGCCCGTCGCCACGCCCAGAATGCCCATGGTGGGGTTGATCAGCATCCGCGCCTGCCCCAGGGCCTGCTGCGCCAGTTCCAATTGCGTGCCGGAGAGCGTGGCGCCCTGGGCAGCCGTCGCCGTGGCGGCGCCATAGTTCAAACAGCTCACCGGATGGTCCGTTGTGCCCACAAACGTGTAGGTCGTACCCTCCTGCGAGCCCAGCTCCGCCAGCACCGTGGGCGCGGGATTAGCCACGCCTTCGCTCACGCCCGTGTTGGTTACCCCGCCGGCAAAAAACAGGCCTACGGGCTCGGCGTTGCCGGCATCCACTACCAGCGATCCCGAGTCGCCCGCATCGCTGAACTCGTCGCCTTCAATCGCAATCTGGTTGGTATACGTCTTGGTCAGGTAGGCAGTCGTTTCATCGCAGTTTTTGTAGTACTCTACCTCGACATTAAGATTCAGGGCCGAGATGCTGGCGCAGGTAAGGCCGGTGGTGCGTCCGCTCTTGGCCACAACCAGATTGAGCGACCCCGACTCGCCCTTCCCTCCCGTTGACGAGATGCCGGGAGGCGCCGCGGCCAGCGTCCCACCCGCCTGCAACGCGCCCAACTCCAGAATTTCGCCGCTCGAGTTCACCGTCCCGGAATCCACCTGGGCAATCGCCGCATCGACATTCGTTGCGTTTGAACTGAGCGGAAGCCAGGCGGTCAACATCCCCACCGGAGTCGTGCCGGAGCCCTCGACGTAGGGCGTACAGTTGTTGTCAATCAGTCCCGGCTGCACAATCATTTCGCCTACGCTGGCCTGGTCGCTGCGCGCAAACACGTGATTGCAGCTCAACAGGTACTGCGTTCCGCTGCCGTTCTGGATCAAAGAACCAAGCGTGCCGCCGCAACAATCCACAATCTGATTGCCCTGGGTGTCGTAATCCTTGTTGTTGCCGCCGGAGCTGCCCAGCAAGACAGGCGTCGCCAATTCCTTTTGGTGCGCTGCCGGATTGCTCGAAATCCCTTCGGTATTCAACAGGACTTTTGTGGCCTCTTTCGAGGTCGATGTCCCGATGGTCGCCACTACGTAGGTAGATGCGGTGGCTGTAACGGAAGCCGGTGCGGTATACGTGACCGTGCAATAGGTGAATGCGCTGCTGCTACGCGTGCAGATGGAGCTGCTTACCGATCCTTGTCCGCCGCTCGATCCCGTAGAGCTGCCGGCTACGGCGTAGCTGATGCCGGTTGTGCCGCCGGCTTGCGCGATATAACCCGTAATCGTAGCGGTTCCGTCTGCGCCGAGGGCGACATTCTCTGGCGTCAGCGGCTGCAGGAAGCCCGGTGTCACGGTCAGCGTTGTGCTCGTGGTGGTCGACGGGCTGGAAGCCAGAGCCGCCGTCACCTTCACCTGGACGCTATTTGCCGTGAGATAGGTAGGCGGCGTGTATTGCCCGCTCGAGTTAATCGTTCCCGGGCCGGAGTTTGCGTCTCCGCCTGAGACCGTCCAGTTCACGCTGGCCGCGCCGCCGCTGAACGCGGCCGAAAACTGCAAAACCGACCCGCCCGACGAGTTGGTGGCGTTGCACCCCGTGCAATTGGTGTCAATAGTTGCCGTACCAGGAGAAATGGCGAGGCTTCCGCTCACGTGACCAACGCCCGACACAGCACCGCAACCTGCCAGGAAAACCACCACTGGCAACATCGCGCTCGCGCACAGGCGCGCCGGCCATGGCCGCAACAAATGAACGCTGCTTCGCTGGCCCACGGGATTTGAGACGTGTGTTTGGCGTTCTGTCATGCCATCCGTTTTCCGGCTCAGGTCGCTGGGCGCCTTCCTGGCGGTTTCCGCGCTCACCAGGCGTTTCGCGCCCGCTGGCGAACTCCCGTAAGCGCCTGCGTCTCCGGAAGACACCAATCCGCAACACGCCCCTAACGCGATGCTTGTTTAGACCCTGCCCTGACCAAAAAAGTTGTCCGGCAGGCTCTCTCGACACAAATCCAATCACTTCAGCCGCTTAGGACGCAATGCACCAAAGTAACCCGCCCCAACGCCCCTGCATCCAATACGTAATCGCGCAGCAGAGCTCCTCCTCATGTATACCCCGAGAGCGCTCGACGCGCCAAGCCGCCGTGTGAGCTTTTTTTGAAACCTGGTTCAAGGTGAGCCAACACAGCCCAAAAAGGGCATCGGGCCACAGATTCGAGCCGAAACCATGCAGCACACCACACTTGAAGCAGGGGCAACCATGGAATCCATACGTCCGGACCGCTTTCCCGCGGCTTGATGCCGCTCACCGTCCCTGAAAATGCGGCGGGCGGCGCTCAAAAAACGAGCGAATGCCTTCCTGATAGTCGTCGCTGTCGTACACCTGGCGTCGCATGGCCTGTACCCTTTCGAAGGTTTCCGGCCCGAGGTTGTGCGAAATGGAGAGCAGGCGCAGCTCTTCCTTCAGAAGGCTGATCACAAGCGGCGAGTTTTTCGCGATCTTGTCGGCAATCTCCAATGTCACGGCTTCCAGTTCTTCCCGCGGAACTGCATGGCTCACGATGCCGCGCGCCAGCAGGCGCTCGACGCTTAATGGTTCGGCAGTAAACAGCATCTCCTTGCACAGCGGCATGCCGCCGGTGCTCAGGAAGTTCTGGATCCCGGAGATGTTGTAGGGGACGCCCATTTTTGCCGTGGTGATGGCAAACGTGCTGTCCACGCTGGCAATGATCAGATCGCAGCTCATTACCAGCTCGCAAGCGCCGCCCCACACGCTGCCTTCCACCATGGCGATCACGGGCGCGGGGAAATGCTCAATGGTCCGCACCAGCATGCGCAGAGGGTCGTTGTAGGTGAGCGGGTCGCGGCCATTGGTCGGCAGCTCGCGGATATCGTGGCCCGCTGAAAACACCCTGGAGCCCGCGGGCGCCCTCAGGATGACGACGCGAACCTCCTCGCGCTGCATCGAATTCAGCGCCGCGCAAACACCGTCGATCAGTTCCTTGCTCAGAGCGTTGTGCTTCCGGGGGTTATTCAGAGTAATCAAACCGATGCTGTTGGCGACGGTTGCATCTACCAGGGTGGGGTCTGTATTCATGGCGCCTCTTCTCCCTTCCCGGCCGTGACCGGTGCGGCTCGGCACGCGGACTGAATCGCACGCGCACGATTCGCTCGAATCTTTCACGTCTCCGGAATTCTACGGCTCCTCTCAACCCGCGTGGAAGTGCTCCGGTCACTCTCCTGCGAGGGCGCATCCGATTGGGTACGTGCATTGTCCGGCGTAGCGCCATTGTCTCCTCGCACACGCGCCGGGCAGGGTTGTAGCATTCGATTGTGCCTGCCCTGGATACTCCGGTGAAATTTGTGCGTGGCGTGGGCCCGCGCGTGTCGGAGATGCTTGCCGAAAAAGGCATCCAGACGGCTGAGGACCTGCTCTACCATCTCCCCTTTCGCTATGAAGACCGGCAAAACCCGCGCAGCCTGGACGAGTTGGTGCCCGGCGAAGTGGCCAGCGTCATTGGTGAAGTGCGCGGCGCGACTCTGCTGCGGACGCGGCGCGGACCGATCTACGAGATTACTCTGGGCCAGGGCCGGTTCGCGATGAAGTGCCTCTGGTTCCACGCGACCTACCTGGACGGGAAGTTCCAGGCGGGGCAAACCGTTGCGGTCTACGGCAAGGTCGAGCCCTCACGGTCCACCAGTAACTTCAAAATGATCCAGCCGCAGTTCGAGATCCTGCCCGACGCGAGCGACGACGCGGAAACCCGGTTCCTTGAGGTAGGCCGCATCACACCCGTCTATGAATCGCTGGGCGGCAGCCGCCTGGCCTCGCGCTGGCAGCGCAAAACCATCTTCAATCTGCTGGAAAGCATGCGCGGAGAGGTATCCGAATGCCTGCCGCAGTCGATGCTCGACCGTCTCAGCTTGCCCGGCCGCGAAACTGCGCTCAACGAAGTCCACTTCCCGCTTGAAGGCACGCCGTTCCCCCAGTTGCAGAGCTACTCGACCCCGGCTCACCGCCGGCTCATCTTCGAGGAGCTGTTCTTTCTGGAGTTGGGCCTCGAGCTCAAGCGCCGGCGCATGAAGCAGCGCCAGGGCATCGCCTTCGCTACCAACGACAAGGTGCGCGAAGCCATCCGCGAGGTGCTTCCCTTTCATCCCACAGCCGCGCAAAAGCGGGCGCTCGGCGAGATTGTGACTGACATGCGCGAACCCAATCCCATGCGCCGGCTCTTGCAGGGCGATGTGGGCTCAGGCAAGACCATTGTCGCGTTTCAGGCCATGCTGGTCGCCATGGAGAATGGCTACCAGGCGGCCCTCATGGCGCCCACGGAGATCCTCGCCACGCAGCATTTCCTGGCCGCGCGCAAGCTGCTGGAACGTTCGTCGCGCAAACCGCGCATCGTGCTCCTCACCGGCTCGCTCGACGAAGAGCGCAAACGCTCGAACCGCAGCCTCATCAACCGCGGCGAGGCAAATCTCATCATCGGAACCCACGCGCTCATCGAAGAAAAAGTGGAGTTCGACCGCCTGGGCCTGGTCGTGGTCGACGAGCAGCACCGCTTCGGCGTCCTGCAGCGCTTCAAGTTGATGAAGAAGCCCAACCAGCCCGAGCCAGACGTGCTGGTGATGACGGCCACGCCCATCCCGCGCACGCTCGCGCTCTCGCTCTATGGCGATCTCGATCTGAGCGTTCTCGACGAGCTGCCACCGGGCCGCATGCCCATCGACACGCGCCGCGTCGCCGGCGAGAGCGCCGAAAAGGTCTGGGACTTCGTGCGCAAGCAGGTGGCGCAGGGCCGCCAGGCCTACATCGTCTATCCCGTGATTGAAGGCAGCAAGGACGACCAGCCGGAATTGGATTTTTCTCACGACCCGGATAGCGGCGTTGTTTCCCGCCCTCTTCGCCAAAAACGCGAAAAGGATGGGGCACGGGGGGAATTATTCCCGCGCACCGCGCAGGAAGCAAGCCCCAATGCCCGATCGGGTTTGCGTTCAGCAGTTGAGATGCACGAAAAGCTGCGCTCCGGGCCTCTTTCCGGTTTGCGCGTCGGCCTGCTCCATGGGCGGCTCGACGCCGACGAAAAAGAAGTCATCATGCGCCGTTTTCAGCGCGGCGAAATCGACGTTCTGGTCTCGACAACGGTCATCGAGGTCGGCGTGGACGTGCCCAACGCCACGGTGATGGTGGTAGAACACGCGGAGCGCTTCGGGCTGGCGCAGTTGCATCAGTTGCGCGGACGCGTGGGACGCGGCGCGGCCAAAAGCTACTGCATCCTCATGACCGGCGAGCGCATTTCTCCGTTGGGCGAGGAGCGGCTGAATGCCATGGTGCGCACGCAGGATGGGTTTGAACTGGCCGAGCTCGATCTCGCCCAGCGCGGACCGGGCGAGTTCTTTGGCACCCGCCAGGCGGGCCTTCCCGACTTTCGCGTGGCTAATCTGCAGCGCGACCGCAAGTTGCTGGAGCTGGCCAAGCAGGAAGCGGCGCGATTCGCCGTCGACCCCGGCCCGGAGGTGACCGTGGAGGAACGGGCCCACGTGCGAGCCCAATTGAAACAGGCCTGGCAACGGCGCTATGGGCTGGTTGAAGCGGGCTGATCCGCGCAGTTTGTTGCGTGTATTTGAATCATTGCTGCGCTCCGGAGGTACGCTATCGATGTTGCGCATTGTTCTTTTCTGTCTTGCATCCATCGCACTACTGCCCCTCTCCTGGCGCTCGCTCCGTCACGCACGCGCGCACGGCTTTCCTCGCTTTTTTGCATTCGAACTGCTCCTGGCCCTCATCCTGTGCAATGCGCCAGTGTGGTTTCGCAATCCCTTTTCGGCCCGCCAGTGGGCAGCATGGATTCTCGGAGCCGTATCCATTGCCCTTGCCGTTGAGGGGTTTCGGCTGTTGCATCAGATGGGCAAACCGCAGTTCGCCGCCGTTGCAAGCACGAATCTGTCCTTTGAGAACACGACGCAGATCGTCACCACCGGTGCTTACCGCTGGATCCGGCACCCCTTGTACGCATCCTTGCTGGCGCTGGCATTGAGCGCATACCTCAAGAACCCTCTCAACCTATGGACCATCCTGATGACGCTCGGAGTGGGCAGTTCCCTTTTGGCAACCGCCGCGGCCGAGGAACGAGAAAACGTGCAGCGCTTTGGCACAGCCTATGCCAATTACATGAAATCGACGAAACGTTTCATCCCATTTGTCTTCTGAAACAGAAGATGCGCCCATCGGGGCGCATCCATGAGGGTCGCGGCATCCTTAGAATGCCGGTCTACATCGGGCCTGTGTTCGCCAAGGTGCTGATGATCTCCGGCGGATAGGTCTGCACCTCTAGATCGATGCTGGCGATCTCGGCGCCGCAATCGCGCTGCTGGCTGCGCGTGCACTGGCAAAGCTCGGTAAAGCGCATATGGCCGTTCGGACTCAACTCCAGGCCCACAGCAATCAGCACGCTGTAAATGTCGACACATGCCTGGCGCTCGAACTCGAAGAGCATGTTGATCATGCCCGTGTCGTTGGCGCCGCGGCTCAGTACCCAGCCCCCGCAACCGAGAATGGCGCCGGTGAGACACTGCACCAGCCGCGACGGCTCCTCGGTGCTCACCGCCTTCATCTGCATGGCCCAGGGGATGCTGCAGAACTGGGCCCCGCCCCGGTTTGGCATCTGGCTTCTCACAGTGCTCTTATCGGTGACGGGTGGGGCGGCATCAAGGCTGTCGCGGACTTGAACGCCGCCTGACCGCCAATGGCACAAATCTCTCGGTTCCTGAAAGCTGCGCTGCGGGCTGGGTTAATTGGACGGGCTCTGGCGCGCGGGTCTGCGGCATGATGTGCAGCGCTTTTCCCAGCCGGTTGCGACGCACGCAACTAAAGCCCCGTGTTGTAGCGTGAAAGATAACGTGATTACCGGTTCCGGAATCGATGTGATTGAAATCGGCCGCATCCAGCACGCCATGGATCGTTACGGCAGGCGTTTTCTGGACCGCGTTTACCTCGCCGCGGAGAAGGCTTACTGCCTGCGCAAGCGCAAGTCTGCTGAGAGCTTTGCCGCCCGATTTGCGGCCAAGGAAGCTGCCGCCAAAGCACTCGGCACGGGCATCAGCTTCGGCGTCAACTGGCTTGAGATTGAGGTCGTACGGGAGTCGAGCGGCAGGCCGAGCCTGCGTTTCCATGGCCGCGCCGCCGAAATTGCCCAGCGCCAGGGGGTGGTGCGCTCCAATCTTTCTCTCACCCACACGGCCGACCTCGCCGTCGCCAGCGTCGTGCTGGAAGACGGGCGGTAGTTTCGCCAATTCTGCTATCCTCTAGGCGTGGATCGGCTCCTTTTCGTACGAGGAATAACGTGCCAAGCCGCAAAGAGATTCAGTGGTCACAACTGAAGGTCGGATCGCTGGTGCTGGCCGCCATGGCCGTGCTTATCGGACTGATTTTTCTGATGAACGGCACCGGTGGTGGTCCGTTCGGACGCAAAATCGTTCTCCGCTCTTACTTCGCCAACGCCGCGGGTCTCAAGGACGGGGCTGTGGTGTCGCTCGACGGCGTAACCATCGGCAATGTACTGAAGACCCGCGTGGTCCCCGAACGAAATCCTTATCCCGTCGAAGTCAGCATGCAGGTAGGCGAGAAATACTGGCCTGACCTGCACACGGACTCGACGGCGCGCATTGCCCCGGCAGGCGTCCTGGGCGACAGCTTTGTGGATATCGACTCCCGGCACGCAACCGGCCCGCAGCCCGCCAACAACTCCGAACTCAAAATCTCCGGATCGCCAACCATTGAGGAAGTGATCGCGAGCAGCCAGCTCTCCATTGAAGAAATCAATCAGTTGATGAAAAAGATCGGGACGCTGATTGACGCGATTAATTCGAGCCGCGGCACTTTCGGCGAGTTGATCAACGATCCGGCGATGAAGAAAAACGTCGTCTCCATCGCGGCGAATCTGCAGACGATCACGCAGGCGATGGCCGATGGCAAGGGTTCATTGGGGAAACTCCTCAACGACGACTCTCTCTATCTAAAGATGGATTCGACCGTGGATCAGTTAAACTCCATCTTTACCGACATGAACGCCGGCAAAGGCACGGCCGGGAAACTGCTCAAAGACGAAACGGCCTACAACAATTTCAACTCCGCCGTGTCGAACCTGAACGACATACTGGCCTCGATCAATTCGGGTAAGGGCGCCATGGGGCAGCTCGTCAAAGATCCGGAGGTGGCGCAAAAGCTGAACGATGCGATCACCAACCTCGATGGCATTTTGAAGAGCGTGAATGCCGGTGAAGGTTCAGCCGGCCAGTTTGTGAAGAACAAGGCGCTTTACGACCACGCGGATCAGACCATGGATCAGGCGCAACAGCTCATCAAGAGCATCCGCGAAGACCCCAAGAAATACCTCGTCATCCGGCTCAAGCTGTTCTAAGGATCGCTTCGCGGCTTACAAAATTGTTGAACCGCCAGATCCACTTTCCCGTATCGTCCCTCTGGAGGTCCGATGCGCCCGACTAGAACCGTTGTGTTTGCTGTCTCTCTTGCTTCAGCTTCCCTGCTCTTGCTCACACGTTTCCCTTCCCCCACTCAAGCCGCAGGGGCGAATGTGCCGGTCTATGCGGCGAATGGCGACCTGCTTCCGGTTGGAAATTATCGCGAGTGGATTTACCTGACCTCGGGCATCGACATGAGCTACAGCCCGAAGCCGGCGGAGATGACGATGTTTGATAACGTATTCGTCAATCCGGAGGCCTATCGAAGTTTTCTAGCGACGGGAACGTGGCCCGACAAGACCATCCTGGTGCTAGAGGTTCGCGAGGCAAAGAGCAGAGGCTCGATCAACCAGCATGGGCATTTTCAGGGCACGCAACTCATGGACTTTGAAGCGCACGTGAAGGATGAGGCGCGCTTCCCAGGGAAATGGGCGTTCTTCGATTTCGACTCGCCGGACAAGAATGGCACGTTGATCCCACAGGGAGCGCCCTGCTATAGCTGTCACGCGGCACATGCGGCCGTCGACACGACCTTCGTGCAGTTCTACCCCACGCTACTGCCCATTGCCGAAGCGAAGAAGACGTTGAGCGCGGCGTATATGCAGGACGAGGCATCGACGGGGCAGGCCAAGTAGGCTACGAGGGCGCCGGGCCGCGAAAGGTTTCGCGGAAGGCGAGAAACGCGTTGAGGCGCACCACCTGGAAGAAATCGTTGGCCACAAAGTAGAAGACGACCGAAGCCGCTGAGACCATTTGCAGCGAGCTGGGGCCCAGTTCGTCGCTGAAGGGAAGCGGCGCGGCGGAAAGCACCATGGCTACGACGATGAGGGCGAGTTTGACGATGCCGAGCACCAGATTGATCTCGGCAAGCTTACTGGTGAAGGGCTTTCCCAGCCGCAGAGTTTCCCAAAGCGCGGAGCCAATGGAACGATTCTCAAGCTGCACCAAAATCGGCGCAATCAGGAACGGCCAGCTGGTGAGCGCGAATGCGGTGAAGAATCCGAGCGACAGAAAGATAGCCCAGACAAAATAGCCCACCAGGTCCGGCTCGCCGGCGACACGGATGTGCGTGGCGGCAACCCATTCGATCGAGCGCAGCCATCCCCACACAATGAGCGCGAACAAGACGAGCCAGGCGCCCTGGAGCACCACCATCGTGAACGGACGGAAGCGCAGTCTGGAATCCATGCGATGCAGCAAAAGGCCGCGGCCAAGGCCGGAGATCGCGATCCAGACTGCGGCGGAGATGGGCAGCAGCCAACGGAGCACGGCCACAACATGCGGGGCGTAAAACGCGATGACGTTCGAAATCTGCACTGCGGCAAGCCATGGATTTTCGGTGTCGATAGAATTAAAACCGGAGGCATCGAGCGGATAGGCGGCGAGGATTTGCCGCGCCTGCTGCCAGCAGACGAGAAGAAACGGAATTCCGAACAGCCAGCGCCAGCCGATCTCGATAGCGATGAACGACGGGCGGCGGAAAACGCCACCCATGTGCTCTACGAGTAATTGCGTTCCGCGCACCGGGCGCGTCGCGTGAAGCTCAGCCATGACGCCGGACCTCACTTTGCGACCTCATTTCACTACCAGGTTGACGGCCCTGCCCGGCACCACAATCACCTTCACAACGTTCTTGCCTGCGGTGCGGGTGCGCACCTTTTCGTCGGCCAGTGCCGCGGTCTCGATGGTTTTGGCGTCGGCGCCCGCGGCTACGCGCACTACCGCCGCCAGCTTGCCATTGATCTGCACTGGAATTTCAATCTCGTCTTCTTTGGCCAATCCCGGATCGCTCTTCGGCCAGGGCGCACGCAGTACCGAGCCCTCGCCGCCGAGTTCCTCCCATAGCTCCGCCGCGAGAAACGGCGCAAACGGCGCCAGCAGCAGGACCAGTGTCTGCAACAGCTCGCGCACCACCGGCGCAGGAACTTCGCCTGCCGTTAGTTGCGCGTCGGCATCCTGTAGTTCGTTGACTAATTCCATGATGGCCGCCACGCAGGTGTTGAAGTGCCAGCGGCCCTCGAAATCCTGGGTGATTTTGGCGACCGTTTGATGCATTTTGCGGATCAACTTCTGCTGCGTGGCGCTGCCGACTGACGCCGTGGCCGTCCCATCCTTTCCGCTATTAGCAATCGCCGCATGCTTCGACA
>Ga0326727_10010985_pt1 | contig 21297 bp, 17 predicted proteins | sample MB2enrmetagenome_FD_207643 | JGI IMG/M metagenome (GOLD analysis project Ga0326727, IMG submission 207643) | Lab enriched peat soil microbial communities from McLean, Ithaca, NY, United States - MB29MY | ecosystem: Environmental > Terrestrial > Soil > Wetlands > Peat | place: USA: New York...
GGTCCTTGAGCAAGCACTCCCGTACGAGGCGGTAGGCGAGCGTCTCCCCCACGGGCCCCTCGCCGGTCCGCCCATCGTCGCTCGCGGGCAGGTATCCCACGAGCCGGAGGAACTCGGTGAGCACTTCGTCCACGTTGGTGAGGGGCGTGAGCGGGGTGCTGTAGCGCAGCGGAAGTTCGAAAGTCATTTCGGGGGCGGAACCCCGGACCGTCCCCGGACTTAAAAGTCCCGCTCGCGCGCACGAGGGCGGGCCAAAACTCTTAGCCTCCGTGCCCGCCTCCCCCGACCGTGGCGTTCCGGCTCCTCACCCCCGAGAACGAGGCCGAGGCGATCCGGCTCCTGCGGGACGCTGGGCCCGCCGCCTCGGCGGTCCTCGCCGGGGGAACGGACCTCCTTCACGACGTCGATTTTGGGCTCATCCGGCCGACGACGCTCTTGAGCTTGCGCAAGCTCCCGTGGAAGGAGCTCCACTGGCACGACGGTCGGCTCACCATCGGAAGCACGCTCCCGCTCGCCGAACTGGAGTCCGACCCCGAGCTTCCTTCCCGCATCCCCGGCCTCTACACGGCCGTGCGCGCGGTCGGGAGCCGTACCCTGCGCCACCGAGCCACCCTCGGGGGGAACATCGCCCGGTGCGCTCCGACGAGCGACCTCCTTCCGACCCTGCTCGTCCTGGGGGCCACCGTGCGGACGGTCGGGCCGGCCGGAGAACGCGACCTCCCCCTCGCCGAGCTCCTGGTCGGCTCTCGACGGACGACGCTCGGGGTCGGGGAGCTCCTCCGCTCCGTGACCGTGCCCAGCGCGCCGTCGGCGTACCTCTGGCAACGGGTCCGGCCGGTCAACGACGTGAGCCAGGTCGGCGTCGCGGTCGCTCGCGACGGCCGAGGGGGATGGGGGGTCGCCGTGGGCGGGGTCCTGCCGGTTCCGCGTCGCTTCCCTTCGGCCGAAGCGCTCCTTTCGGGGAGCTCCCCTTCCCGCGAGGCGGTGCAGGCGGCCGCGGCCCGCACCGCCGAGGAGGCCCCGTTCGTCTCCGACAAGCGAGCGAGCGAGGAGTACCGGCGCCGCCTGGTTCGGGTCCTCGTCGAGCGGGCCATCGCGAACGTGGTTCGGCAGGGGGCTCCGTGAGCGCATCGCGGGAGCTCCGCCTGACCGTGAACGGGATCTCCCGGGTGATCGCCGAGGTGCCGGACGACGAGCGCCTGCTCGATACCCTGCGCTGGCGGCTCGGGCTCAAAGGTACCAAGGAGGGATGCCGGACCGGGGGTTGCGGAGCGTGCACCGTTCTCGTCGATGGCCGTAGCGTGCTTTCCTGCCTCACCCTTTCGCGCGAGGTGGAGGAGCAAGCGGTCACCACCGTGGAAGGGCTGGCCGAGGACCCCGTCGGAAGTCAGGTCCAGGCCGCCTTCGTGCGGGAGGCCGGCCTCCAGTGCGGGTACTGCACGCCGGGATTCGTCATGGCGCTCACCGGGCTACTGCGCGAGGACCCGCGGAGGAGCGCCGAGGAGCTCCTGGAAGAACTGCACGGTAACCTCTGCCGGTGCACGGGGTACGTCGCCATCTCCCGGGCCGTCCGTTCCCTCACGGAGGAGCGATGACCCGGCCCGACGCGCGGGCCAAGGTGGGCGGGTCCACGCTCTTCGGCATGGACCTCGACCGCCCGGGGATGCTCTGGGGAGCGCTGGTGCCCTCCCCCGTCGGCCACGGGCGCCTCCTTGCGCTCGACCTCGAAGCCGCCCGGCGCGTTCCCGGCGTCGTCGCGGTCATCGGGCCGAAGGAGGTCGGGGAGCTCCTTCCCGCGGGCCGGGGGGATCCGGCCCGACCGGCGTTCCCGACGGGGGAGCTGCTCTACCGGGGTCAGCCGATCGCCGCCGTGGCCGCGAGGTCTCGGTCGGCGGCGCGGGAGGCGGCGAGCCGGGTCCGGGCCGAGCTCGAACCGCTGCCGGTCCTCGCGGACCTCGACGCGGTGTTCCCCGATTGGCCCGGGGCGGAGGCGGCCTCCACCGCGCCGGTGAACGCCCACGTCCGAGCTCGCTGGGGAGAGGTCGATTCGGAATTCGCTCGCGCCGAGCACGTCCGTCGCGATGAGTTCCGCACGAGCGGCGTGCTCCAGGTGCCGCTCGAGCCGCACGCCTGCCTCGCCGAGGTCGCCGGGGGGAAGTGGCGAGTGACGAGCTCGACGCAGACCCCGTTCGGGGTGCGGGAGGACACCGCCGAGATCCTCGGCCTCCCCCAGGAGTCGGTCGTCGTGGAAGGCAGCTGGGTCGGCGGGGGTTTCGGCGCGAAGGGCGCCGCCTTGCTCGAACCGTACGCGCTCCTCCTCGCGGCGGCCTCGGGCGCTCCCGTCCGTCTTGCCCTCTCCTACCGCGAGGAGTTCGCGCTCACCCGCTCCACGCTGCCCGCCCGATTCTGGATCGAGAGCGCGGTGCGCGGCGGGCGCCTCGTCGCCCGGAAGGTCCGGTTGATCCTGGACACCGGCGCCTCGCTCCCCGGGCGCGACTTCGCGACCGGCTACGCCATCGGTTTTCTCCTCGGCCCGTACCGGCTCGACGCGTTCGACGTGGAAGGGTACGCCGTCCGGACGAACAAGCCGCCGTTCGGCCCGCACCGGGCCCCGTTCGTCCCTCAGTGCGTCTTCGCGACGGACGGGCATACCGACTCCCTCGCGCGAGAGCTCCGGGTCGACCCCATCGAGTTCCGGGAGCGGAATGTCTGGCACGAAGGGGACCGGACCCCCCTCGGGCAGTCGGTCGGCCCGTTCGCGGCCGGCGCCCTCCTCGCCTTGGCCCGCGCGCTCGCGGCCCGCTGGCGGCGGGAGCTCCCCGAAGGCACCGGCATCGGAGTCGGACTCGGATACTGGTCGACCAACTCCGGGGCCGGGGGCGAGGCCCGCCTGCGCTTGAGCGCTCGGGAGCTCACCATCGTGGAGGGGGAGAGGGAGATCGGGAGCGGCAGCGTCGTTCGAGGCCTCTCGGCCGTCGCCGAACGGGTCCTCGGAGTTCCCCCCGAGGCGGTGCGCGTCGAGTACGCCGACACGGCGGTCGGCCCGTACGATTCGGGGGTGTTCGGAAGCCGGACCCTCGGGGCGCTCGGCCAAGCCGTGGAAGAAGCCGCCCGGGAGATCGCGCGCGAGCTCCGGAGCCGGTTGACCTCGACCGACCCGGTCCGGCTGTTCCGCCGGGGGGAGCTCCTCATCGCCCGGTCGGGGGCTCGCGAGGCGCCGGTCGAGGAGCTGCTCACGCCCGAGGAGCGTCGAGGGGGGGGGCTCCTCGCCTCGGGCCGCCATTACGGCAAAGGCGGGTCCATCGATGAGGGACGCGTCGTGAGCGGGGAGTTCTATCCGTACACGGACTTCACCGCGGCCGTCCACTTGGCGGCGGTCCAGGTCGACCGAGAGACCGGACAGCTCACGGTGATCCGGTACGCCGCCTACCACGACGCGGGCACCGTCGTCGATGCGCCGACGTTCATCGCCCAGGTCGAGGGCGGGGTGGTCATGGGGCTCGGCACGGCGCTGACCGAGGAGTCGCTCTGGGGACCGGACGGGCGGCTGGAGAACCCGAGCTTGCTCGACTACCGCCTCCCGACGATCGGCGAGGTCCCCCCGATCGAAGTGCATCCCGTCGAGGGGTTCCCGGGGGCCGGGCCGTTCGGCGCCAAGGGCATCGGCGAGCCTCCCATCGTTCCGGTCGCCGCGGCCGTCGCGAACGCCCTGGCCGACGCCACGGGCGTGCGAATCCATGACTTGCCACTGACCCCCGAGCGGGTGGCCCGAGCGCTTATGCTCTCCTGAGTCTCCTCTCCGTCATGCCGCTGTCTCCGGCAGCGGTCGCCGACCTCCTCACCTCTTACCCGAAGGAGCCGGTCGTCGCGACCATCGGTTCTCACTCCGCGCTCGACGTGGCCGACGGTGCGTCCCAGGAAGGGTTCCGCACGTTGCTCCTCTGTCAGGCCGGACGGGAGAAGACCTACGCGCAGTACTTCCGCGCCCATCGTGGGCCGGACGGACGGGTCCTCCGCGGCTGCGTCGACGAGGTGTGGACCTACCCCAAGTTCGTCGATGCCGTGGCGCCTCCCGAGCTCGCGAAGCTGCGCGCCCGGGGGGCCATCCTGGTCCCGAACCGAGCGCTGAGCTCCTACGTCCCGCTCGAGATGATCGAGGAGGAGCTCCGGCTCCCGATCCTCGGTTCCCGGGCGCTATTGCGGATCGAGGAGCGCTCCGAGCGGGAGAACTACTACACGTTGCTCGCCGCCGGCGGCCTCCCCATTCCCCGGGCGGTCCTAAGCCCGGAGGAGATCGACGGGCTCTCCATCGTGAAGCTCCCCCACGCGACGCGTCGGCTCGAGCGGGGGTTCTTCACCGTCGCGACCCCCGAAGAGTATCGCCGGAAGAAGGCCCAGCTCCTTGAGTCGCGGACGATCACCGAGGAGGACCTCGCCGGCGCCCGGCTGGAGCGGTACATCCTGGGGCCGGTGTTCAACTTCAACTTCTTCTTCTCTCCCCTCGCCCCCCGGTCGGAGGGGCTCGAGCTGCTCGGGGTCGACGAGCGCCGGGAGAGCTCGCTGGACGGGATGGTGCGACTGCCAGCCGCCCAGCAGCTGGAGCTCTCCGAGCGCGAACGCATCCCCGAGTACACCGTGGTCGGGCACGGCTCGCTGACCGTGCGGGAGTCGATCCTGGAGGAGGTGTTCCGGCTCGGGGAGAAGTTCGTGGACGCCGCCCGGTCGCGCTACCCGCCGGGGATCATCGGCCCGTTCTGCCTGCAGACCTGCATCGACCCCGACGGCCATCCCACGATCTTCGACGTCGCCGCCCGGATCGGCGGCGGCACGAACATCCATCTGAGCGTGGGCCACCCGTACGGCAACGCCCTTTGGCGGGAGCCGATGAGCTCGGGCCGCCGCCTGGCCCGGGAGCTCCGACTCGCGCTCGAGACCGAACGATTACCCGAGGTACTCACATGAACTCTACCGGAACAGGCCAGGAGACGCCGCTGCGCCACACGCCGCTCGATGCGTTCCACCGGAGCCACGGGGCCCACATGGTCCCGTTCGCCGGATGGGAGATGCCGCTCTACTACGCGAGCATCATGGAGGAGCATGCCGCCGTCCGGACGGGCGTCGGCCTGTTCGACGTCTCCCACATGGGGATCCTCACCGTCTCCGGCGAGCACTCCATCGACCTTCTCTCGCGCCGGACCACCACCAACGCGGCGAAGATGCTCTCGGGCCAGGTGCGCTACGGCTTCTGGCTGAACAGCGAGGGCCATATCCTGGACGACCTCCTGCTCACCCGGCTCGACGAGCCCGGCCAGGGCCCGCCGCGATTCCTGGTCGTCCCGAACGCCTCCCGGGCCGACCGGATCTTCGACCTCCTGCAGGAGCACCGGCTCCCGGACACGGCCGTCCGCCGTCACAACGGGAATGTGGCGATCCTGGCGGTCCAGGGCCCCAAGTCGCGCGAGCTCCTCGAGGGGATGTTCGGCTGGACGCTCGCGGGAATGAAGTTCTACAACGCCCGGGCATTCCCGGCCACCTCCGGCCCAAGTTCCGGACGGCTCGGCGGGCAGTTCCCCGAGCTCCTCGGCTCGGAGATCCAGGTCAGCCGGACCGGGTACACGGGCGAGCTCGGCTACGAGCTGTTCGTCTCCGCCGAGCGGGCGCCGAAGGTCGCCGCCGAGATCGTCCATCGGGGGGCCAAGCCGATCGGGCTCGGAGCCCGGGACACGTTGCGGCTCGAGAAGGGCTACCTGCTCTCGGGCAGCGATTTCAACATCGACCGGAGCCCGATCGAGGCCGGGCAGGAGCGGTTCGTCGAGATGGACCACCCGTTCGTCGGGCGCGAGGTGCTCGAAGCGCAACAGAAGGACGGGGTCCGCGAGCGGTTCGCCGGGTTGGAGGTCCGCGAGCCCGGGGTCATCCCCCGGCACGGGATGCCGATCCTCAAGGGCGAGACGCCCGTGGGCCGGACGACGAGCGGGGGGCTTTCCCCGACGCTCAACTTCGGTATCGCGCTCGGATACCTGCCCCCGGACCTGAACGAGCCCGGCACCGAGCTCGCGATGGTGGTGCGCGGTCGTCGGGTGCCGGCGAAGGTCGTCCGCCTCCCGTTCGTCCCCCAGCGCCCGGCGCGGCCGTAATATAAGGGCGGCCCGCACGTAGCTACCGTGTGGCCCTCTCCGTGGACCGCCCGGTGATCGGACGGCCTGAGATCCGCCGGGCGCTCGCCCTCCGGCACGCCGAGGTGCTCGAGGGCCACGGCGCGCTCTCGATCCTCGAGGGCGAGGTGGGCGTGGGCAAGAGCACCCTCCTCGACGCGTTCTTGGGCGAGTGTCGGCGCCGGGGAGAGCGGGTCCTCCGGGCCCGGGCCCGCCGGAGCGTGGACCCCCCCCCCGTTCCAACTGATCCGGGAGGCGCTCGGGGTCGCCGAGCCCGGGACGTCGGGAGCCCTCGCTCCCGAGGGGCGCTCCGGTCCGGAGCTCCGGCTCCTCTCCACGCTGACCAGCCTTAAAGACCCGAACGAATCTCTCGAGGCCCGGAGCCTCGTCCCCCTCGCCGAGGGGTTCCTCGCTCTGGCCCGGAGCGGCCCGACGATCGTGGCGCTCGAGAACTTCGGCCATGCGGACCCATCCTCCCTCGACCTCCTGAGGTTCCTGTATCCCCAGCTCCCGCCGCAGCCGCTCTGGATCCTCCTCGCGGGCGTGCCGCTGACGGAAAGTGGCCCCGAGGTCCGGCGCTTCGTGGAGCGCCTCGAGGGAGGTCCGGCCGTCGATCGCTGGGTGCTCCGTCCGCTCAACCCCCCCGAGGTCCTGGAGTTCGTGCGCTCCATCGACCCGGCGAAGCACCCCACCCCGCACGAGCTCACGGTGTGGTTCAGCGAGTCCCGGGGGAACCCGCTGTTCCTCGAGCAGATCCTGAGGACGCGGAGCCGACCCTCGCCCACGCTCCCGGAGGCGGCCCGGGCCGCGAACGTCCCGTTCTCGGAGTTCGCTCGGGCCCGGATCTCCGAGCTAACGGAAGCGGAGCGAAAGGTCCTCGCCCTGGCCTCGGTCCTCGGGCTCGAGTTCCCGTTCTCCCTGTTGAGGGCGGCGAGCGATTTCGAGGAGGAACGGCTCGCCGAGATCGTCGAACGGCTCGTGGAGCGGGGGATGCTCCGCGAAGGTCCGGAGGAGGCGATCGAGTTCCCGCGCGACGAACTGCGCACGCTCGTCTTCGGGGACCTCCCCCGGGAACGCCAGCGCGAGCTCCATCAGCGGGTCGCCCGAGCGCTGCTGTCGAGCCGGCGGAGCGACCCCGATGCCCTGTTCGCCCTCGCCCATCACGCGTTCGAGGGCGGGCTCGACGCCGAGGCCGTGGAGGCGAACCGTCGGGCCGCCGAGTTCGCCGCCCAGGTCGCCTCGCCGGAGATCGCCCGCACGCACCTCGAGCGGGCGCTGAAGTGCCTCAAGACCGCGCGCCCGGACGACCTCGCCGGCGAGCTCGAGCTCCGCCTGGCCCTGGCGATGGCGCTCGACCAGCTGGGCGAGCTGAAGCGGGCGGAGCTCACCGTCCGCGAGGCCCTCGAGCTTCCTCGACCCGCGGGCGAGAACGGAGGGACGGCGGCCGGACTGCTCCCGATCTACCTCGCCCGCATCCTCTCGGAGGAGGGACAGTGGTCGGAGGCCGATGCCCTCACCGAACGCCTGCTGAAGGCGGACCGAGAAGGGGAGAACCCTGTCTCCCGCATCGCGCTCCTCCGCCTCCGCGGGGGGGTCGATTTCTACCACGGACATTACGCCGATGCGTTGCGCCACCACGAGCGAGCGCTCGAGATCGCTCGGCGCGCGGGGGAGGGCCGGGAGGTGGCGCTCGCCACGGTACGTCGGGCGAACGCCCTCTCCATGATCCCGGGCCGCTCCGAGGAGGCGTTCACGGCCTACCGCGAGGCGTGCGAGAGCTTGCTTAAGCTCGGGGGGGTGAGCGAGGCCGCTGTTGCGCACATCTCCCTCGGCATCACCCTCTTCCAGAACGACCGGAGCGCCGAGGCGCTCGAGGAGCTCAGCTCCGGGCTCGCCCTCGCGGAGGAGGCTTCGGACGTACGGCAGCAGGGTTGGGCGCGGTTCAACATCGCCGACGTGCTCCGGGAACAGGGTGAGCTCCCGGAGGCTCGGCAGCAGAACGCCCGGGCGCAGGAGCTCCTGGCCCGGATCGGGGACCGTTTCGGCGTCGCCCAGACCCAGATCATCTCCGCGAAGATCGCCCTCAAGGTCGGGGGGTTCTCCGAGGCCGAGCGGGAGCTCGAACGCGCCCAAGAGATCGTCCGGGAGCTCGGGGTGGAGCCGGACGAGGTCGAAGTGCTGCTCCGACTCGCCGAGGTCGCCCTCGGACAGCAGGACACGGCGAAGGCCGTGGAGCGCTGGCGCGAGCTCGTGCGTCACGGGGGAGCGGACCTCCGGCTGGACCTCGCCCCCGAGATCCTCCATCTCCGCGAGGGGCTCCGGGCCCTCGGGGTCGCGGTCGACGGCGAGTCCCCGAAGTAGTTCCGGCGAGGGGGGCCGACCGACGGCCCCCGAAGCGCCGACCCCTCGGATCCCCCCGACCGGACTATAAAGGGGGCCGACGCATCCGTACGCCGTGGCATCCTCGCCGGGACGGCCGTTCATCGGACGCCCGGAGGTCCTCCAAGCGTTCCAGCTACGGCACGCCGAGGTCCTCCGAGGGCACGGGGCACTCTCGCTGCTGACCGGAGAATCCGGGGTCGGCAAGAGCACCTTCCTCGACCATTTCCTCAAGGAATGCCACGACCGGGGCGACCGGGTCCTGCGGGCCCGGGCCCGTCGCGGCCCGGAACCCCCTCCCTTCCAATTGATCCGCGACGCGTTGGGCGTCACGGTCCCCTCCGGGGCCGAAGGGGAGGTCGTCGAGGTGCTGGATACGACGAGCGCGGAGGAGCGGCTCTCCGAGATGCTCCGGAGCCTTCGAGATTCCACCGAACCGGCCCGCGCCCGGAGCCTCGCCCCGCTCGCCGAGCCGTTCCTCGCTCTCGAGCGCGCCGGCCCCACGGTGGTGGTCCTCGAGAACTTCGGGTACGCCGACAAGCCCTCCCTCGAGCTGGTCCAGTTCCTGGAACCGTCGCTCGCCGACCGTCGGCTCTGGTTCATCCTCACCGGGCCGCCCGCCGCCGAGCTCGGCGAGGACGCGCGAGGGTTCATCGAAGCGCTGCCCCGGGTCCCCCACGTCGACCGGTGGGCGATGCGCCCGCTCTCTCCGACCGAGGTCGCCGAGTTCGTCCGGTGGGTCGACCCCGACCGGAAGCCCAGCCCGCACGAGCTCACCCTCTGGTTCACCCAGACGGGAGGGAATCCGTTGTTCCTGGAGCAGATCCTGCGTGCGGGCCGTCGGAGCACCCCCTCAATCTGGGAAGAGGCTCGGGCGGCCGGGGTCCCGCTCGCGGAGTTCGTCCATGCCCGGTTGAGCGCGCTACCGGTGGAGGAACGTCGGGTGCTCTCCATCGCCGCGGTCATCGGGGTCGAGTTCACCTTCTCGATCCTGCTCGCGGCCGCCGGAGGGGAGGAGGAGCGACTCGCGGAGGTCGTCGAACGCCTCGTGGAGCGCGGGCTGCTTCAGGAGGGCCCGAACGAGCTCGTGGAGTTCGCGCGCGACGACCTCCGGGAGTACACCTACCAGGACCTGACCGAGCCGCTGCGCCGCCTCCTCCACCAGCGGGTCCTGGCGGCGCTCGAGGCGACCGGTCGGACGGACGCCGACGCGCTCTTCGCGCTCGCGCACCACGCCTACTTCGGCAAGCTCGACCTCAAGGCGGTCGAGTACAACCGGCGGGCGGCCGAGTTCGCCGCGCGGGTCGTCTCCCCCGAGATCGCCCGAATGCACCTGGAGCGGGCGCTCGAATGCCAGCGCCGCGCCCTCCCGAACGACCGGACCGGCGAGCTCGAGATCGTGCTCGGGCTCGCCCTCGCCCTCGACCGGGTCGGCGAGCTCGAACGGGCCGAGTCCACGTTGCGCTCGGCGTTGGCCCGGGAGCCCGCCCCCGAGGAGGTCTCGGGGGTGGCCGCGCAGCTCCTGCCGATCTACCTCGCCCGGATCCTCACCGACGAGGGCCGCTGGACGGAGGCCCGCACGCTCACCAACCAGCTCCTCGACCATTTCGAGGATTTTCACGCGCCCACCGCCCGGCTCGCTCTGCTCCGGCTGCGCGGGGAGATCGAGTACTACCGCGGCGAGTACGCCGAGGCGCTCCGATACCACGACCAGGCGCTCGCCATCGCCCGCGCCCAGGGGGACGAGCGGGAGGTCGCGCTCTCCACGGTGCGTCGCGCGAACGCCCTTGCCATGATGCCGGATTGCGTCGACGAGGCGATCCCGGCGTATCGGGAGGCGAGCGAGCTGTTGCTCCGTCTGGGGGACCGCGCCGAAGCGGGGTACTCGCTCTTGTTCCTCGGCGTCACCCTCTTCCAGCACGGTCGGCCGCAGGAGGCGCTCGAGGAGCTGGAGGCCGCGAGCTCCCTCTCCGAGGAGTCCTCCGACCCCCGCCAGCTCGGATGGTCGCTGTTCAACCTGGCGGACGTTCGGCGAGACAAAGGGGAGCTCCCCCGGGCGCGCGAGGACAACCGACGGGCCCGCGAGATCCTCGCCCGGATCGGAGACCAGTTCGGCCTCGCCCAGACCTACATCATCGCCGGCAAGATCGAGATCGCCGCCGGGGAGCTTCCCGGCGCGGAGCGGGAGCTCCTGGAAGCGTTCCGCCTGGTGCGCGAGCTCGGGACCGAGGCCGACGAGCTGGAGGTCCTCCTTCGGCTCGCCGAGGTCGCCCTCGGGCAGAAGAACCCGGGCCTCGCCCGCGAACGCGCCCGTGAGCTCGAGCGCCGCGAGGTCGGGCGCCTGCGTCCGGACCTCGTGCCGGATTGGCAACGCCTGGTCGCCCAGCTCCGGGCGACGGGGGAGGTGGTCCATGGCCCGGTCCCGGCCTGAGCGAGCGCGCGCGGCGGGGTTGCCCGAAGGGACGGACGCGCTCCTGCGTCGAGCGCTCCGCGAGGACCGGTTCGGCTCCGACGTGACGACCTTGACGCTGTTCCCCCGACGGGTCCCGGCCCGGGCGGTGGTCACGGCGCAAGCCCCGGGCGTGGCGAGCGGGGTCGCCGCCGCCGCGCGGGTCGCCCAGATCGCCGGCCTCACGCCGCGCCGGGCGGTGGCCGACGGGAGCCCCGTCCGGGGGGGAACGCCCGTGCTCGTGGTCGAGGGGGACGCTCGTCGGATCCTGTCGGCCGAACGGACGATGCTCAACTTTTTGATGCACCTGTCGGGGATCGCCACGGCCACCCGCCGAGCGGTCCGGGCCGTGGGCCGGACGGGGGCTCGCATGGAGGTGCGGGGCACGCGAAAGACGCTGCCCGGACTTCGGGACCTCGAGAAGCAGGCGATCGTCCACGGCGGCGGCCGGCCGCACCGGCGCGACCTCGCCACGGGCATCCTCCTCAAGAACAACCATCTCGCGCTCCTCCCCGTCCCCGAAGCGCTCGCCCGTCTGCGGGGCCGAAGGGGCCCCCGCCCTCGGATCGAGGTGGAGGTCCGGCGGCTGGGCGAAGCGCGGGCGGCGCTCCGCGCGGGAGCCGAGGAACTGCTCGTCGACAACCTCCGGCCCCTCCCCGCGCAGCACCTCATCAGCGCCATCCGCTCACTGCCCGGCGGAGCGAAGGTGCTCGTCGAGGTCTCGGGGGGGGTCACACCGGAGAACATCGCCCGGTACGCCCGGAGCGGCGCCGACGCGGCGAGCCTCGGGAGCCTGACGCACTCGGCGCGCGCGCTCCCGTTCCATTTGACGCTTCTCCCTCCCCCGCGCCGAACGAGTCGTTAAGAGCCATCCGGCGATTTCCCCGGTGGATGTCGATCGAAGCGGAGGTCCGCCGGCTCAAGGAGGATCGGCACGCCCTCCTGCTCGCCCACAACTACCAGCGTCCGGAGGTGCAGGACATCGCGGATTACGTCGGGGATTCGCTGTACCTCTCTCGGAAGGCCGTCGAGGCGAAGGAGCCGATCATCTGCTTTGCGGGAGTCCGGTTCATGGCGGAGACGGCGAAGATCCTGAACCCGGAGAAGACCGTGCTCTTGCCGGACCTGAACGCCGGTTGCGGCCTCGCGGACTCCATCACGGCCGAGCAGCTGCGGAGCTGGAAGGCCGAGCACCCGGGGGCCGTGGTGGTGAGCTACATCAACACCTCCGCCGAGGTGAAGGCGGAGTCCGACTACTGCTGCACGAGCTCCAACGCCGTCAAGGTCGTGGGCGGCCTGCCGCCCGAGCAGGAGGTGCTTTTCCTGCCCGACATGTTCCTCGGCGAGTGGGTCAAGCAGCGGACCGGCCGCAAGAACATGCACCTGTGGGTCGGCGACTGCCCCGTGCACGCGAAGCTTCGCCCCGAGGACCTTCGCCGCGCGCGCCTCGAGCACCCCGGCGCCGAGGTCATCGCCCACCCCGAATGCGGCTGCGGGAGCGCGGTGCTGCCCCAGGTGGACCGGGTCCTGTCGACCGACGGGATGGTCCGGTTCGCCGAGGAGACTCGGGCGCCCGAGGTGCTCATCGCGACCGAGGTCGGCATCCTGCATCGGATGCGACGGCTCAACCCCACGACCCAGTTCCTCGCCTTGAGCGAGGGGGCCATCTGTCCGTTCATGAAGGAGATCGACCTCGCTGACGTCCGGGACTCCCTTTCCCTGAACCGGTTCGTCATCGATGTCCCGCCCCTCATCGCCCGTCAGGCGCGGCGAGCGCTCGACCGGATGATCGCCACCTGACCGCTCACGACCACGGCAGGAGATGCCGGGGAAGGATCGGTCCCCAGCCGTGCCTCCAGTAGCTGTACGCCACGCCGAACAGTAGGAAGGCGACGAGGAACACCGTCGCGATGGCGGTCCACGACGGCTTCGTCGTGAGGTAGAAGCCGATGGAGAGCGGGTTGAGCCGGCTCCCGAGGAAGGTGACCCCGCTCGACAGGAGGAGGAGCGCGAGGAGCCCGGGAGCGATGACGGTCCAGCTCGCGAGATAGACCCCGAGGAGAAGGAGCGCGAGGGCGACGAACGCCGCCGCGTGCGACCGGCGGGGGATCGGGGCCGACTCGGCGCGCTCGGGCTCCCGGCTCGGCGGGGGCCCGACCCCCTCGTCCTCCTCCCCCCCCTCCTCGTCGTACGTCGGGGGAGGCCGTCGCTTCGAAGGCCGAGGCGCGTACTCGACCGGCACGGTAGCGCGCTCGGCGAGCGGGCTACAAGAAGTTCCCGTTCCAGGGGAAGCGACCCCCCCGGTCGGGGGTCTACCGCTTCCGGCCGACCCTCGGTCGTCCGACGTTGGCGACCGTCGCGGGGGTCGCCCATCCTCGTCGGGCGAGCTTGAGGGCGAGCCGAAGGCGGTCAAGCTCCTCGGGTCGTGTGGCCGTCGCGCTCACGTACAGGGCCCCCTCCGTTCCCGAAACTCCTCGGACCTCTCCGGAATCGAGACCTTCCCCCTCCGGGAACGGGTTCACCTCGAGGCCGACCTCTTGGCTCCGGGCCCAGGAGATCCATCGGCCCCGCATCTCGCTACCGGGAGGGGGCAGGTGGGCGAGGAAGAGCGGGTCCGGCCCCCCGAGATCGTGGCTCGGGGGCGCGTCGGGGCCGGCCCGTGCGACCCAGTACTCCACGCCTTCCGGCAAGGGGCTCGAGGCGCCGAGCGACCGTTCGACGCCGAAGTACACCGGGAGCGGACCGAACGCCGCTCTCCAACGGGCCCGCAGCGCCTCCGCCGAGCCGCCTCCGGCGAGCTCGGGAGAGAGCACCACCCCGACATACTCGAGTCCGAGCCGGCGGGCGGCGGCCGCCCAATCCGTCGGGAGCGTTGCGGGGGCCTCGGTCGGATGCACGTGGAGGTCGCCCCGGAGCGCTCCCTCCTCCACCAGAGCCGGGAGCCGACCTTCCATCGCGGCCTCGAACTCCCCCCGGTCCTCCCGAAGCTCGGGAGGGATCTCGGGGAGGCCCATCGCGGCGTACACCTCCTTCTCCGTTCTTCCCGCGACGAGCTCCTCTCCCCGATAGACGCCGTACTCGTTGACCTTGAGACCTCGGTCGCGCGCGAGGGTGCGGAGGTGGATGTTGTGGTCCTTGGAGCCGGTGAAGTACTGCAAGGCGGCGCCGAGACTTTCCGGCGGGACGACCCTCAGGTCGACCTGGGTGCCCGGGGCGAAGATCACCGTCATCTTGGTCTCTCCCTGAAGACGCACCTCCTCGACCCCGGGCAGCCGACCGAACGTCTCGAAGATGCGGGCGCCCTCGGGCGAAGCGACCAGAAGGTCGATGTCGCCGATCGTCTCGCGCCCCCGTCGCAAGCTGCCTGCGACGGTCACCTCCGTCCCCGGGCTCGCCTGCCGCAGAGCGGCGGCCACGCGCTCGGAGAGCTCCCAGGCGAGGAGGACCGGGGTACGACGCTCCGGTCCCTTCGCGTCGAGCGCGCTCAGACCTTCCCTGAGCAGGGCGACCTTCCGCTCGCCGAACCCCTTGAGCCCGTTGAGCCGACCCTCCCGGATGGCGTCGGCGAGCTCCGCCGGCGTCTCCACCTCGAGCTCGAGCATGAACCGCCGGGCGGTCTTCGGGCCCACCCCCGGTACCCGCATGATCTCCCGGATCCCGGAGGGGACCTCGGAGGAGAGCCGCTCGTAGTACGGCACCTTCCCCGTCGCGAGGAACTCCTCGATCTTCTCCTTGAGCGCCGGGCCCACGCCGGGGATCGCCCCCAGCTCCCCGCGGGAGGCCACCCGTTCGAGCGACTCGCCCAAGGATTCGATGGAGCGGGCCGCCCGCCGGTAGGCGGCCGGCTTGAACCGGTCCTCCCCCTGGAGCTCGAGCAGGTCGGCGATGTCGTTGAAGATGCGGACCATCTCGGCGTTCTTCGACATGGCGGCCCCCGACCCACGGAGCACCGGCGGAAAAGAGCGTGGGAAACCTTACGGGCTCCGATGGGCCCCGGCGTCGACCCAGGCCCGGGGCGTACCGGGCTCGAACCCGAGCCGGTCGTACATCCTTCGCGCCGGGACGTTGTCGTCCCGGACGTACAATCCGACCGACGCCTTGCGCTCGGAGGCGTCCCGCATCAGGTGACCGACCACGGCCCGACCCCACCCTCGCCCCCGGAAGCTTCTGAGGGTGCACACTCCGGAGATGTGCCAGACCTGGGGCAGGCGCACCTCGGCCCGCGCGACGGCGACGAGCCGGGAGCCGTCGAAACCTCCCACGACCCAGTCGTAGTCGAGGTCGATGGCGAGGTAGGTGTCGGTCACCGTCGAACCGTCCTCCGCCGCGAGCGCCCGGAGCGCCGGCAAGTCCGCCCGGCCCAATCGTCGAGTCGGTCGTCCGGCCACCGGGAGGGGCATGATGCCGGTCAGCCGGCGCAGGCGCAGCGAGTACGTCTCGGTGGGGGGGTGGCGGCCGGCCACGCTCGGGGCGAGCTCGGGGGGAACGATGGCGAGGAACGGGCGGGGCGGGAACGTGGCGAGCAACGGCTCCGGGTCTCGGGCCTCGCCGGCCCAGTGGATCACCGGGCACTCCGGGAGTCCCTTCCAGATCAGAAGGTAGGCGCTCGGAGCGCCTCCTTCCAGGAGCGTGCGGAACTCCACGAGCTGGGGCCAGGCGATCCGGTCCCAGACCGAAAGGGCGTGGGCCGCAGGGTCGGCCGCGTACAGTCGGTCGAGCCAGGCCTCATCGATCCCCTCCTCGACCCGGCCGGCCACGAGGCCCCATGGAACGCCCCTAATTTACCCTCGGCTCCCCACTCGCGTCCCGGGTCGGCGGAAGAGGGAAATGAGCCCAGGGCTCCGGGGGGCGTGGCCGTGCACCGACCCACACCGACGTTCCCGGAGCACCTGAACGCGCTCTACCGGGGGTTCCGTTTCGACCGTTCCCTCGCCCAGGACCCGCTCGGGGAGGTACGGCCGTTCGCGACGGACCGCTGGCATGCCGAGGTCGCAGGGGTCTTCGCCTCCACCTTGGCCATCGGGAACACCACCTCGATACGACGGGCGTTCGCCGACGCGACCGACCGGTCGGGGGGGGACCTGACCCGGGTGGTCGAGCGGATGGTCCGACCCGGGGCCGACCCGGCGTTCGATGGGTTCCGCCACCGATGGATCCGCGGGGAGCACCTGGGGTACCTCGCCTACCGGCTTCGCGCCATCGAACGGTCGACCGGGTCGCTCCAAGCCGTGTTCGCCGAGGGGCTCGCCGGCCCTCACGGTTTCGCCGGAGGGGTCGACGCCCTCGCCCGGGCGCTCCGTGGGTCGGGGTCCGGTGGGGGGGAGCCCCCCCCGCCGCCGGGGTACGTCCCCCTCTTCCCGAGCCCGCTCGAAAAGAACCGGAGCGCGTGCAAGCGTCTCACGCTGTTCGTGCGTTGGATGGTGCGTCCCGAGTACCCCGACCTGGGCGTCTGGTCCGGCATCGCCCCGTCGGTCTTGCGCATCCCGCTCGACCAGCACGTCTACTGGATCGCCTACCACCTGGGACTCACCCACCGACGGAGCCGGAACTGGACGACCGTGGAGGAAGTGACCCGATCGCTGCGAGCGATCGACCCCACGGACCCCGTGAAGTACGATTTCGTTTTGTGCCACACAGGGATCTCCGGGGACTGCCCGAAGCACCGGGACCTGACCGTCTGCGGGGCCTGCGTGGTCCGACCGGATTGCCGGCTGTGGAGGGGAAGGAGGGGAGTCCCATAGCGGAGGGAAGCGCCCTGCCCATCGACGGGGGTCTCTGGCATCGCTTCCGCGAAGCCGGGGCCCTCATCGCTTGGAGAAACGCCCCGCGGGCCCGCGGGAAGCGGTCGGACGCCGGCCCCCTGGCCCGCATCGCGAAGCTCCACGACGAAGAAGCGCGGGTCGAGCTGCGGGACGGCTCCTCCCCGTCGACCGTCGTGGTCGAATCTGGCCCCGTGGGGGCTCTCGTCCTCCTGCTCGAGATCGACCGCCGGGGGAGCGCCCCCGTGCTCACAACGCTCGAGGGCGGAACCGACCCCGCCTTCCCCAACGGCGCCGTCGTCGCCCGTTGGGACGCGCCGGGGTCGGCCTCCTCGTCGCTTTCCGTCAAGGACCTCATCGAAGTCGCGCGATTCGCCCTTCCCTGAGCCGGTCTAGCGAGGGAGGATTCGTCGAGACACGCGCCCGTTGCGCCGATGAAGGTTGTTTCCGGCCAATCGTGGGCGTAACCGCTAAATATCGATATCGATTATTCGATATCGATGTGGCATCACGAGCATCACCGTTGGGGACAGCGAGGCTGGCTCCGGCCTTGGGTCATCGGGATCCTGAGCGCCGGCCCGAAGAATGGCGTGGAGATCATCGACCAGATCGAACAGATGAGCCTCGGTTGGCGCCCGTCGCCCGGCTCCGTCTACCCGCTCCTGGAGGAGCTCAGTTCGGCCGGTCTCATCCACCGACGGGAGGATGGGCGCTACGAGACCACGGCCCGGGGACGGGAGAGCGTGACCGGTCCGTGGGACTTCTTCGCCCGCCGCCCGGCCACTATCGAGGCGATCGTGGGCGAGATGCGCGCGAACGTGTCCTACCTGGAGGACCTTCGTGGCGGGAGTTCCTCCAAGCTCGCCCCGCACCTGAAAGCGCTGCGAGAGCTCGGAGAGCGGCTCACCAAGCTCGCGGCCGCGGAGCGGTAGGTCCCCATGAGCGAGATGAACGGGTTCGGTCGGTGGCTCGTGAACCTCCGGACCGAGTCGCGGGGCAAGCGCATCCTCGCGAGTCTCTCTCCGGACCTACAGCTTATACCGAGCTCGAAAGTGTTGGAGCTCGGCGCGGGACGAGGAGGGCTTCTGGCATTGGTCTTCGAGCGCTTCCATCCGGCCCGGATCGTCGGTACGGATTACGACGCCGCGCAGGTGAGCGCGGCCGAGAAGTTCCTTTCCGGTCGCTGGGGTCGGATCCCACCGTCGGTGGAGCTCCGGACGGCCGACGCGGCCGAGCTCCCGTTCCCGGATACGTCCTTCGACTACGTCTTCGCGATGTCCATGCTCCACCACGTGGACAAGAGCCCGTCGACCTACCTCCGCCGCCCGCTCGCCTTGCGGGAGGTCCGTCGCGTGCTCAAGCCCGGCGGACAGTTCATCTACTCGGACTTCTCCCATCGCGCGGAATTGAGGGCCACCCTCGCCGAGCTCGGGTTCGTTCCGGTCCGGAAGCGATCGCGCTGGGGGCATGACCTCGCCATCTACCGCGCTCCGAACTGAAGAGGTCGAAGAACGATGAACCACATGACCACGCTCTCCGACGGAAGGCCGTACGATCCGGCTCGGGCCCGGATCGTCCTCGCGATCCTCGCGGGGATGGCCATGATGGTCACCTACGTCGAAACGATGGTGCTGCCGGCGTTCAAGCAGTTCTACACGTTCTTCGACCAGACGGGGGGCAGTTTCTCCAACGTCACCTGGATCCTCTCCGCCTACCTTCTCGTCGGGGTCGTCGTCACGCCGGTGTTCGGCAAGCTCGGGGACCTGTACGGCAAGAAGCGGATGCTCCTGCTCGCGATGAGCATCTACGCGATCGCCGTCACGCTGGCCGGCTTCACGCCGAACATCGGGAGCGCCCTCGGCCTTTCCCGCCCGAACCAGTTGTACCTCTTGATCGGGGTCCGAGGGGTCCAAGGGGTCGGGATGGGGATGTTCCCGATCGGCTTCGCCATGATCCCGGAGGTGTTCCCCCCGGCCCGGGTCGGGCAGGCGCAGGGGATCATCTCGGCCATGTTTGCCACCGGGGCCTCGCTCGGACTGGTCGGCGGAGGCTGGGTCGCCCAGACGTTCGGCTGGCAGCTCACCTACCACACCGTCATCCCCGCCGCCGTCCTCCTCGTCCTCCTCGCCTTCTTCTTGCTGAGGGAGTCCGCCCTGCACCCCGACCGTTCGGTGGACGTACCGGGCGCGGCGAGCCTCGGCTTCGCGCTCGCCATGGCGATGATGGGGATCACCGAGGGCGCGAGCTGGGGATGGGGCAACCTGTCGGCGGTCACGTACTCGGGGGTCCCGCTCGGGGTGCCCCAGTTCTTCCTCCTCGCGGCGCTCGGCACCCTCTTCTTCGTCCTCTGGGAACCTCGCGCGAAGAACCCGGTCGTCAGCTTCGCGGCGCTCCGTCAGCGCAACCTGCTCGTCGCGAACGTCAACGGGGTGATCGTCGGGATGCTGATGTTCATCGTCTTCACGAGCATCACCATCCTGATCGAGTTCCCCTACGGGCCCGGCTTCGGCCAGAGCGAGCTCACCATGGGGCTGCTCGCGCTGCCCGCCTCCGCCTCGATGCTCGTCCTCGGGCCCATCCTCGGTCGGGCGGTGTCGACCTACGGCCCGAAGCCGGTCATGCTCGTCGGCTTCGCCACCATGGCCCTGGGAGGGTTCCTGTTCGTCCAGTTCAACCGGAGCCTCCTCGAGATGGCGGTCATGCCGATCCCGCTCATGGCGGGGAACGTGGCCGTGCTCATCGCCATGGTCAACACCATCGTCCTCACCGCCGACCGCCGGGAGGTCGGGGCGCAGACCGGGATGAACCAAACGTTCCGGACGCTCGGGAGCGCCATCGCCCCGGTGCTCGTCGCGACGATCCTCGCGTCCTTCACGGCGACCTACCTCATCCCGAACCCGTACACGGGAGGGGTGGTGCCGTTCAACGGCTACGCGCTGGAGGGGTTCCAGGTCGTCTTCGCCCTCACCGGGGCGCTCGCCGTGGTGGGCTTCCTGCTCACCCTCGCCCTCCGGAACTACCGGTTCCACGCCGACGGCTCCCGCTCCGGTCATGCGAACGCGCCGGCCCCGCCGGGAACGGGATCGCCGGCGAGCCCCCGCGAGGCGTGGCGGCCGACCGCCCCGCACCCCGAGGAGTAGGGCCGTTCGGTCGGCGGCCTACGAGCAGCCGCTCGTCGCCCCGCAGACGGTGCAGGCGTAGCAGGTGCCGGAACGCACCATGATGCCCCCGCAGATGTGGCAGCTGGGGGCGTCATCGGAGATGTACCCGCCGGGGCTCTCCATCGGCGTGAAGGAATCGAGCGGCTTCGTCTCGAACTTCGAGACCCCCGCCGGGCTCCCACCCTTCGGCGAGCCGTGGCCGTTGCCGTTCTCCGCCGCCGGACCCTCGAGCCCGATCGCCCGTCGGTCCTCCTCGGTCAGGAACTCCTCGGCGAGCCAGCGCGCCACGTAATCGGGGATCGACTTGGCGAACCGGATCTTCGGGTTGTTCGTCGCCCCGGCCGGCTCGAACCGCATGTGGGCGAGCTTGCGCACGAGGTCCTTGAGCGGCACCCCGTGCTGGAGCGCCATCGACATCGAGATCCCGAGGGAGTCCATGAGGCCGTTGACCGTGGAGCCTTCCTTCGTGACCCGGAAGAACAGCTCCCCCGGCCGACCATCGGGGTAGAGCCCCACGGTGACGTAGCCGTCATGGCCGCCCACCTGGAAGTGGTGGGTGATCGCCTTGCGGGCATCCGGCAATTTCTCCCGCTGCGGGGCGCGTCCGCCGGAGGGGCTCGCCGGCCGGCCCTTGCCGGTCTCGTACGGCTGGCTCGCCTTGCAACCATCGCGGTACAGCGCGACGCTCTTGATGCCGAGGCGCCAGGCCTCCATGTAGATCCGTTCGATGTCCTCGACGGTCGCGTCGTGGGGGAGGTTGATCGTCTTGGAGGCTCCCCCGGAGAGGAACGGTTGGACCGCTCCCAGCATCTTCAGGTGCCCCATCGGCGCGATGGTCCGGTTGCCTCCGGCCGGAGCGAGCGCGCAGTCGAAGACGCCCAGGTGCTCCTCCTTGAGCCCCGGGGCGCCCTCGATGGTCCCCGCGGACTCGATGTGCTGGCGGACCTGGGCCACGACCTCGGGAGGGTAGCCGAGGCTCACGAGCGCCTCCTCCACGGTCCGGTTGACCATGCGCATCTGGCCGCCCCCGACGAGGTTCTTCACCTTCACGAGGGAGAGCTCCGGCTCGAGGCCGAGCGTGTCACATCCCATGAGGAGCCCGATGGTCCCGGTCGGGGCGATGACGGAGATCTGGGCGTTGCGGTACCCCCAGAGCTCGCCGGCCTTCACCGTGTCGCGCCAGCGCTCGATGGCCGCCGAGATGTACGCCCCGAGCCTCGGGTCCTCGGCGGGGATCTGCTCCGCCGCTCGGGCGTGCTTGCCCATCACCCGGAGCATCGCCGCCCGGTTCTTGTCGAAACCGGGGAACGGTCCGATGCGCCGGGAGATCTCGCTCGACATGTGGTAGCCCTCGGCGGCGAGATAGGCGGAGATCGCCGCGGCGAGGCTGCGGC
>Ga0326727_10010986_pt1 | contig 21297 bp, 19 predicted proteins | sample MB2enrmetagenome_FD_207643 | JGI IMG/M metagenome (GOLD analysis project Ga0326727, IMG submission 207643) | Lab enriched peat soil microbial communities from McLean, Ithaca, NY, United States - MB29MY | ecosystem: Environmental > Terrestrial > Soil > Wetlands > Peat | place: USA: New York...
AATGAACCTTGGCAGGCACCTAGAGACTCCCGATCTAGGACAGTCCTCGACTGAATATCGAGTCTTTCCCAGCGACAATAAGCGGGTTCTATAGAGTCTGGCGAAGGCGTCATCTGCTGCGCATACGCCATCATCAAGACGCGACCATCCGTCTGCAGTCCATATGCGTTAGAACTCTTTTATGCGGAGTGGTCTGCGAGGAAACCTATGAAATTCGGGGTGCAGCATCCGAACTACACCTTCGACGGGAAGGACGGGGAGGTCTTCGACACGCTCAGCGCGAGAGCCCGCAGTGCAGAGGAGGGTGGTTTCGACAGCTTCTGGGCGATGGACCACTTTATCCAGATACCGATGGTCGGGACAATCGATCAGCCTATGCTCGAAGGATGGAGCACGATTTCCTCGCTCATCGGGGTCACAAAAAAGATACGGCTCGGGACGCTCGTAACGGGGAACATCTACCGGAATCCCGCCCTGCTCGCCAAGATGGGGGCCACGGTGGACGTTCTGAGCGGCGGAAGGCTCTTCGCCGGAGAAGTTGTCAGCTCATTCTCTTGAAACGGCTAGCTGAGACCCTGCGTCCAGCTCAAAGTAGACCTAGGTGGATCCGACGTGTCAGGAGGTTTCGGACTTCGCGGTAGCCTTCTTCTTCGAGCGCTTCTTTAGGGGCGCTTCGACCTTCTCAGCGACCTCTTTCTCCACTTTCTCTACTTCCTTCTCCGCCTTCTTTGCCTCGCTCTCTACCCCCTTGCCCGCCTTCTCTATCTGCTTCTCCGCCTTTCCTACTTCCTTCTTCACCTCCTTCTCCGCCTTGCGGACTTCCTTTGCGACGGCTTTCTCTATCTTCCGAAACTCGCCTTCGACCCTTTCTTCCGTCGTCTTCTTCGTCTGAGGATACCATTTCTTGAGTGAGGCGACGTTGCCATCGAGCACGCTCCTCCTCCCGTCATCGACGAGGAGGCCCCACCTCCTAGCCAGGCTGAAGTTCAGGCCAGCCTGTGCGACCTCCCCCCGAGAGTATCCACTTGCCTGCCTCCGCATCATGCGCCCGTCGTGCCTGACTTCCACAACGGCTGCGGGAGGAGCACCAGTAGGCATCGAGGCTTTTTCCTTCACGATGCGCTTCGGTTCAGCTTCCTTCTTTCCGCTGAGTCTCTTCTTCCTGGAAGTCTCACTCAAACCAGGCTCCTCCGATTTTACCCGGTTAAAATCGTTTGGAAGGGGCAGTCGCCCGAAAGGGGATGGCTTGTGCTGCCAAGAGAAGCGACATGACGGTGACGGGAAAACTCCTGAGACTCCGACCCTTTAGTGGCAGCCTACCGCATCGGTGGCGCTAGAATGTGATGTGTGCGGGACTCCCTCTTCCCGAAGATTGTCAGTATCATCGCGACGGCCAAGATTGTGGCCGCGGCGAAGAACATCACGTACACCACGCTCCACGAGACGACCGGTATCACGGGCAGCCCCGACCTGGATGCCGTTCACGTAGGAGCTCTCGAAGCAGAGCATCGCAAGGAAGCAGGGAATGGTTGTCGCAATGGCGAAGACACCGCCGAGGAGGTACTTCTCCTTCCTGAAGATAAGATAGAGGTTCGCACCGAGGATGCAAAGAAAGGCGATGGCCACGAATACCGCGCTGTAGTAGAACTGCGAATCGGGCGAAAACCCACTGAGGTAACCGGAGCCGAGCGCCAGCTCCACGAAGCCTACGAATGCCCCCAGATCCAGTAGGTATGGGAGCCCATCGGGAAAATGTTCGTCGAACATGATTGTAACTATGCTCGTGCCCAGAAAGAAATCTATTCCCAGCAGCAGGAAGAACTGGGGCGGGAAAGGAACGCCCACTCGTCAGTCCACCCCTCTTTCCTTCCCTCTGGAAGGACCATCTCTTGCCTTCGTTCTCGCGATGCTGACGGACACCAAGAGGAGGGCCACAAATGCCACCGGGAGATAAACTGTCAATCCCTCGAAGCCCCAGAGGGCGTGGCAATTGATGCGGAGGCTGGGAGCATAATGAAGGAGCGAGTGGCGTGGGTCAAGGATGTCATGTAGGCGCCGCCCATAGCCGCTTCGATGGGCAGTCCCATGGGCGATGCCGCGAGTAGGATGACTGCGGACAACGTCGAGCGGTTGCTTGTGCTTGGGCGGATGGAAGCTTCCTTGAACTCGCCGGAGACCGATGGCCAGGTCTTTCAATATCGGAGTTCTTACATCGTCGTGGATTGGCGCAACAGGGATGACGACGGCCGCCGGGAGAATTTTTGATTCAGAGAATTCAGCCTCTCTGCGAGTCTTCCGCTCTCTTTGGATATCCCATCACTCGTTTCTCTCAACACCTCGTTCATTCTTTCATCTGCGTCGCTCGAGTTTCTCTCCTCGATTGAATCGCAGGTGTCAAACGCCTCTTTCTCAATCTTATCAACGGCATCGTAGAAGTCTAGAACCATGGCATCAAATTCCGCTTGGTACTGATCCACGTTCTCATGGATGCTATCACTCAGGTCACGGGCATCGATGCGAATGTCATATTCCGCCTCTAGCCAATCCAGATAGTCCATCCAAATTGCGAATCCTGATTGTTCCTTATACCTATTACGGAGTCCCAAGGCCAGTAGCGGCAGCCACCTCGCTGGCGCGCGCACTGCAATTGGTTCTAGACTAAGCTGTGTGATTGGTCTGTACCGATTCCCAATCTGGTCTGTACCGATTCCCGTCAGAGACATGAAGCCAGCATTCACACCGATGAACCTTGACTTCTCAACCGGTATATACTCTGAATTCGAATATTGGATTAGCTCGAGTCGCATCGGCACGGCTTCGGGGCTTGGAGCCAGACAACTTGCTCAGATCTGAAAAGGGTAGGTTCATCGCCATCCCGCTAGCGATGCTCTTCTTGTTTGCATTCGCCCCTGTCGCCCACGCAACGCCCCCACCAAACCAGTTGGACCTGACGATTTCAGGGAGTGTGGAGAACTCAGGCCAGCAGTACTACACGCAATCGGGAGGAGAAGTCATCTACGCCTCCATCCTGGGACAAGTCGTTGACCCCTCGACTGCGGCCTTTACGGAGAGCCTCGCCGCCTCAGTGGACGGACTCGCCACCAGTGGGACGGCGAACTTCTCCTTCTCGGGAGAATTTCTGGGCAACGAGACCAGCTTCACCATCGGTGGCACAATCGGAATAGTTGACGCGATTCCCGCCGAGGCATTTCCCCTGGGTTGCTGGAACGAAACCACCCTTCCCCTGCCCGCGACTTGCACGAGCCAAGTGCCGGCTTTCTTCGTCGGGGCGGGGGTTCTGAACTTCACAGTCCCCCAGTCGTTGCAGCTCTCACTCGGGATGGACCTCGAATCGGCTTATCTCAATCCCGGACCGTTTCCCGGACCAGTAGTCTGGGCCTCGACCGACGGCAGCGTAGTCATAGTGTTCTCATATGCCACGGCCACGATAGACTGGCAGGACGTCCAGACGAACGGGCCTCTGGCCGGAACCCTGGGCGCGACACTGGTAAGCGGCTCTTTCAACATGACGACGAACGCACATGAGGACCTGTTCGCGGGAACCGAAGCCGAGAGTGGAACCATGACGTTCTTCGACATGAACCCCAGTTACCTGGACGCGAGCGGGGCGTTCTCCGGCGCCTCCACGATTCCCACCTACAACGCAATCGACTGCTCCTCGAATGTCACCGGGATAGCCGAGACATGCACAGAAACGGGTTTAGCCTCGTCGGGCAACTTCACCCTCGACCCAGGGAACACCCTGATCCAGGGGGCCTACGACATCAACTGGACTGTGCCCGCGATCTCCTTCTCGGGCAATTCTACAGCCCTCGTCTCCCAGGGAGGCGTGACAGGTGTGCCCGAATTCGGCGCTGGCGCTCTAGCGCCGGTCGCGATGGCGGTGGCGCTGCTACTCCTGCTGAAGAGGAACGGGCTTGGAGAAAGATCTCGCGATTGAACCTCAGGATCCTGAACTCTTTCCGACCTCTACCGTGCCTGTGGGCCGCGCATCAGGGTCACCGACTTGGCCCTCCTTCGCTTTCTTCAAGTTCTCCTTCTCGCGCTGGATGAGTGAGGCCTTTCTCTCGACCCCGAACCCATAGCCTCCGAGACTACCGTCGCTGCACACCACCCTGTGACAAGGGACGACCAGAGGAACTGGGTTCTTCGCGCAGGCGTTGGCGACTGCCCTGGCGCTCTTCGGATGAGATATCTTCCTCGCAATGTCCGAGTAGGAACAGGTCGCTCCGTACGGAATGGCCTGAAGCTCCCTCCAGACTCTGTACTCGAACGAGGTGGCTCGAATGTCGAGGGGCAGTGCGTCCAGAGGCACGACCTTTCCCCCCTCTAAGTACGCCAGGATTCTGTTCACCCACGACCCCAGATTGCTGGTGTCGGTTCGGACTATCCTGGCCGAGGAGTACTCTGTCCTCAACGAGGCCTCGAGAATAGACTCTGAATCTCCTATGCTGACCGCGCAAACCCCCTTGCCGGTCCCAGCTACGAGAAGTCTCCCAAGCCGGCAGTTGTGAATTGAATAGCGTATGTGCATACCTCTGCCCTTCGACCTGTATGTCGAGGGCCGCATCCCAAGCTTGGCGTAAGGATTCGCGTAGAGCCAACTCGTCGAGTTTCGACCCGCCTTGTAGATTGCGCTCCTGACCGAGTCGCCATTGTTCATCGACGCCTTCGCATGTCTGAGCCTGACTTCCTCGACGTATTGACGCGGGGTCAGGCCCACGATTCGTTTGAAGAGGCGCTGAAAGTAGAAGGGGTTCAGGTTGGCGGTCTTCCCCAGCTCCGCTAGGCCGAGTCTCCGGTCAAGGTTTTGGTTTATGAAGGAACATGCCTCCTCGATCCGGGTTCTCTGCAGTGTTGCGAAGCCCTCGTCGTTTGGCCTGCACCGCCTGCAGGCCCGGTAGCCGGCGCGCTCGGCGAGCCGAGATGTGAGGAAGAAGGCGACCCGATTTCTCCTGGGGGTCCTGGCGGGACATGATGGTCGGCAGTAGATTCCTGTGGAACGAACACCGAAAACGAAAGCCCCGTCATAGCGGTAGTCACGACGCTTGATCGCCCTCCAGAGCTCAACGTTGGTGCTGTCAAGAACCGGAACAATCTGTGCCTCAGTGCGTAGGGTCATGATCGTTCTACTCCCGTAACCACCGGATGTCTCGGTGGAGCGGCCGGTCTCAGTCTAAATAGTTAGTGTCTGAATCTTGCGGCCAAAGCGGGAGCTGGAGAGTGTTGATGATGACTTCACGCTTCTACTCAAACTTGCCCACGCCGACGGACGCGACACGTCCTCCTACGTAGACTCGGAGTTTCCCCCCCTCTTCGCGAACCTTCAGATAGATCTTGGAAGGCCGTCCGATTTCGTGCCCCTGATCGACCTTGGCATCCACCTCTTCGCTTCGGAAGTACCTGTAGTGCGAGAGATAGGCCGCCAGACACCCGTTGCCGGAGCCGGTCGCTGCATCTTCAGGCACTCCGAAAGCCTCGACGAAAACCCGTACGCTCAGGTCGTCGCCAGCCTCGCGGGCTTCAGGGGAGAAGACGAGTACCCCTTCCTTCCTCATCTTACGGAGAAGCTCGCCCTGCGACTTCCCATCGAATCGGCAGCGCTTCACCGCGTCGAGATTGCGCAACGGGACGATGATGAACGGCACGCCCGTCGAAACCTCCACTATGGGAAACTTCGGGTCGATGTCCTCGGGCCCTATTCCGAGAACCCTTGAGAGTTCCTTGACAGAGAACCGCTCCTTTTCGAACGTCGGCTCAACTTGCCTCATCCAGAGCCTATCTAGTTCTCCGTCCCGACCGTAGATCAGAGTGACGGGAATCCTACCTATTTTGAGATCCAGTGTTACGTCTGGCACCCGTTTCCCCAAGATGAACTTCTGGATCACGTAAGCGGTCCCCAGCGTGGGGTGACCAGCGAACGGGAGCTCCCGCGCTGGAGTGAATATCCTCACCTTGAAAAGACGGGCGGCCTTAGCCCCCAGGTTTTCGCTCGTGATGATGAACGTCGTTTCCGAAAAGTTGAATTCACGCGCGATCTTCTGCATCTCGTTAGTTGACAGCCGGCTCGCGTCGCGCACCACAGCCAGCTCGTTACCGCCGTAGGGAGACTCGGCGAAGACATCCACCAAGTGAAAAGTCAGTCCCCTCGCCGTCAACGTGATTGCGCGGGGCTCGCAGGTAATATGGATGACGGGAGAAATGCACGCCAGCGCCCTGGTGGGACAGAACTCAGCGTGTGGGCCTCTAGACTCCTTCGCGGACACCGACTCAGCCAGATTGGAGAGCCTACGTGGGCTGACGAGGTCCCAAAACAGACGCGAATCCTGGACGGGGAGGGAACCGAGGCAAGACTTATCCATCTTTTCTTCTCTCTACCGTTGTTTGGCAAGAGCGGTGCTGTTCGATTATGGCGGAACGCTGGTCGAGCCTGAGAAACCGTGGCCCACCGTCAAGGAGAACGCCCTCGAAGCCGTCTTTCAGCTCCTCGCACGGAACGGGTTGACGACGCCACTCGAGCGATTTCGGACACTGAACGAGTCTCTATTCAAGAGGTACGCGGAGCAGGAGACGAAGGAGGGCAGGGACATAGCGGACAGAATCAAGTACAAAGAGCTGGTGCGCGAGCTCTTTCCGGAACTGGCCGAGGGTAAGCGGAACAGGCTCGCGATTCAGGCTAACGGGGTATTCTGGGGGGTAGCCCAACGAAACCACAGACTCTCTCCCGGAGCCAGGGGATGCCTCGGCGCGCTCCAATCGAATGGAACCAAGATGGCGGTGGTCTCCAATCACCACAACTACGACTCTTTGATCACCCGCCTGAGGGAGATCGGAATTCGTGACTATTTCCGGGCCGTCATAGCCTCGGAGAGGGCGGGGGTCCGAAAACCGAACCCAAAGATCTTCGAAATGGCGCTGCACAGGCTGAGAGTCGGGAAGGACAGTGCTGTCTTTGTCGGGGATTCGCTCGAGACCGACATCGCGGGGGCGAAGAACGCCGGACTAGTCGCGGTCCTGATGCAGCGCCGTGAACCGTCACTCGAGAGAAGGGGCTCGCTCCATACGGAATCGTCGCAGAAAGAAGGGTCAAGATCTTCAGCGGCAAAACCTGACCTTGTGATCGAGAACTTGACCGAGCTCAGGAAGGCGCTCGCTTCGTTGGCCTAGCCAACCCAACCACTGACCCCTGATTAAGAACGATGGCAATATCTGCATAGACATCGGTCCGGTTTCAGGCATGAATACGACTGCACTACTAATACGGACGCTTGCGACCATAAGTTTTTATGGGGGGAGATTAGCAGATTCACTACCCAGCTGTGGTCTCAACCAGAACAGAGATGCCCGAAAGGGAGACCTTCCGTAAACTCGGAAGCACTGGGTAACTAATTCCAAAACCCCAGTGGTGGGTATGAAGGGGCCTCTCAACAAGTCGCTGACCACTGCGACTATGGAAGAGTCAGCGCCAGAGTATAGATTCGTATTCCACACGCCGTAAATCCAACGCGGCAGTTTAGTTCAATTTTAGGAATATTCAGATCTGCTCCTTCTCGTCTTGGCGCCTCGGCTTTCCAGAGCTTGAGCTTCTGCCCTAGCGTCGTGTTGTCTGGGTGGGTTCGTTTGAATTCGACCAGTTCGTCTATTGCTGTTGCAGTTATGGCCTTGTTGAGCCTTTCTAGGAAGGAGCGGCAAGCCTTGAGCGTTGCTAGCTTGGTGTCCTTGCTAACTGGCTTGTCTGGTTTGGTAAGGTCTGCCCAGTAGGTTTTGATGGAGAGGTTCTTTGGTAGAAGCTCGTACATGTCAGGGTATTTGATTCCCCGTTCTCGGGGAAAGTATTGTGAGGCTCGTCCCCGCTTGCACCCCCCTCCAAGCCTATTATCTAGAAATTGAAGATGGCATGCCCCGTTGATATCGGCTCTGCTGCTCCTTGCCATCGTAATAATGGCGCTCGCGGGCTGGGCCCTGTGGACGCAAGCGATAGGCGCGGGGTGGTGGCCGACTCCCATGAAGGCGGTCAGGAGGATGCTCGAACTTGCGGAGTTGAAAGAGGATGACAGGCTCTACGACCTCGGTTCCGGGGACGGCAGGATACTGATCGAAGCCGCGAGGATGTACGGAGTGAGGGGCGTCGGGATCGAAGTGGACCCGCTGCGGGTGGCGATGTCACGCCTGATCGTGAGACTGAGGGGCGCACAGGGATTGGTCACTATCGTCCATGGCAACTTCTTCAGGGAGAGCATTGCCGAGGCGAGCGTGGTCACGCTCTTCCTGACGCAGAAGACCAACAGGAGGCTGAAGCAGAAACTCCTCGAGCTCCGGGACGGGACGAGGATAGTCACACACAACTGGACCTTCGAAGGATGGGCGCTGGCGCAGACGGACGAGAGAGAAAGAGTGTACTTGTACGTGGTGAAGCGCTCTGACTAACGCGTTGTGACACTCCTTCTCTCGCGCAGGTTTCTCCGGGGAGAAGAGACGTGGGCAAGACCGCCGCCTCGATGAAACCTTAACTTCACCCAGCGAAGAGAGGACGTGAGGGATTTTGCGATCGGTCAACGGCAGGCTCTTCGCCTGGATCTTGGGACTCGGCCCTGGGGCAAGGTACAACCTCACTTCGAGTGGACTGAGCGAACCCGACCTGTCTGCCATGGGAATCGACACCTCGTTCGATAGGTTCGCGGCCGAGAAGGACGAACACGCCAGGCTGCTTGCCGAGACTGTGGCTGAGCTGTATCGCGTCGAACCAGACAACGTCGTGATCACCAACGGAGCGTCGGAAGCGATCTTCATGGTGTACTCCGTCTTCGGAGCAGACAGGAGGGCGTTCGTTCCCCTTCCCAACTACGAGCCCATGTTCTCAGTGCCACGGTCTCTCGGTATGCACGTGAACAACTCGCTTGCAATGGCATCAGCCTCCGGAGGAGCGGTGTGCGGCCTCACGGACCCAAACAACCCAACGGGAAGGAGCCTCGACGAAGGGATGATCGAGAGGCTCATCGAGTCCTCCAGGAAGGAGACGACGATCTTCGTAAACGAGACGTACAAGGAATTCACGTTCCCTGACGCCCCCGAGACGTACTTCGGACGGGACGGCAACGTGGTCACGTGCAGCACTATGACCAAGTTCTACGGCCTCGGGAGGCTCCGCGTCGGCTGGATCCTGGCGGACAAGCAGAAGGCGCGTCAACTGCTGAGGGCGAAGTGGCTGGTCAGCGGTCACGACGCGGAGTACTCCATGTGGATCTCGACACAGGCGCTCAGAAGAAGAACGGAGTTCGCGAAGAAAGCACGAAAGATCTGCTCAGAGAACGCCGAGCTCACGCGCAAGTTCGTCGAAGCGACTCCGAGCGTGTCCGTTCGGGGGCTTGGCCCGGCACCCTTCTGTCTTGTGGAGTACGGGAAGGGACCGGATTCCGTCTCCTTATCGAAGAAGCTGCTGGAGAGGACCGGCGTTCTGGTCTCGCCAGGGGACTTCTTCGGCGCCCCCATGGCGTTCAGGCTGTGCTTCACCTGTGACAAGAGGAGACTCGGGCTCGGTCTTCGCAGGCTCTCTGACTTCCTTGACACACAACTCCGAAGTCTCTAGATCCCCCCCTTCGAGCGACCCCGCAGTGCTCATAGCGCGTAATCTTGAGATGTGGGACGACGGGTCCGATGACCCATGAGCAAGAGCAGTGGAGGGAGCAGCATCGAAGGACTTTCATCAGATGGCCCGTATCCTGAATTCGAGGACAAGCTGATGCTCTTTGGCCAGTTCGTAGGCGATTGGGACATCGTGCGCGTCCAGAGCCCCAGCCCCGGCGATGTCGCGTTCAAGAAGGGTGGCGAGGTCCATTTCGGCTGGATACTCGACGGCAGGGCCGTGCAGGACGTGTGGATGACCTTCGACGAGGAATCCAATAGGGCGACTCCAGTGGGCACCACAATCAGGGTCTACGACCCCTCGATAGATGCCTGGCAGAGCACCTGGATCTCCGCGATTCACCGCTCGGTCCAGACTTTCGTGGCGCGGCGGGTGGGGGAAGAAATCGTTCTGGAGGGCACGACGAAAGAAGGCCGTCCAGAGCATTGGATCTTTTCAGAAATCAAGGCCGGGTCCTTCAGATGGCATTCAGAGGAGTCATCCGATGGGGGTAGAACATGGGTTCTGACCGAAGAGATGAGAATTCGCAGGCGCAGCCCTTGAACGGGGCGGCAAATCGCTGCCTCATTTCCCTGGTTTCCGTGTTGCGGAAGGTTGACTGATGGCCAGGTTTCCTTCAATACCTCGACTCTTCATCTTGCCCTTGGCCCCTTTCATTCGGGCAGAGTCGGTCCATGCCCCTCTGTCTGGACCTCAGACCATCTAGGGAAGAAGTACTTTCGTTTCAAGGCGTTCAGCCACGAGCCAACAGGGCAGACCCATTCAGGCGAGGTTCTTCAGCCAGCGCATTCCTTGTGATAGCTCTCCTTCCTAAAGAAGCCCTTCTTCACTTCCTGCCCCACAGGAATCTCTTTGCAGCACTTTGCACACTTGGGCGCCCTGATCTCGCTAGACTGAGATGCTGGCTTTCCGATTATGAGAGGTCCCATGTTCGCCGAGCCCGAGCGCGTCGTTCGTTCCCCCATCCGGGTGACGCTCTTCAAACCCAAGGTCGTTTATCTGATTGTCTGCCTTAAGGGTTTGCCGTTGGAGCCTGGACTCTGCTTACGGCGGTGGGTGGTCGGCTCGCCCGCGGGACGGAGAGTTCAAAGAATTCGGCCATAATTCTCCCTCCTAATGAAAGGGCTAGTGATTGGCAGTCGTGAGATAGGTTGTCGTGTAGGTGCTCGTAGTTGCGTTTATTGTTTCAGTGCCTAAGGTTACGGTGTAGCCTGTGATGGTCTCAGTTGTACCGTTTATGGTGTAAGTCGCCGCTGACTCGGTCAAAGTCTCACCAGTGATCGTGTAGCATGCTATGGTCGTAGGCGTGATGGTGTAAGTCGTTGCTGTCACAGTCTCGGTAGTGGCTGTCACGATATAGGTTGTACCAGTTCCCTCTAACACCTGAGTTGTCGTAGACTGGGGTATGGTAGTCGTGACCGTCGATGTAACGCACTCGAACTCCAATGCGGTTTGACTGCTCGAAGTTGTGTGGGATGTCGAGCTCGTGGTTGACGACGATGTCGAGGAACTGCTCTGCTTGGTTGTCGAGGTGGTCGGAGTTGTAGAGGTGGTTGAATGCGAGCTGCTCGAGCTTGAGGTCGTCGGAGTCGTCGAGGTGGAGGTCCCGCTGCCAGGGGCTGTGACGAGGTAGACAGCTCCAATCGCCGCTACGATAATTACGATGGCCACAACGGCCGTGAGGACCGTGCTGATTCCTTTGTTCCGGTTCTGCATCTGAATAGTACTTTTCGCGTCCAGTCGTTTATTAAAGGTTGATGCCCTCTCTGACCGCTGCCCAAGAACCCATCCCGATGTCCAGTGGTCTTCTGTCTATGGGGGAAAGAGGGCGGTCTGGGCAGGATCGTGCCCTTGTCGTGCCGGACGAGACTAACCCGACTGCTCGTCTTCTGTTCCAATCAGATCCGCGAGGAATCTCGTAGCTGAGAAGGAGAGACGCGACATTCCCCAGCGAAGCAGGGCGGTTCAGGGTTGGTTCGACAGAATCCATGTCAGTAAGAAGGGCACGTGTTTGAGCTGCTCGTGCGGATTGTTGCCCTGCCAGACAGCAGTGAAAGAAAAAGGGCACGGCCTGAATGGGACGTGCGTTTGTCTTGGAGTACACGCACGTGATGGGGGGTTCCTGAATCCAGGCCTTGCGTGCACCCCTAACAGGTTAGGGTATTTAAGATTGAGGTTGTCTGACACCGAATTTGTCATGACGACTGTGCAGGCCGCGTTCAATCGAACCGATGACGAGAGCCTCAGTATCTTGCCGGCGTTGGTCGTCGGGTCATGACTCCGAGATTCCGACTCAGCTGGGTTGTTGTGCTACCGGTATTGGAACTAGGTTCTTCAATGGGCGGACGAAGACGCCTACCACACCGCAGCCCACGACGACCAGGCCGGCGATGAGAATCCCGTTCGTGACACCGAGGTAGCTCACCGCGAAGGCCCCAAAGATCACACTGATAGGGGCCGTCAGGAACTCGACAAACTGCTTGAATCCGAATATCCGCCCGAGCATCGGGCCCGGGACGGTCTGCTGGTAGTAGACCGTCGGTATGGTGTCGCTGAAGGGTAGGAAGAGGCCAAAGACGAAGATCGCCACGAGGGCCTCTGCCAGGGTGGTGGTGAAGGAGAGCGCTATTACGGCTGCTCCCATTCCAAACAGTGAAGTGAGAATCGCCAGTCTTCTCCTTTGCACCTTTCCTATCCTTGCAAGGTACATCACGCCCGCGAGAATGCCGGCTGCGCTGAACGTCCCGAGCATACCGTAGCCAACACTACCGGACATCAGGACGTTGTCCGAGAAGATCAGCGCATAGACGTACCAGAGCGCCCCAAGGCCGAAGTTCGAGCCCATGACCAAGATCGACATCCAGACGAGATCCATTCTCGTCTTGAAGTACGCGAACCCTTCCCTGAAGTCACTTCTCCACGCGCGCCGCATTTGACCAAGAGGCATGACCGGCACCGTGATCAGCAAGAGTGCGAAGACCAGTACCACGAAGCTCAGACTGTCGGCCAGAAGCGCGACCGCGGTCCCGTACAGCGCTATGGTCAGCCCGGCAAGCGCCGGTCCGACTATGCTGTCCGCTTGGAAAACCGCCGTGAAGGTCGAGTTCGCCCTCAGGAGGCTCTCCTTGTCTACCAGAAATGGCACTACGGTGCTGCCAGCGAGGTCGAAGAGCGCGCCAAGCAGACCCGCGGAGAAGGCGACCGCGAAGATGAAGGCCAAGGGGGTGTGGCCCATCAGGTCTCCCACGCCGATCGCGCCGAAGAGCGCTGCTCTCGTGGTTTCGGTCGCGAGCATGATCCTCCTCTTATTCCACCTGTCGACATAGACACCGGCGAAGAGCCGCACGACGGCCCTCGGTATCATGAAGACGACCCACGTGACAGCCAGATCAAACGCAGAACCGGTGATCGTGTAGACGAGCCATGAGAGAGCCAGGTTCCCGAAGTAGTCCCCGAGCGAGGACACTCCTCTGCCCAGAAGAAGAGTCAGGAAACTCGCGTTTCTGGAAAGAGATTGGTACTGGGGCTTTGTCATGAATAAGTGGATCGTCGTACCCCGGAGCTAATCCTTTTTTATTCTCAATGCCTGACTTCTTGCGAAGAAATCGGCGGTTTGGGACAAACCAGACCCATGTGAGGACTATCGTGGGAGATGCCATCAAACACCACGAACCGTTAGGCCGACAGCCTCTCGTTCTTGGATTCTTCTCGGTTCTGCGATGATATGACCCGGCCAAGGCGCCTCCTCCATTAGGGTGGGCCTCGCAAGAAGAGAGAACACGCGTAGACGCTGACCCCACCGAGTGGGCCATTCTTTCGCTTGCTCGCACGTTAGGGATCTGGCGTCTGTAGCGCGCGCATCGACTCCTTTCAAATAGCTGTAGGAGTTCCATATCTTCTTTGAAATCGGAGACCAAGGTGCGGTCGCTCACAAAGATGCTGACCTACCGCGTGATCGTCATAGTCCTACTGGCAGCAGTCACCTAAGCGTTACGGGGAACGCGGGTGAAACGACGGTCATTACGGTGGTCTTCAACGTCGGCGGAGCCGCCATCTACTATGGCTTCGAAAGGCTCTGGGATGCGATAGAATGGGGCAAGAAGCTCCCCGTGGAGTGGGGCAAGCAGATCCCCGTGCTGCCACTGGACCTGATGGAACAATCAAACTAGGGACTCGGTAACGTGGCCGGACTGGACAGCTCCCACTGCATCACGCAGAGGGTAATGTAGCGCCTGATTCAGGCACCGGCATGAATTCCTTCTCCTCCCACATGTCGAAGGCAGTCGCCGAGGAGGAGGCCTGAGTGATTATCGCTAGAGCCACAGCCACGTGCAAGAAGTTGATGAAATCAACCACGGTTCCACCGACGTTCACGCTCAGTAGACCGTAGAGGGCGGCTCCGAGGAGCGCCTGGAAGACAGCGAAGCCGAAGGTCGCCTTTGCGATCCTCTTTATCCTACCAGGGCAGGAAGTCGCACTGACTTGCACCAAGATGCGGTAGGCCAGCCCCAGGACGACCACCCCCACAACGAGATGGAGGTCGTAGGTCGGCCAAGTCCCAATCACCGGGAACAACACGATCAGGATCTCGATGAAGGCAACCCAGATCAACGCGTACATCATGGCCCAAGTCTTCAACCTGAGAGTCGCCTTCGAAGGCGGGCCGTCGGCGTTCCTATTTAACCGAGAGTGACTTCGACATGGTAGCAGGTCTGGAGTGTATAGCCAAAGAGGCATTACATTTGAGCAATCAACAAGATCGAGAGAACAACCCAAACGAGATAGGTTGTCGGCCGGCAATGGTTGCGTGCTAGAGTTGTCAGTTCAAATCAGGAGACTTCAAGCAAGAATCTTCTAGGAATTCTTTGGCAATCTCGGAAATCCAATAAATACGCGCACGGTCTCTTGGTCGCTGGTGAAGTGAAAATACAGGCGTCTTTGCAGAAGCGAGAGATTTCGCCAACGCAGAACCAGGACCTGAAAGAAGAGATCTCACTCGTGAAGAGGCAGGGCTACGAGCGCATGTTGAAACAGGCCAGCGATCTCCTGGGCCTCTTGGCCATCGAACGCCAAGTGAGGGTGGATTCTCGCCTAACGCAGCATGACAGGGCGCTACTCCTGAGCGCTGTCGCGGGATGGAAGAGGAAGCCGGAAAGTCAGGCCCTCGTCGAACCTCGAGGAGATCTCGTTACGTTGATGCACGCGCCTTCATGGGAGAACACGAGTCATCCGCTCTGCGGAGCCAAGAGGTTCAAATCCCTGACGATGATTGTGCAAGACGTCAATTGCGAAGGTTGTATTCGGATGCTGGACAGGAGGGGACGCCGGTAAGCAGGAACGACGTATTTTGGTTTGCCTTCTGTGATGCGATAAAGAACGTTGCCGGGGTCCCACCGTGCCAGCTACGCCTCCACCAACGGGTGAGCTACGGAGCCAGGCTTGTCCTGGAGTTTGGGCGCGGGCAACACTATAAGAAGAAGCGCGAGGCAGATTAGCCATGGCTTCTGGCGTCAACGAGGGAGAGACTCTCAGGAAGCTGGACCTAAAGGTGCGGGAGATAATGAGCCCCAACCCTCTCACGATTTCAGCCGATGCCACGGTCATGCAGGCGGCCAAGGCGATGGAGAAGCGCGACTCTTCTTGCGTCTTCGTGAAGTCGAAGGGGAAGATAGTCGGGATAATCACGGAACGGGACATAGCCAGGAGGGTCGTCGGAAAGGGGGCCTCCTCTAAGAAGACCAAGGTCAAGTCCGTGATGACGTCTCAGATCGTAGTCACACCCCCCGACACCAGCATCGAGGATGCGCTCAAGCTGATGACGACGAACAAGGTGAGGAGGCTGCCGGTCGTAGACGAGAAGGGAGACATGGTAGGCCTCGTGGGCACCGCTGATGTAGCGAAGGCGCTCGCTGAGAAGGCGGGTTACACAACCTCGCTGATAACGGCGATGACGAAAGAGACCCCGCCTCGGAGCGGAGTGTACGGCTGATCGTCAGAAGACGGCCTTTCCTTTGTGAACGGGCAGGACTCACGACAAATTGCGCCGTAGTCCGGGCGAAAGACGGGGAGCGGTGGCCTGAGTTCATCGCGCGAAGAGAATTGCGTGCTAGGCGGGGGCTTGTTCGTCGACTCGAAGGCCGCGTCTGGCAAATACATACGACATCACGATGACGACCGTGACCAGAAGAGCCAAGCCAAGTTGGGCTGGAAATTCAGGGATCCCGGAGGATGAGCTCGATGTTGAAGACGACGTCGACGATTTGGTTGGAGTGGTGGAGGTTGTCGAGCCGACGCAATAAGGGCCCAAGGTGCACGTGGATGTTGTTGTGGAGGTCGTGGACGAGGTCGAGGTCGATGACGTTGTTGAAGTGGTAGTGGTCGTGGTCGATGATGCTGGGGTGATCACGGAGACGGTGCCCGAACCGAAGTTCGCCACGTAGAGGTGCCCGTTGGTTGGGTCGAAAGCGACTCCGTCAGGGCCAATACCCACCGTCACGTTAGCGACCACCGTGTTGGTCGACGCGGATATGCCTGAGACCGAGTCTGAAAGCGTGTTGGTCACGTAGATCTCCCCGTTGGCTGAGTCGAAAGCGACTCCGTAGGGGTTGCTGCCCACCGTAACGTTAGCGATCACAGCGTTGGTCGACGCGGATATGACTGAGACTGTGTCCGAATAGGTGTCCGCCGAACCCGCGTTCGCCACGTAGACGTCTCCGTTGGTTGAGTCGAATGCGACACATTGCGGCCCCTTGCCCACCGTCACGGTAGTGACCAGCGTGTTGGTCGATCCTGATATGACTGAGACCGTGCCGGCTGAGACCGTGCCCAAGCCCGAGCCTGGACCGTAGTTCGCCACGTAGAGGTACCCGTTGGTTGGGTCGAATGCGATCTTATCAGGGTGAGTGCCCACCGTCACGGTAGTGACCAGCGTGTTGGTCGATCCTGATATGACTGAGACCGTGCCTGAACCCCAGTTCGCAACGTAGACATATCCGTTGGCCGTGTCGAATGCGCCTCCTTCCGGATGGGTGCCCACCGTCACGTTGGTGACCACAGCGTTGGTCGACCCGGATATGACCGAAATCATGTCTGAACCGTAGTTCGCCACGTAGAGGTACCCGTTGGTTGGGTCGAATACAATTCTATCGGGGCCAGTGCCCACCGTCACGTTGGTGACCACAGCGTTGGTCGTGCCGTTGATGGCCGAAACCACGTCTGAACCGTAGTTCGCCACGTAGAGGTACCCGTTGGTTGGGTCGAATGTGACTCCTTCTGGTTCGGTGCCCACCTTCACGGTAGCGGTAACGCTGTCTGCCAACGAGACCTTGGGTGTCAGCAGAACTACAATCAGGACGAGTGATATTGCAACGGAGAGAACCCTGACTGGAGGGTTGCTCACTCTTCGAGAACTGTACACGAAACTGTTCCTCTCGCTGTTTTCTGGGCTCTTTTTCTGGCCTTATTAGCCGTTCCTTGAATTCTCGAGCCCCAATGCATCCTACACACATGGAGGTAGAGGTTGTGGAACTACTCTTCGGACACGTTTGGGGGGATGAGGCTGAGACCTGGGCACCATGACAGCGTGAGCATCAGATCCCGGACGTTGCAAGGCTTGGTTCCTGGTTCGGTACTCTGGGTACTGTCAGAATTGCTTTCGGAAGGACCATCGCCGAACCCTTCAGGTTGTCGGAGTCTCCCCGTCAATCGCCTTGGCTTAGGCCCCCGGAGCGGTCGCCGCGACCGTCACTGAGCAGTTTCCTGACGACAATATGCAGGTCTTCGAGAAGAATGCGACTCTTCCAGTTCCAGAAACCTTCGACCAACCAATCATCGCAGGGCGCGATGGGTGTGCGCTAGTCACGACTTGATGGTCAGTTTGGTCGTTCTGGAACTACCGAGGTTGTTGGAGTCTCCGCCGTAGGTCGCCTTGACTTTGAGGCCCCCCGGAGCGGTCGCCGTGAGTGTTACCTGACAGCTTCCTCCCGAAAGCGCACAGGTGTTCGAGGGGGACGTTGCACTTCCTCTCCCCGAAACGGTGAAGGTGATAGTCCCGTTCTGCCACGGGTATTCGCCGGTCACTGTCGCCGTGCAGGTGGTTGAGGAGCGTATGGCAAAGGACGACGGTACGCACGATAGTGTGGTTGTCGTAGGCGCCTTCTTGATGATCACTTTGGCCGTTCCAGAACTTGCCATGTTGTTCCCGTCGCCGCTATAGTTCCCCTCTATTGTGACGATGCCTGCCGCCGCCCCTGTCAATTCCGCGTAGCATGTTATTCGCTGAGGCGCTGAGGTGTTGATGACGCAGTACCCCCCGGCTATGGAGACCGAGCCTGCGCCGCTTGAGCCCCACTCCACATATCCACTCGGCTGGTAACCAACCACCTTGGCCGTGCAGTTGATGACCGTCGGCGAGCCGGCGATAGCGGACCTCGGGCTGCAGGAGATGGTTGTCCTCGAAGCTTTCATCGTGACGATCAGGTCGTAAGTTCCGGAGGTTGCAGAGTTCTTTGAGTCCCCACCGTAATTCGCCGTGAGCAGGGCTGGGCCTGCGGCGTCTGGGATGAACCTCACCGAGCACGAGCTGTAGGCCTTGTGTCGTGACAGCTTGCAGGACGTGTCCAAGGGCGTGCCGTTGCCGAGGCTCGACCAGGTGACGGTGCCGGTCGGCGAAGACCCGAAGACCGACGCCTTGCAGATGATGGACGAGCCGACCACCGGAGATGACTTGGAGCAAAAGATGCTGACGGAGTCCTTCTGAGGCGTGGCGGACGAAACGGTCAGGTGATAGTAGGCGTTTGGCCCGCCGTTCGGCCCCCAGACTTCGATCGTTATGTTGTCTCCCGAACAGATCGTGTGGACCGTGGGGCCAGAGCAGACGCCCCCGGAGAGTGTCCCGGCGCCGAGAGCGCTCCCAAACCCATCGATCACGATTTGGTTGTTCCACCAGCTCGCGAAGTCGATCCCAATCGAATCTTCAGCACCCTGATACTGGTTGCCAGCCTGCCAACTGTTGGAACCGTGACATAGCTCGTCGAGGCAGTTGTCCCAGATGGCGATCGATGGAATTGTCGAATTGATCCCGGTGTCCACAGACCCGTCGCCGACTGGAGTCAATTGAGGGAAGGCGTTGCCGAAACCCGAACCCTTTATGATGATCTGGCCATGCGTATTGGTTGTGACCTGGGTGACCGAAGTGATGTTCGCGCCGCCGAATACGAGAGTGCAGAGCTCACCCGGGTAGGAACCTCCAGCACCGTCGTAGCTGCACTTGTCAGACGAATACAGGTTCGCCGTCCCTGCCGTGCCTTTGCCTTGGGTCATGTCGTAGTAGCCAAACTCACTGTTACTGTTCGCGGTGTTCCCCGCGAGAGTGTTGTTGGATCCGCCCATGAGGAGGAAACCGTAGAAGGTGCCGTTGTCTGCCGTGTTCATAGTGAGAATATTGCTGTTGGAGTAGTTGAAGAGGAGGAAGTTGCTGAAGGCGTTGTTGTTCGCCGTGTTGCTGGTGAGGGTATTGACGGAAGAACCGATGAAGGCGAAGCCGTAGTAGCCGTTTCTGTCCGCGGTGCTGTTGCTGAGAACGTTGTTCTCGGAAGAGAAGTAAATGAAGCCGCACAGACTGTTGTTGTTCGCCACGTCCGTGGTGAAGGTGATGGCGGAAGAGTCGTTGAGCAGGAAGCCGACCTCAAATGCCGAGACGTCGCAGTTCTCGACCGTGACATTTGACATCCCTGTGAGAATGATCGCTACACTCGACAACTCAGTGGAATTGAGATCTGGGGTTCCGCCTGGGCCGAGAATAGTGTACCCGGCGCAGTTGAGGGTGATTCCGCTGGCGCCTATGATCAGCCCGTACTCCGAGCATGGGCCGATGTCCGCGGCGAGGGTCGTGCTCGCCGTGATCGTATCGCCACACGACGGTGCCTGTGCGACTACGGGCGGAGACAAGAAGACGAGCGTGGAACCCAGAACGGTGAAGAGAAGCAGGACGGCAAGAGCAATCTTCGGAGACCCTTTGGCCCTCAAGACTGACGATTTGCAGTGTTGGGTGTTATTTACGGCTTGAGGGCAAGTTCCATCGTTTCGTCAAGAGTATCCGCCAGTGGCTGCTCCACTGGGCCGAGGTCCTAGGCTGTGCCTTCCATGAATCTGATAAGGCCCAGGCGGGAAGGTGGTGAACTAGTCCCTCGGCTACTCAACTATTCTCCTCGGCGAGAGATTCTTCGATGCTGCACTTCCCCTTGACGAGACGGGGACGGAACCTCAGCGTTTGGATAAGTTGAGCGGTTCCGCTCTGGAAGATCTTTAGGTCGGTGCCCAACGATTCCCGTTTTGAGTCCAGGCTTCTTCTAGCGTCGGCATAATGCTCACCCCAAGGGTCAATCCTCCGCATGAGTCTGGTCAATTCCGAATCGTCTGACGAGCACGCGAGAGTTTGGTCATGGCCAGCGTAGTGGACCGGCAGGAACGTCCATCCTAACGAGGCACCAACGCCTTTGAAAGGGGGGCCGACCGTCGCGCTTTCGCGGCGGTAGAAATGACGGTCAAGGTATTCAATCAGAACCGAAGTGTCGCACCTAGATTCTTGGGGAGACTGATTGATCCCCGTGGCCTCTCCGAGTCCACATTCATGTTCGATCACCTTGGCGACATAACTGGGCCATCGTATCAGCGCCTTGACGCTGCCATTGTAATCTACCATTCCGTCCCACACCTTCTTCCTGGCCTTGGAGGTTTCGTCGTCCAGATGCGCGAGGGCGTCTCTTATCATCGGAAGTTCGGGGTGCGTCCCCGGTTCGGAGTTTGATTCCAGCTCGAACCCGATGGGAATCCAGACGTATTCCGGGTACTCAGGTCGGTTCTGCGTCTGGGGATAGCCAGCGAGGCTCCCTCTGCCCTCAATCCCGCTTTGGCACCACGGGTCATATATCTTGATGATGAGTTCTTCATGATAGGCCCTTGTTAGCTCGTCCTGCCTATCGCTTTCCTTTGACTTCTCTTCGAGGTCCTGTTTGTGCTCGGCCTCTGCTCTTCCGATGGCGGCGAGTTCCTCGGCCGCATACCCCTCCCCGTTCGCCTTGCGCAAGAGTGCTCTGTATCTCGCCCGCCCGACTGATAGAACAAAGTACTCCTCAATCGCAAGGCCACCGAAGCCGATCATGACTCCGCCGACGACCAAGACGACGTCGCGGTCTGGAAGAGCTGACGGGGCCAGCAAGCTCACGACGATCAGAATCACCCCGACGACGGGGATTGCGAGGGTTGCGCCGAGGACGGTCTTGTTGACTTCCCTCTTCGCCTTCCTTGCCTGGGTCTCGGAAGAATCGGCCAAGTGCTATTTGCGACAGGCGGTCGGGTGCCTGATTATTTAATGGGAACGGCGGAGAGAGCCGCATCGGAATTGAGAAGATTGAGGCAGAATGGTCGTGTTTCATGGAAAGGGGCACTCTGGCCCCAAAATCGGGTGCCTACCCTGACTGTCGCCTGCCTTCCGCCCTGAAGCCCGCGAGCCATCTCTCGCAGCGGAGAGAGACAGAGGCGACGTGAAGAATCTACTGGGGTCGGAATGCATGAAGAAGTTCATTTCGGCCTAGATCGGAATCTGCGAGAGCAATTTGTCTGTCTGCTCAAAG
>Ga0326727_10010988_pt1 | contig 21295 bp, 19 predicted proteins | sample MB2enrmetagenome_FD_207643 | JGI IMG/M metagenome (GOLD analysis project Ga0326727, IMG submission 207643) | Lab enriched peat soil microbial communities from McLean, Ithaca, NY, United States - MB29MY | ecosystem: Environmental > Terrestrial > Soil > Wetlands > Peat | place: USA: New York...
CGGGTGAACACACCCGGATTGGACACGGGTGGGGACACCCGCGCTACAGGTTACGCAGGGCACGCTCGAATCCCGGCAAGGCGCGTTCAATGGTGCGGAGAGGAATCGTGAGCGACAGGCGGAAGTACCCTGCCCGCCCAAAGCCTGAGCCCGGCACGGCCAGGATGCCCTCATCCATGAGGCTGCGCACAAAGGCCAGGTCATCCGGTATCGGCGCCTTGGGGAACATGTAGAAGGTTCCCTGCGGTTTGGTGACTTCGTAACCGAAGCGCGTCAAGCCTTCCCAGAGCAGATCGCGTTTTTCCTGGTAGGGGCGCGGATCAATCTGGAGATCGGCGACCTCCGCGATGACCCACTGCCAGACGGCAGGAGCATTGATGAAGCCCAGGATGCGGTTGGCGAAAGTGCAGGCGTCGCGCAGCGGCCCCAGTTCCTCCAGGCATGGGGAGAGGGCCAGGTAACCGATGCGCTCCCCGGGAATCGACAGAGCTTTGGACCAGGAATAGGTCACCACGGTGCGGCGGATGAGCGATGGAATCACGGGTAGCGCGAGGCCATCGAAGGTCAGGGCTTTATACGGCTCGTCAACGATGACGGTCACGGGGTGGTCCAGCCCGGAAATCAAAGCGTCCAAATCCCGCAGGAATTCCGCAGAGTAGACCACGCCCGTGGGATTATTAGGCGAATCGAGGATGATCGCCTTGGTGCGCGGCGTGATGGCGGCGGCGATGCGCCCGATGCTGGGTTGAAACGCGTCATCGGTTTCCACCAGCACCATGCGGCCGGCATGGTTCTCAATGTAAAACTGGTACTCGGGAAAAAAGGGAACGAGGATGATGACCTCATCGCCGGGGTCGAGCAGCGATTTGAGCACCACGTTGATGGCGCCCGCTGCCCCGACCGTCATGAAAATGTGATCTGCGGTGTAAGCCAACCCTGTCTGTGCGGAGAGCTGCCGGGCAATGACTTCCCGCACCGGGGCGAAGCCTGCATTGGGCATGTAGGCGTGGCTGCGGGGCAGATTCCTCTCGACCACACGCCGCAGGGCCGCGATCACCGCTTCCGGCGGCTCGCCATCGGGGTTCCCCAGCGTGAAATCAAAAACATTCTCTTCCCCGCGCTCGCGTTTCATCCGCGCGCCAATTTCGAACATGCGCCGGATCCACGAGGCGTGTTCCATTTGTTCCGCAATATGTCTGCCGATACTCATAGAAGTTCTTTACTGGCAACCACATTGATGCCCGCTGCTTGCAGCCGGGCAATGGCCGCATCGGGATCATCGAACCGGAAGATCATCACCGCGGTGTCTCCGCGGCCGAAGGTGAACGCGTACATGTACTCGATGTTGATGCCCGTGTTCTCGAATACTCCCAGTAATTCCGCCAGGCCGCCGGGCCGGTCGGGCACTTCCACGGCTACCACTTCCGTAACGTTGACGACGTAGCCGGCTTCCTGAAGAACGTGCGCAGCCCTCTCCCAATCGGAAACGATGAAGCGGAGGATGCCGAATTGCTCCGTGTCGGCCAAGGTGAGGGTTCGGATGTTTATGCCCGCGGCGGCCAGGAGGCGGCAAGGTTCCGTCAACTGGCTCGGCTTGTTCTCCAGGAAGAGCGAAAGCTGGTGAATCTTCATGGGCACCCCCTACTGGAACTCACCGCAGAGGCGCGGAGGCGCAGAGGTCCGAAATCAAGGACTCATTTCTCTGCGTCTCCGCGCCTCAGCGGTGACAGTTGCATCTTCTTGCCCGACCCAGTATCTGCCTGGCGCGCAATTCACTGGTCCAGGTTTCTTCGATCGATGAGCCGTTGCGCCTTTCCCTCACTGCGCTTGAGCGTCTGCGGCGCCACCAGGCGGACGTTCACGCGCAGTCCGAGCGTCTGATACAAGGCCTGAGCCAGCTTGTTGTGCAGGTTTTCGAGCGCCCCAACCTTGTCGCTGAAGACCGCGGGCGTCACCTCCACCTGAACCTCCATCTGGTCCAACCCCTCCACGCGCGTCAGGATGATCTGATAGTGAGGGAGCGTGCCCTCCACCGCCAGCAGGGCGGATTCCACCTGGGACGGGAACACGTTAACCCCGCGAATAATGAACATGTCATCGCTGCGGCGGCTGATGCGTTTAATGCGGCGAAGGGTTCGACCGCAGCCACAGGGGCCCGGGAGGAAGGCGCTGATGTCGCGGGTGCGATAACGAAACATGGGCATAGCGTGCTTGCTCAAGGTCGTCACCACCAACTCCCCTTCCCCTCCCTCCGCCACCGGCTGCTCGGTATCCGGATCGATGATTTCCGGATAGAAATGATCCTCAAAAATGTGCAGGCCCGCCTGGCACCGGCACTCGCTCCCCACGCCGGGGCCGGTAATCTCCGAAAGCCCGTAGATGTCGTAGGCCTTGATGCCGCCCGCTGATTCGAGGTGGCGGCGCAGCGAGTCGCTCCAGGGCTCAGCGCCGAACACTCCCACCCGCAGGGGGAGTTCCCGTATATCAATTCCCATTTCCGCGGCGCGGTCGAGCAAATGCAGAAAGTAGGTCGGCGTGCAGCAGATGGCCGTTACGTTGAAGTCTTTCATCACCATGATCTGGCGGTCACTATTGCCGCCGGAAATGGGAATCACCATCGCGCCCAGGGCCTCAGCGCCGTAATGCGCGCCCAGTCCCCCCGTGAACAGGCCGTAGCCATAAGCGTTCTGAATGATGTCACCGCACCCCAAGCCGCACGCCGCCAGCGTCCTCACCATGGCATCGGTCCAGACGGCGAGGTCGTGCTGGGTATAGGCCACCACAATCGGTTTGCCGGTGGTTCCACTCGAGGCGTGCAAGCGGACAACATCCTGCAGGGGGCTGGCGAACAGGCCGAAGGGATAACTGTCACGCAGGTCCGCCTTCACCGTGAAAGGCAGACGGGTCACATCGTCCAGCGTGCGGATGTCTTCCGGCGTGACGTTCCGCTCCTTCATCCGTTGCCGGTAGAGTTCAACGTGCAGGTAGGCACGGCGAACGGTACTTCGCAACCGGCCCAACTGGAGGTCGCGCATTTGCGGCGCGGGCAGGTAATCCGGCGCGCTGGCAGGATGAATTTCGAGCGAGGAGTCTTCCGTGGGGCCGGTCATGGGTTGGGCACACTCGAGTTCTTATGGGCAGCCGCGCGTCCAATCGCCAACGCCTGAAGGTTCGTGGCATGCAGTTTCGGCGCCAGGTTCTGCCGGATCGCCTCCTGCCAGGCAGATTCAGGAAAAGGCAGGCTCACGCTCAAACAGCCAACCAGCGCAACGTTGAGGCTCCGCTTGTCGCGCAAGGCGCCTTCCGGAATCGCACCCGGGGTGATCAACGTACCACCCTCCCGCAGTTGCCAGCGATTGGGTTCCACCTGATCGGGCGATAGGACCACCAGATAATCCGCCTCGCCCGAGGGCACCATAGGACTGTAGACCCTTTCGCCAAACCGGACGTCGCTGGTGACGGAGCCCCCGCGCTGGCTCATGCCGTGGATTTCGCTCTTCTTCACGTCGAGGCCGGCACGGAAGGCCACCTCCGCGACGAGATCGGAGGCCTTCAGCACTCCCTGCCCACCCAGGCCGGCGATCACGATGTTGGTTACTTTAGTCATGTTGCTCAAGGCAGTTCTCCGGTATCTCCGTGCGGGCCGCGGAGCGTTCATACTCCTTGATCTTGCCCGCCGCCAGCAGACAGTTGCGGCGGGCCACAATCACCGTGAGCTTCCCGCTGGCCAGGCTGGCGGCTACCAACTCCTGGAAGGCGGCAGGATTGAGCGTCGGGTCCGTCACGTGCACGTCGGCAATGCCCAGGGAGTGAACCAGGTCTTCGATGACGACTTTGCCCGTGGGATGATGTTCAAGCGTCCGGCCGGTTCCGGGATGCTCCTGCAAGCCGGTCATGGCCGTGGTCCCGTTATCGAGGATAATGACCACGTGGCCGGTTTTGGGTGGGTTGTAAACCATCTCCACCAGGCCGGTTATCCCGCTGTGGATGAAGGTGCTGTCGCCAATAGTGCTGACCACACGGCGGGCCTGCTCGGGCGGCAACGCGTGCCTCAGCCCCAGCCCTACGCCGATACTCGCCCCCATGCAGACGCAAGTATCCACAGCCTCAAAGGGCGGCAGCACCGCCAAGGTGTAGCAACCGATGTCACTGGCCACGATGCAATCCAGATTGCGCAGGGCGGTGAAGACCGAACGGTGGGGGCAACCCTGGCACAATTCCGGAGGCTTCCCCGGTGGCGGAGTCAACTCCGGCGAAGCGTCGGCGGTGAGAATGCGTTTGACGCGATCCACATCCAATTCGCCAAAGCGAAACGCTTCCGGCTTCCCTTCCACGCTCAGTCCGGCGGCGCGAATGGCTTCCACAAGGTAGGGATCTCCCTCTTCCATCACCACGCAACGGGACACATTCTGGACAAAGCGGCGAATAGTTTCGAGTGGAAGAGGATAGGTCATGCCCAGCTTCAGGACAGCAGCTTCCGGCGCCGCCTCGCGAACGTGCATGAAGGCGATTCCAGAGGTAATAATTCCCAGGGACCGGTCGCCGTCGGTTTCCCGGTTCGGCCCTTCGGCTTCGTTCCATTCCAAAATGCGCGCCAGCTTTTCACGGAGCCGATGGTGGGCAGGGCGGGCGTAAGCGGGAATCATCACCCGGCCTTTTATGTCGCGGACGAACGTGGCCGGGGAATTCGATGGCGCCAAGGCTCCCCCCGGGCGGACGACCGTCTTGGAGTGGCAGACGCGCGTGGTGAGGCGGAGGGGCACCGGAATTCCCCATCGTTCCGAGACCTGGAGGGCCAGCAGGGTAAATTCATAGGCCTCCTGGGAGTCCGCGGGCTCCAGCATCGGCAACCCTGCCGCCACGGCGAAACGGCGATTGTCCTGTTCATTCTGGCTGGAAGCCATGCCGGGATCGTCCGCCGAGACCACCACCAAGGCGCCGGTGACGCCCGTGTAGGCGGCCGTGAAAAGCGGATCGGCGGCCACGTTCAGGCCCACGTGCTTCATGGTCACCAGGGCGCGGGCGTTGGTGTAAGCAACCCCCAGCCCCACCTCCAGGGCCACCTTCTCGTTGGGGGCCCACTGGGCGCGGCCTCCAAGCTGGGAAAAACTCTCCAGAATCTCCGTGGAGGGCGTGCCGGGATACCCAGTGCCCAGAGCGATATCCCCATCGCGGGCAGCCAGGGCCACCGCCTCGTTCCCGCTCAGTAACAGCCGATCCGGCCCACTCATCTGAAGCCTCGTGATCGCCACACCTACACTTCAATGGAAGCCGCCCACAGGAAGCGCGATGGGCCGCCAACGAAACGTTGGATTCTAACCTCGCTGGCGTACTTAATCAATTGATATGAGCCGACCTGAATCGGCACAAGGTTGTCTCTCCGGCGAGCCGGTGATAGACTTTCATGTCTTGCATTTGAGCGCTCGGGTCACCAAGCCTGCGCCTTTCCCAGTTTTCGGATTCCGGTGCGGCCCTGCGAGCCAGGGAATGCTGGCGGCTCACCACCGACCCTTGCTCCCTGTTCCGATGAGCCAGCACCGGCGCCGACCGATTTAACCCTACCGCCTCTGGGGGGACTTTCCGCCGGCCTGAATGCCCGCGGCTGATGACGATCTGTGAAACTTTGCGTCCAATCATTGCGTAATACACGGTAGTGCCGATGACTGAAGAAACATTCCGCCTAAAGGGAGAAGGACACTCGATGAAGCCTTACTGCCAACGCCTCGTCGCCTTATTGTTTGCTGCCAGTATTCTAATAACCGGGCCTTGCCTTCTGGCACAACAGGCCTCACCCACAGCCAACGCCGCACCCGCACAAACCTTGGACACGAACTTCGGGAACACGCGGTGGTTTCCGAACATTACGGAACCCTATATGGTCCCCTATGTTCCCGAAGAAAAGATGAGCAACTCGGAGCGCCTGAACTCCCTTCTCAGCGACGGCAAGTTGCACCTCGCTATACCCGACCTGATCGAATTGGCGCTCGAGAATAATCTGGATATCGCGGTGGCACGCTATAACATCGCCTTTGCCCACACGGACATTCTCCGCACCCAGGGGGGTGGCGCCGCCCGCGGTTTCTCGGGATCATTCACATCCGGAGCGCAGTTCTCCGGCGCCATCGGCAGCAGCGTCAGCGCCGGCGGCGGCGGAGTGGGCGGCGGCGGAGCGGGTGGGCTTTCCGGCGGCGCCACCGCCACGCAATTGGGGGGCAGCTCCCTAGACCCCCAAGCCTTTTTCTTCTACGGATGGGACCGCAATACCACCCCTCTGGGCACCACGGTGGTGACGGGCATTCCCTCTGAGACCTCCCAAGGGTCGAGTTACACCTCGGGCATAAGCCAGGCATTCCAGACGGGAACCAGCTATGAAGTCGTGCTGGGGGGAGCACGCGGCGCCAATAACTCGCTCACGCCCGTCTTTAACCCTTATGTCGACACTTTCCTGGCGGTGGGCTTTTCCCAACCCTTGTTGAATGGATTTGGACGACGCGCCAACTCCTATCAAATCCGCCTCGCCAAGAACGATCTCAAAATCGCCGATTCGGTGTTTCGCCAGCAGGTCATCCTCACTCTGGGTACGGTTCTGAACGAGTATTGGGATTACCTCTCCTTCCAGGAAAATGTGCGGGCGAAGGAGGAAGCCCTGACTTATTCCCAAAAGCTCCTGGAGGACAACAAGAAACAGGTGGAAATTGGAACTCTCGCGCCTATTGAAGTAGTGCGGGCGGAATCCGAAGTGGCTTCCGACCAACAAGCCCTGATTGTGGCCCAGACCAACCTGCAACAGCAAGCCGAGCTGCTCAAGACGGCCCTGGCCCGGCAAGTGGGCCCGGACTTGGCCGCCGCCCAAATTGATGCCCTAGACAAACTCCCCGAACCCCGGCCGGATGATGTTCCCAGTCTGGATGAGGCGCTGAAGCGGGCCTTCGCCAATCGCCCCGAAATCGAGCAGACCGAATTGAAATTCCACGATCAGGACATGACCATCGCCCATGCCCGAAACGCCCTGCTCCCTTCTCTGGGCATCTTCGGCACCTACATTGCCTCCGGCCTCTCCGGTGATCAAGTTGTCTGCCCACCGGGGTCAAGTTTATATCTTCCGAGTTGTATCCAACCTAATGGCACGGCGGTGGCTCCCACTGGGAAGAATTCGGGGGGCGTTACCCAAGCCTTCAGCCAGACCTTTCAAGGCAACTACCCCAACTACTCTTTCGGCATCAATCTCTCCATCCCCATTCGCAACCGGTCAGCCCAGGCCGACATGGCCCGCGCCCTCCTGGAGCGGCGTCAATATGACACCCAACTACAACAATCGAAGAATAATATTGCCCAGGCGGTGCGGACGGCGTTGATTGGAGTGGTTCAAGCCAAAGCTCAGATTAATGCCACGGAGAAAGCCACGATCCTTGCCCGCCAAACCATGGAGGCCGAGGAAAAGAAATTTCAATTGGGCGAATCCACGGTCTTCCTGGTTATTACGACGCAACGCGATTTGGAAACCGCCCAGGGGAACGAAATAACGGCACGCTCGACTTACGCCAAGGCCATTACGGCTTACCAGCAGGCGGTGGGAACGATTCTCACAGATTACAACCTGGAATTGAATGACGCCATACAAGGGAGCGTGGCCCACCCCCTCAATATTCCGGGCTCGGCGGCAACCGCTGCGCCGGTGAAACTGAACTAGCCGCCTATGAGCAGTAGGCAGAAGGCAGTAAGCAGTAGGCAGCGCGTGCCCTTTGCGAGCTCCGGCAACCCGGGAAAAGGCACTGCTCAGCTACCCCTTCGCACCGAATGACTCAATTTGTTGCCTTGGAAGGTTTTAGATGACCTGATGAACCGATGGCCCGATGATCCGATTGCCCAGTTTGACTTTGAATCTGCCCCTGCTCTAACATGCGATAGGGGCGGAAAATCATCGTGATTGAAGACAAGAAGGCCGGCGCCGAAGTCGCAAGCGAGCAACCCCGCCGCCAACCCTCTCCCGGCGAAAAACGCTGGGAGGAACAAACCCTCCGGCCAGCCCTCGAAAAATCCCCGGAGCGGCAGAAGGAATTCACCACCCTTTCTGGCGTGCCCATCAACCGCCTCTATACGCCCGCTGATCTTTCCGATTTCGATTACTCCCAGGACCTGGGTGACCCCGGCGAATACCCCTACACGCGGGGAATTCATCCCACGATGTATCGCGGCAAGATTTGGACAATGCGCCAGTTCTCCGGATTTGGGAGCCCCGAGGACACCAACCACCGGCTGCATTACTTGCTGAAGCAAGGCCAGACGGGCCTTTCCATTGCCTTTGACCTGCCCACGCTGATGGGTTATGACAGCGACCACGCTCTGGCCGAGGGTGAAGTGGGCCGCTGCGGCGTGGCCGTTTCCTCGCTCGCGGATATGGAAACCCTGCTGGCGGGCTTGCCCCTCCAGCAAATAACCACCTCCATGACCATCAATTCCCCCGCTGCCATCATCTGGGCGATGTACCTGGTGGTGGCGGAAAAAAGTGGTGCAGACTGGAAAAAGATTTCCGGCACCACGCAGAACGACATCCTGAAAGAATACATCGCGCAGAAAGAGTACATTTACCCGCCTGCTCCTTCCATGCGCCTGGTCGTTGATACCATCACCTTTGGGGCGTGCGAGGTGCCGCGCTGGAATCCCATCTCCATCAGCGGCTATCACATTCGCGAAGCGGGCTCGACGGCCGTGCAGGAACTGGCGTTCACTCTGCGCGACGGAATCGAATACGTGGAGTGGGTCTGCCGGGCGGGCATGCCGGTGGATGAATTCGCCCCACGCCTGAGTTTTTTCTTCAACGCCCACAGCGATTTGTTTGAGGAAGTGGCGAAATACCGCGCGGCGCGCAAAATCTGGGCACAGGTTATGCGCGAGCGGTTTGGCGCCACCAACCCGCGCTCCTGGCTCTGCCGCTTTCATACCCAGACGGCAGGCTGTTCGCTTACCGCGCAGCAACCTTACAACAATGTGGTTCGCACCACCCTCCAGGCGCTCGCTGCGGTGCTGGGCGGAACGCAATCGCTGCACACGAATTCCCTCGATGAGGCGTGGGCATTGCCGACGGAGGAAGCCGTCACCATCGCCCTGCGCACCCAACAAGTCCTGGCCCACGAAAGCGGTGTGACCAACACCGTCGATCCCCTGGCCGGCTCCTATTTCGTCGAGAAGTTAACCTTGGAAACGGAGCGCGCTTGTTACGATTACTTCCAGAAGATTGATGCCATGGGCGGCATGGTGCCCGCCATCGAGCGCGGATATCCGCAAAAGGAAATTCACGACGCCGCGTATGCCTACCAAAAAGCCGTCGAATGTAAGGAAAAGATTACCGTCGGCGTCAATGATTACGTGATGGAGGAGGACCGCCCCATCAAGCTTCTGGTCATCGACGACAGCGTGGCGCGGCACCAGGTGAAAAAGTTGGAGGAAGTGCGGCAAAAGCGCGATAATGGCCGTGTCCAGCGGGCGCTCGAAGCACTGGGAGGCGCTGCCGCTACCGACGCGAACTTGATGCCTTACATCTTGGAAGGTGTGCGCGCTTACGCGACCGTGGGCGAAATGTGCGATGTGCTGCGCAAGGTGTTTGGTACTTACGAGGAGCCGGCATTTCGCTAAAGCGCAATTATGAATTCGGAATTATGAATTATGAAATAGACACTACAGGCGGTGTAGCACGGACCTGTTTTGTATGTCCGCGTTACAATTGCTGGGGAAGGATCAAGAGGAGAGTTTTGCATGGCAACCAAGACCCTGCTAACAATTGAGCAATTCGATCAGCTCCCCATCCGAGAAGGAATTTTTTATGAACTCAACGAGGGGGAGGTCGTCACGATGACCGAGCCGATGCCTCGACATAATTGGGTAAGAGACAACATTGCCCGTCTTACGGGGAACTTTGTCGAAGAACGAAAGCTCGGCAAAGTGTTTTTGGAAACCGGCTACCGACTCTCGCCCGAAACCGTACGAATTCCGGATGTCTCCTTCGTTCCGGCCGACCGGATGCGTGAAATTGACCTGGACAAACGCATTGAAGGCGCTCCCGCGCTCGCCATTGAGGTCGTTTCGCCCACCGATCTTGCGGAGGAATTGACGCAGAAGGTCAAACAGTACCTCGCGGCCGGGGCTAAGGCGGTATGGGTGTTCTACCCCAAGACCCGAGAAGTGCAGGTTTTCCGCGCCGACGGTGGGAGCTTTGTCCGCCGGGAACAGGAGACCCTCGAAGACCCTGACATACTCCCGGGCCTCTCCCTCGATTTGAAAACAGTGTTTGACCAACAGTGAGCTGCCCAATGTCTGATCGACGCATTCGCGTGCTTGTCGCCAAACCCGGCCTGGATGGACACGACCGTGGGGCCAAGATTGTGGCGCGCGCCCTCCGTGATGCGGGCATGGAGGTCATTTACACCGGCTTGCGTCAGACCGCCGAGCAGATTGCCAGCGCTGCCGTGCAAGAGGATGTCAACGCCATCGGCATCTCGATTTTGTCGGGCGCGCACAACACCATTATTCCACGCATCTGCGAACTGCTGCGCGCCGAGGGCATGGGGAATGTCCTTCTGGTGGTGGGAGGCATCATTCCCGATGAGGATATTCCGGGCTTGAAGCAAGCCGGCGTCGCCGAGGTCTTTCAGCCCGGTGCGTCCACGCAGACTATCGTCGATTTCATCAAGAATAAAGTGGCTGGTGGCCGGTATAAATCTAGCCACTAACCACTAGCCACTAACCACTCTTTTCACCATGGAGCTCTCGAGTTATAACTCCGTTGCCGTGCTGACGTTTCCGCCAACCGCTGGATACCCGCGGTTGACCGCCGCGCTTCTGGGGGAGCTAGACGATCTCCTCGAAGAAGTCAGAGGCGCCGGCCTGTTTGGCGGGGTGGTGATCGCGGCCAACGCCAAATCATTTGCCACGGGCGCGGAGATTGAAGAAGTCGCTGCGGCGGAGGGGCTCCGCGGGCGGGAATTCGCTGAACGCGGCCAAAGCACTTGCCACCGCCTTGCGGCCTTTCCTTTGCCCGTGGTTGCGGCCATCCGAGGTTACTGTTTGGGCGGAGGACTGGACCTGGCGCTGGCGTGCCATGGACGCGTGGCCACCTACGACGCGTCGTTCGGCCACCCGGGCGCCGCCCGCGGATTGGTGACCGGCTGGGGTGGCACGCAACGATTGCCGCGCTTGCTTGGGAAGGCCACGGCGCTGGAAATGCTTCTTACCGCAGATCGCATTCCGGCCACGCAGGCTTTGAGCATGGGACTGGTCGACGCACTGACCTCTTCCCGCAACCTCATCCATACAGCAGCCAAGCGTGCCGAGGCCTTGCACGGGATGCCTGCGGCGCACATTTCTAAGCACGCGCAAGGGTAGAGCGGATTTGTTTGGAGGCCCGCGGCTTTCCCGCGCCGATCGCTGACGAGTTTCAATTTAAGATCGCACTCATGCCCAATACGCAACCACCGGAAGAAAGGCTGCCCCGCCAAGATCCCGCCACCTCACTCTCCAAGCGTGCGGCGCGCCGAATCATCCAACGTGCCTTTGTCCTGATGGGGCGCGACAAAGTTCTACGGCAGCAAATTCGTGAGTCCGAATTCACCACGCTCTGGATTGTTGAGGATTGGGAGCTGGAGTGGACCGTATTCCTTCATCGCGGGAGGTTTGAAATCGAGCGGCGGCCCGCCAAGCATCCGGATGTGACCATGTCGTGGCCCACCGCCGAAGATTTTTTTCAAGAGGTCGACCGCACCGGGGAGGCCGGCATGAAAGTTCAGATTCTTCCCGCGCCGGAGCGCCGCCGCTTTTTCGAAACGCTCCTGCGCGGATTTTTTTCCTGTCTCCGCCACGTGCTCGCCAACCCGGTCGATGACTTGGGCGAGAGCCTGCTGTAATCTCGCGCGGCAGTTTGCGGATTCCCGATTTTGCTATAGACTGCACTTGTGAACATGGACCCTCAACCCGCCTGGACCACCACCACCCTGCAAGTCCGTTACGCGGAAACGGACCAGATGGGGGTGGTTTACTACGCCAATTACATGATCTGGTTTGAAATTGGGCGCACGGACTTTTGCCGCAAGCATGGATTTGCTTACCGCGAGATGGAACAGCAGGATGGTCTCTACATCATGGTAGCGGAAGCTCGGTGCCGCTACAAAGCTCCGGCACGCTATGACGATGAAATCCTGGTGCGCACTTGTCTGAAGGGAATGCGCCGGCGCGTTCTGATCTTTGGCTATGAGGTATACCGCCACGCCACGGACGAACTCTTGGCGGAGGGGGAAACCGTCCACGTCATCACGGATCGTGAGGGGCATCCCCGTTCCCTGCCCGACAAGTACCGCGACCTGTTTGAGGCCGGACCCAAAGAAGGACTCCATGCCGCGCACCATACTTCTTGATGGCCAGCGACTCACGCGGCGCGAATTCTCCGCCGTGGTGCTGGGGAATCACCGTGTGGGCCTGTCCCCGCGCGCGCGTGTGGCGATGCAGAAATCACGCGCCTGGGTGGAAAAGATCATCGCGGAAAAGCAACTGGTCTATGGCGTGACCACCGGTGTGGGGAGCCTCTCCACCGTACACATTGACCCGGTCGCGGCCCGTGAACTGCAACTCAACGTCATCCGCAGCCATTCTTGCGGTGTGGGTGAGCCGTTGGGTGCGGCGGCGACGCGCGGCTTGCTGCTGCTACGCGCCAACACCCTGGCGCGCGGTCTTTCCGGCGTGCGGCCCCGCATTGCCGAAATGCTCTGCGCCTTTTTGAACAATGGCGTACATCCGGTTGTTCCCCGGCAAGGCTCTGTCGGCGCCAGTGGCGATCTGGCTCCGCTCGCCCACGTGGCCTTGGCGCTGGTCGGCGAGGGAGATGTGGTATTCCGAGGCCGGCGGCAGCGGGCGGTGGCGGCACTGAAATCGCTGGGCATGAAGCCCCTGACTCTGGAGGCCAAAGAGGGACTCTCGCTGGTGAACGGCACGCAGGCCATGCTTTCCGTCGGATTGCTGGCCTTGCGTGAGGCGGAGATTCTGGCCAACACGGCGGATGTCGCCGGGGCGCTATCGCTCGATGCGCTGCGCGGCTCCACGCGTGCCTTCGACCAGCGCCTGCACGCGGCGCGGCCTCATCCCGGGCAGATCATTTCCGCGCGCAACCTGGCACGGCTGAATCGCGGGAGCACGATCAACAAATCCCATCGAGGATGTTCGCGCGTTCAGGACGCTTATAGCCTGCGCTGCATGCCCCAGGTTCACGGCGCCGTGCGGGACGCCTTGAGTTACGCGCGCCAGGTTTTCGAAATCGAAATGAACAGCGCTACGGACAATCCCCTGGTTTTTGCGAGCGAGGAGGAAGTGATTTCCGGCGGCAATTTCCATGGCCAGCCGATCGCTTTGGCACTTGACCTTATGGCCCTTGCCCTGACCCAACTCGGCGGCATCGCGGAAAGGCGCGTTGACCGCATGGTGAATCCGCTTACTTCCGAACTTCCGGCGTTTCTCGCCCACTCACCCGGCCTGGAATCCGGACTCATGATGGCGCAGGTCGCCGCTGCCGCATTGGCCTCGGAAAACAAAGTGCTGGCGCACCCCGCATCGGCTGATTCTATTCCCACCTCCGGGAACAAAGAAGATTTTGTAAGCATGGGAATGGGGGCGGCATTGAAGCTGCAATCCGTCATCGCTAACGTGAAAAACATTCTGGCCATCGAGCTGCTTTGCGCTTGCCAGGCTTTGGATTTGCTCGCCCCGCTCGGTTCCGGCAAGCTGGCGGAGCAGGCCCGGGACTTGGTTCGTAAGATTTCGCCGCACATCGCCAAAGACCGGCCATTGCACGCGGACATTGCGCGCATCGCCGGCCTGATTTCGGAGGGTGCTCTCGCCGGCATCATAGCGCCGGACAGTCAAGTCTAACCCGCCATGCCAGCCATTTCCGCCACCATCATCACCCGCAACGAAAGCTCGAACATCGCGCGCGCCATCCGCTCGCTATCTTGCGTCGACGAGATTGTGGTGATTGACGCCGACTCCACCGACGGCACGCGTGAGATCGCGGCGGGATTGGGCGCGCGGGTCATCACCCACGCCTGGGAAGGCTTCGCCGCTCAAAAGAATTTTTCCAGCACCCAGGCGCAGCACGATTGGATCCTGAGCCTCGATGCAGACGAAGAGTTGGACCCCCGTGCGCAGGCTGCGGTTCTGGAATGGAAGCGCGCCGATCCCTCCGCCGCCGGATATCAGTTTGCCCGGCGGGCCCAATACCTGGGGCGGTGGATTCTGCACTCAGGGTGGTATCCTGACTACAAACTCCGCCTCTTCGACCGCCGCCGCGGCCGTTGGGAGGGCGCTTATGTGCACGAGTCGGTGGTGGTTGAGGGTCCCGTGGTGACGCTGCCCGGGGAGATTTTCCACTACACGTGCAATTCTCTGGAGGAACATCTCCAGCGGATTGAGTTTTACACGGACTTGGCCGCGCAGGAGATGTTTGAGCGGGGCGAGGGCGTAAGCTTTATGCGGCGCACGCTTGGCCCTCCATGGGTATTCTTGAATTCGTACTTGTTTCGTTTGGGTATGATCGATGGCTGGCCGGGCTACCTGATCGCCAAAATGGCGGCGCGCTACGTGCGGAGAAAATACACGAAGCTGGAAGAATTACGCAAGATCGCATGTCCACACCCATGAACGCACTTCCATTGCGCAGAATCGCCCACATTGATACCGGCCTGAGCCTGCGCGGCGGCCAGCGCCAAATGCTCTTGCTGGCGAAGGGCTTGCGCGAGCGCGGGCACGAGCAGTTTATCGTGTGCCTGGAGGGGAGCAGCCTGGAAGAGCGGGCGCAAAGAGAAGGCTTTGGCGTTTTCGCTTTGCCCGCGCACGATCCCTGGCACGCGTTCGGAGTTTTGCTTTGGCGCCAGCAACTCCAAATCTGGGCGCCGCAGATTCTGCACGCGCACGACGGCGGCGGTCAGACCGTGGCATGGCTGGCTTCTATGGGATTGCCCCTCCGGCGCGTAGCCAGCCGGCGTGTTACCTTTTTTCCCTCTGACCGCTGGAGCTACAGCCTTAAGTACAAGCGTACCTGCCATGCGGTGGTGGCCGTATCGGAGAACATCCGTGAGCTTTCCGTGCAGGCAGGCGTCCCCCGCGAGCGAATCACCGTCATACCGGATGGCATTGAAATTCCCCCGGAGTTACCAACTGCCGCCGAGAGGCTGCGCCTGCGAGCATCGTGGCAATGTAAAGATGACGATTTCGCGGTGGGCATACTGGGCGCATCCACTCCGGAGAAAGGGCAGGACTTGGCCCTCGCGGCCCTCGCGCTGCTCGCCGAAAAATTGCCCAATATGCGGCTGGTCTTCGCCGGCGATGAAGCTGCCAGCCCTGCAAACCGTTTGATACCTGGCGCCAAGCTGGACAGCGCGCGGATTCTTGACCTCGGCCCAATCGAAGGGCTCGCGAACTTCCTCCCGGGCCTCGACGTCTTCGTTATGCCTTCGAAAGCCGAAGGCCTGGGATCCTCGGCATTGTGGGCGATGGCGTATGGCCTTCCGGTGGTGGCAAGCCGGGTGGGTGGCCTCCCGGAGATTGTGGTGGATGATGAGACCGGCTGGCTGATTCCCCCCGGTTCGCCGCAGGCTCTGGCAGATGCTATTCTCATTGCCTCGCGCGATCGCGGAATGCTGGCCGAATTCGGCGGCAATGGCCGCAAACGGGCCGAGGGTTTTTCTGCTGCTATAATGGTCAGTCGCACCGAGGCTCTTTATCGTCGCTTGCTTAGCGGCGGACTACCCTAGGCGCCAGAGTCGAAGCCCGAAAATAGAAATTCGATGCATGGCTTGCGAGTCTCGAATATTAGATTCCGGACTCTTCTGGCGCCTGACACCTGGAGCAACACCGCGTGGTTACGGCATATATCATCGTTGCCCTTTTTGGACTTTGCTTTGGAAGCTTTTTGAATGTTTGCATTTCGCGCCTGCCCCGGGGGGAATCGATTGTGCTTCCCCGCTCGCATTGCCCGAAGTGCAATCATGCCATCCGTTGGTACGACAATTTCCCGCTGATCAGTTATCTGGTTTTGCGCGGCCACTGCCGCGACTGCCACGCGGTGATTTCGCCCCTTTACCCCACCGTCGAAGCCTTAACGGCCTTGGTTTTGGTTTTGAATTTCCACGCCTACGGGCTGGGACCGGAATTTATCAAATACGCTTTGTTAGGCATGTTGCTGATCGTCATTATATTTACCGACCTCCTCGACCGGCGCATTCCCCACGCCGTTACCATCTTCGGAATCTGCCTGGGGCTTGTGTTCAGCTTTTTCATCCCCGTGGATGATCGGCCGCTTGGCTGGATATTCCGCCATTGGGGCATCTACCTGGAAGGCTCCCCGGCGTCAGTTGCGGGCGCCGTCGCTGGAGCGCTGGTGGGGGGCGGGCTCTTCTATGCGGTGGGCGAGGCTTTCTACCGGTCAGGCGGCAAGCAAAAGGAGTATCTGGGATTCGGAGACGTCATGCTGATGCTGATGGTGGGAACATTTCTTGGCGTGCCGCTGACCCTGATGACGATTCTCCTGGGTTCGCTGGGCGGATCGGTGGTTGGTGTGGGCATGGGCGCCGTAAGTTCCCGCTTCCGTGGCTATGCTTGGCCGTATGGCACGTTTTTGGGAATTGCCGCAATCTACGCCAGCCTGAATGGAGGCTGGCTTCTCGACGGGTATTTGCGCTGGTCGGGAATGGCAGGCTAAATATGCATCAACAATTCAACCCGCAGCAATTGATGTTCCTTGTCGGTGGCGCCGTATTCGTGATCAGTGTCGTTCTCCTGGGGATATACCTCCTGCAAAAATCCCTCAGTCGGACTTTGAAATCCGACGAACCCAAGCGACCCAAGGTGCGCCTGGATGATGAAGCCGCCTTCACGCTCGCGACCGTCAAGGGCGTTATCGCGCAGTTGAAAGACGACCAAAAGGCAACCCTGGAGAAACTGGTTGCCGCGGAGCGCCGCGCCGAAGAGAACACCCACAAATTCGAGCTCCTCGCCCGCGAAATTGACTTCGGTTTGATGATTTTTGACGCCGAAGGCTTCATAACTTTCTCCAACCCCCAGGCGCGCAAAGTTCTTGCCGTGGACACGTGGTCGCGCCGGCGCTTTGGCGAGATTTTCCACGACCTTCCCGCCTTTTCGCAACTCATCGGTGAGTGCGTCGCGACCGGCACAGAAGTCCGGAAGAAAGCCATCGAGTTTGTAGGTCCCGACGGAAGTAAACGGTGGGTTGAGGCTTCCGTGTTGGCCACTCACGACCGCAGCGGGACGATGGAAGTCGTCGCCTGCGTGTTTCGCGAATTGCCGCCCCCGGCGGCAGACGCTTAGCTGTCGGGGGGAAATCTGGTTTCGTCTTACCAGGCCGAGTTTATTGATCCAGCCATTTGACCAGGTTTTGGAAAATCCTCAAGCCGTCTTGCGAGTACTGAGCGGGGAGCGAAGCGCGCTCGGGATGAGGCATCAGGCCGAGCACCAACCCGCTTTCATCAGTAATGCCGGCCACGGCGCCGGGCGAGCCGTTCGGGTTGCTCGGATAGTCCATGGTCGGGCGGCCGTGTTCATCGCCATAGTAGAAAACGGCGCGCGTTGCGGATGACGAATCGGAGGCACAGAGCAAGGGGCGTCCCTCTCCGTGCGCGGAAGGCATTTGGAGGACCTGTCCGGCCAAGCCTTCGGTCCACGCGCACGCTTGCGTGGAGACAATCAGCCGGACCTTGCGATCTTCAAAGCGCGCGGATTGATTTTCGATCAGCGCCATGCCGCGTTGGCCGGGGGTGCGCCCCGGCAAAATTCCTGCTTCGGTCAAGACCTGGTAGCCATTACAGATTCCCAGGAGGGGCTTTTTCGCATCCAGGAAGCGCACCAACTGGTCACGCAGCCGGGCCACGAGCATGGTGGCGAAAATCCTTCCCGCCCCCAGATGGTCGCCATAGGAAAAGCCGCCCGGGACCACCGCGGCTTGATAATCGCCGAGCCGGCTTTCTCCGCCGATCAGGTCCTTCAACAGGACCAATTCCGCTTTTCCGCCCGCCAGCTCAATCGCGGCCGCGGTCTCCTCATGGCAATTCGTTCCAGGGGCATAAAGGATGGCGGTTCTCGCCTGGCTCATTTCACCACCTCACGAAAAGTTTCACTCCAACGCTCAGCAAGTTTCGAAATAGTTTCTGCCCAAATGACTCCCCCTCGATCCACAAACGTCAAGCGCGGCTCATGGGTCACGTGGCCGATAAACTCGTGGGGAATCCCCGCAAGGTGCTCGGGAACTTCAAAGTCCGGGGGCACCTCGAGCAAACACGATCCAATAAACTCGCCGAAGAGGAATCCATCGCGCCGCGCGGCAGGGATGCCACCAAAATCCACCCGGGCACCGAGACCTGACCCGAAGGCGCCTTCAAACAGGCGCAAAAGAATTCCACCCTCCGCGATGGCGGAGGCGGAAACATAGTGGCGTCGGGCATGGAGTTCCAAGAGGTAATCCCACTGAGCCTTCATGGAATTGGCGTCATAGGCGTCAAACAAGCGATCCCCGCGCTGGCCGAAGGAGTCGGCATAAACCGTACCTCCCAGCGCATTTGCGTCATAGCGGCCCAACAACAGCAGGCGATTTCCGGCGCACTTGAAATCTTTGGTGACGATCGCCTTCACATCGTTGACTCGGCCCATGGTGGCCACGGCGAGGGTGGGCGGCACATCGATTCTTCGCCCCCCGGCTTCAAATGTTCCTGAGCTTGAATCCTTGCCGGAGATAAATGGCACGCCAAGCTCGACCGAAAGGCGGGCGATGGTCTCCACCATCTCCACCAACTCGAATGCCGTTTCCGGGCGCACGCGCGGCGTATAAAAATTGTCGCACAAAACCATTTGATGGTAATCGGCCCCGGCCACCACCGCCTTGGTGATGGCTTCCAGCATCATAAGGCGGGCCATGACGGCGGGATCGATTTCGCCATAGAAGGGATTGAAAGCCAGCGTGGTGATAATCCCGTAGGGCTTGCCGCGCAGAGGCGCAGAGACGTAAATGTTGGTGGGCATGCGATGGTTTTTGCCGGCATAAGGTCCCACCGCAGTTCGGCCCTGCACGGTGGAATCATAGCGTGTGCCGGCGGCGCTTTGGTCGGCGCAATGAAGGTGGCACAAGACGGCGCAGACCGACTTGCCCCAATCATCGGCGGTCTTGGGCGGCGGGATGCTCACAGGGACAAAATGTCGCCCTGGGGGCGCTGTGGTTAGAGGATCAATCGGGCAGGCGCCCCACAAAAAGTCCATTTTCAGGTCAACCACCAGTTCGCCCTGCCACTTCGCCTGCAAGCGGCCCGTGTCAGTGAAATGCCCGAGGACGCAGGAGGCCACCTCGAAGCGGCGCAAAATTGCCCGGGCTTCTTCCAGTTTCTCCGGCGGAACGGCCATCAGCATGCGCTCCTGCGATTCGGAGAGCAGAATTTCCCACGCGGTCAGGCTCTGGTCTTTCAGCGGCACGGCATCCAAGTTGATTTCCACGCCTGTGTCTGCGCCCATTTCGCCGACGGCGCAGGAAATGCCGCCCGCGCCGAGGTCGGTAATCGAGCGGATACACTCGCGGTCGCGCAGAATGGGGATAGCGGTGGTGAAGCGGCGCTCGGTGATGGGGTGGCCAATTTGAACGGCAGCCGATTCTTTTTCCAGGGTCTCACCGGTCATGGCGGCGGAGCTGGCGGTGGCGCCGTGGACGCCGTCGCGGCCGGTTGAGCCGCCAAACAGCACCGCAACGTCGCCGGGCCGGGGCGGGTCCTTATGCGCATACTTTCTGGGCAGGAGCCCCAGCGAGTGGCCTAGCGCAAAGCACTTGGCATAGCCCGGATGGCACCGGTAGAGGGGGTGCATCATGGGAATGCCCATGGGGTTCATGTAGTAAGCCGTGGCGCGAATTGATTCCGACACGATCAATTCCGGATGGAGCGCGCCCACCGGCACCTCGTTCTCGGGCAAGCGCGGGTCCATGGTGCCCATGACGGTGGTGCCCCCAATCGGATACGCGCCTTTGCCAAAGCCCAGGGTATCGCGAATCACTCCGCCGTGTTTGGTGGCGATTCCCCCGAACGGCGCGATGGAACTGGGGAAATTGTGCGTTTCACCTTTGATGGTCACCACCCAATCATCCACAAATTCCATCCCGCCGGCGTTATCGGTGAAGGAAGAAACCACCAGGGGATGATTGATTTCGCGGGTCGCGGCCATAAGCTTCTTCAGCAGGCCGAGGCTTTTCCACGTGGTGTGGTAGCAGTGATCGCTCCAGCTCTGCACCAGAATCTCAACCTCCGCATCCGTGTACGGCCGGCCGCGCACCTGCTCGTGCGCCTGAATCACCTTCATCTGCGAAAGCGGGGCGTACCAGGAACGTTCGCGTGACAGCGCCACAAGCTGGTCATCGCTAAGGCCATGCAATGAGACCGTGCCCACCGGATCCGGCTTTCCACTGGGCTGGAGCGTGGTCACAACTTCGTTAGGTTCGCGAATCCTCTCCACGATTTTGTTGTAGAGGAAGCGCGCCGCGAGGCTTTTTGCCTCCGCGTCGTCGAGCCCGCAGAATTGGTATCGCCGGCTCAAGCGGGCGAATTGCAATCCGTCTTCCCCCAGCGCGTGGGCGCCGGCGAGAATCGAGGGAGTCTCCGGATCGGTCACGGCCGGGCGATAAGCAATCTCCACAATAGGTCCCTGCTGGGGATCGAGTTGCGAGGTTGCCGCCGGAACCTGATAAAGCGGGTTGATGAGCAGGGTCATCAATCGCTCCAGACTAAAAGAGCCTTCCAGCCAAATGACGCGCTCAATCATCACGTTCGTCAGGCTTGTGTAACCACGCCGACGAAAAAAGCTCAGCCAGTTTCGAGCTTCGGGGTCATCCTGGGAGAGAGTATAAATGCTGTGGATCGCCATCTTCGCCTCAACGCTAGGGTTCGGGCTCGAGTGGCACGGCCATCTTGGCCATGACCATTCACGGGCGGGACCCCGATGAATCGAGGCAAGCTGCCCGTACCACTTCAAGCCACCATTGCTCGCCATCCCCGGGGTAGGACTGAAGGCACAGGGGAAAATGTATGCCACAAAACAGAGGGCCATTATAACTGGTAAAAGCAACCTTCGTCTCAACTAACGAGTCTAGAATTAGTAGGGGGGCAGGGTTGGGTGGCCAGGAAGCCCGGCCGAATCCGGAGCGGGAGTGCGGGCAGCGCCATTTTGACCAAAGGAGAGTTGATTTTGGTCTTAAAAAGGCGTAGATTCTCTTTAG
>Ga0326727_10010990_pt1 | contig 21290 bp, 12 predicted proteins | sample MB2enrmetagenome_FD_207643 | JGI IMG/M metagenome (GOLD analysis project Ga0326727, IMG submission 207643) | Lab enriched peat soil microbial communities from McLean, Ithaca, NY, United States - MB29MY | ecosystem: Environmental > Terrestrial > Soil > Wetlands > Peat | place: USA: New York...
TTTGCCGGGGCTGAAGAGCAAACCCGACATCCCGAGCGCAAGATTGCCTGTCAGTCCGTTGGTGGAAGCATATTGATCCGATATCACCGGCGCTACCAGCCAATGCCCGGTGCGCAGATGATTGTAGTAGGCTTGCCAGAGGCCGAATGGCGCCAGCACGGCGATTCCGATCGGCGCCAGGCGGATCAGCCGCCCGCGATCGCGCCAGAAGACCGGCACCAGATAGATTGCGAAGGCCGCCAGCAGCAGCACCATCGTCAGCCGCGTAACGATTCCCAAACCGCACAAGAATGTGGCAACCAGAAAGTACCGCGTTTTCGCGGTTCTTCTGAATTGCATCATGCAGAACATGGCTCCTGTCAGCAAGCACATGCACAGGACACCGTCGTACAGATTCCGCGAATAGGTCCAGACAAAGGTGCAGAATGCGAGGGCCATGGAGCAGCTAAGCGCTGTCGCAATCGACTTCTCGAAACTCATTCTCAGCATCGCATAGAACAGCGCAATCGTCAGGGAACAGTAGAGGACTGCCATCCAACTTTCCGTGAAGCCCGCGATGTAGCCTATCCTGCGTTCGTCGTACCTGCTCGCCAGCGCCTTCTCCAACACGACGTTGATACCGGCAACGGGCAGGAAAAAGAGCGCGTTTCCGAACTCATGAGATGCGTAAATGCGGCCATTGGGAGCCACGGTGGAGGGGCCTTCGCGGCTTTCTCTCAGGCTGAGCGTGCCCTGCGTCCAAATCTCGTGAGCAAGCACGTAATCGTAAGAGCCTTCCGACGCATCGAACCCTGCCGAAGTAAGCGAAAACAGCGAGCAGACCATTGCAAAGACGAGAACGAATTCAGTGCGGAGGGTCGCTGGGGCGGAAGCAAATTGCCGGTCGGCCATGCTCTCCTCGCAGGTGTTCGACGCGCAGTTGAAGGCTTGCAGCTTAGTACTACAGTTGTAATTCACTCAATTCCTGGAAGACCCGCAAAGGCCCGGGGCTATGGGCCGCGTCAGTTCGCCATCTTTCAGGGGGTTAAAACCCCTGCTTCCTCCGCGACCTTCGATTTACAACTGTCGTATTAGGGAGACTCTGAACATGTGTCAATTGTGAAGCCCGCATCCCCTCAGGGGCTAAAACCCACAATTTGTTTTGGTGCATTTGCTGCGCGACGCCCGGCCCAGAGGGTTCCCCGGTGCCCGGTCGTGCCCTGTTACATGGCGGGAATGTGCAGAGTTTCCTATGGCTGAATTCATGTTACTGCGCCGTCTGCCGGGCGATGGGCTGCGTTCTGTCCGAAATCGCCTCCAGGGTTCCGCCTCGGTTTTGGAATGGCCGACGGTGAAGGGTTGCCCTAAAGCGCCCGCGGCCCGTACTTCCCGGCTGCCCATTGCAGATTCGAAACCGGCGCACCTTCCGCGGAAGCCATTTTGACTCGCTTCAACGACGCCAGCGAGAAGCCTAAGGTAATTACGGCAAATCCCTGAACAGTCGGCTGTTCAAGCGTGCTCAATACCATGGAGGCCATGAGCGTGGGGACCATGAACAATGCAAGCGGTTGGTGCTCGCGCGCTCTCGCTAGCGCCTTTGCCGCAACCATGACCACAAGCAGCAGCCGGAATGTCATGAAGGTCAGGCCGAAGAACGGGCCGAATTCGACGAGAACTCGCAGAGACTCTTCTTCACCCGCCAAGAACTGCTGCTTTCCAGTCAGCAGCATCGAGGCGGCGTTGCTGCCGAAACCCATCCCTTCGCCGTACCAATTCTCTGCCGAAGAGCTTTCTTCAATTCCTCTGACAATGGGGAATACAAGTCGCAGCTGAAGGCTGGACCCTGCATTCCCCTCGGAACCCGAAGCTTCGGAGATGCGTTCCCGGAAGGTGCGCGTCGATTCGGAAACAACGGGCAACTGAGAAACCAATGCGGCCACTGCGATCAGCGCCAAGCCAACCTTCAACGCGGACGCAAGCTGGGACACGCCAAACATTGCGGCGACGACCACGCAGGCCAACACACCCAGCAAGAGAAGCGCCAGCGTGCGGCTTCCCGTGACCGGAACCGCGATAAGGAGCGCGCTCGATGCCGCGAACAAAAACCACCTTTTCGCGAACTTGCCGTCTGCGATGCCATAGAAGATAAATGCCGCGGCCATGGGCACGAAGAACATCGGACCCATGACGTAGCTAAAGGTGGCAGAAGCTCTGACATGCCCGCCGCTATAACCAAGCTGTTCGGTCCCCAGAAATGCGCCTTTGTTCAGAATCGAATTGGCTGGTGCATAGTATTGCGCTACCGCAAGAGCCGTCAGTGGAAAGAGAAGCCAAAGCGTGCAGAGGCCGAATTTGCGCAAATCCTCACTGTCGAGATTCTCGCCCATGATGAACGCCACCGGAAAGGGGAGCAGGTAGGAACGCAATCCATACAGCGCGACGAACCATGGACTCCCGCCAGCGATCAACTGGATGAAGCACAGGACTAGAATCCCGGCGGTGAGAATCCCAACGACAGAGGACCATCGCTTTGGCCACCTGCGAGTGCGATAAGCCTCCCAGATGATGAGCAATGCGACCGGGTCGCGAATCAGCAGCAGGGGCGCGGAATACTGCGGCAGCACCCATTTGCGCAACGCGCCTTCAAACATCAGAAGCAGGAAATACAGCCAGAAGAGCTTCTTCAGCAAGGGCATCCGGGGAGTTACGCGGTTTGATTGTGCCGATCGTATCATTGCGATGTGGCCGCTTTCACCGTTGTCGCCCAGGCTTCGCGATAGACTTCCCAGGAATGCCTTGCCGCGGTTGACTGGGCGTTGCGCGACATGCGCGTCAGCAATTTCCTATCCCAGTTCAGCCGGTTGAGCCGGTCGGCAATGGCCTCGGCAGAGCTCACGGGAACCACAAAGCCCTCCTGCCCCTCGCAGACTAGGTCGCTGGCGCCCACGTTGGGGGTGACAATGACCGGGAGGCCGCACGCCAGCGCCTCTGTGACCACAAGGCCGAAACCCTCACCCAGGGAGGGAAGCACCAGCACGTCCGACTCGATCATGATCTCCATGACCCGTTCGTGCGGAAGAGTCTCGAACCACCGCCAGCGTCTGCATGCCGTGTCGACGAGATCGTTGGGGGCGATCCGCCTTCCGATGAGGGTGAGTTCCACATCCGATCCGAGCATCTCCACGGCCTTCAAGAGGTAACCGATCCCTTTCCCCTGGCTAAGGGCGCCCGCAAACAAAACCCGCAGCGGGCGGCGAGGCTCGGCTGGGGCTACAGGCCGGGAGCGGACCGGCGGTGCGCCATACGGCACGATCAGTATCTTATCTTCCGGAACCACTCCAGCCAATGTTCTGCGCACATGCTGGCTGGCAACGACAATAAAGTCGGCAAGAGCGAGTTCTTCGTCCTTCTCTCGCATGTGGTCCTCCGAATCGGAGAGCTTCGGAAGCACGGATGCCAGTTCCGGATTGCGCAGTTGCTCTTTGCGCAGCAGGTCGCGTTCCCAGTACCAATAACTGCTTGTCAGTTCGTACAAGGCGGCAATGCCATGGCGTCTTGCCTGACGGAAGGTCTGAAGCGCTCCGCCTTCATAGGCGTACACGGCGTCAACGGCTATTTCACTGAGCCGCCGCGCCACCCTGCCATCGAAGTGACGGTACATGCCGATGACCGAGAAGGGGCGCTCTTGCAAGCAAAGAAGGCGGCCAAGCGGCAAGTATCTGAGGCCCAATCGAACAATTTCTCTTGAGGGAACACACTTGACGCGCCCTCCGGGCACCTGCGCAAAGGCGCGCCGGCCCAACTGGAGTTGCAGCCCCGGCGGCAGCAGCCGATTCCACTGCGACTGCGGATTCCATGCGACGGTCGTCCAGAACTCGGCGAGCATATTGTGCTCGACGAGGCTTTGGAGGGCATTCCGCACGTTCTGATTGCCGGTCGGATGAGAGATTAAGATGGCAGGCTTGCAGCCGCTCCTGCCGCTTGCGCCACGCGCAGCCTTTTCCTCGCGCAAGGTCTCCATCGCCGCCTTTGCTTCCTCAGCAGAATGCATCTCCAGCCTATGCGCCCGCCGCTCTGGCGCCCATGAAACTCTCCGTCTCAGCCGCGGCTGGCTGCTGAACCAGCAATCGCGTGTACGCGGCTGCATGAACATGCAGCCGATGCCCGGCATACCATTGCCATGCAGCGGCGGAACAGCGCTCCAGTCCGCCCGCCAAAACGGAGTTTGCCGTCCCCGGACTGATGAGATGGACTCCGTCTCGCAGTCCATCCACCTCTCCAGGGAAAGCCTTTGGAATGACAGGAATGACGCCATGCGCGCAAAAACCCGCGAAGACTCCGGACTTGGCGAGACAGGAGGGCGAATGCTGCGCAAATCCGAAGATCGACTGCGAGACGATGGCGGCAAGATCCGCCGCGGAAAGCGCTCCCATCTGTCTTACCGGAATTCCGCACAACTCCGGGGAGCCATGAAACCTAGGGCCGGCATCCACAATTTCCTGAATGCCAAGGTTATGAAGTAGGCCCCCCAGAGAAGACAGCCGGTCATAAGCTCTTCTCCGCGTAGCGGGAAGGCCAAAGACCGCCATGACCGGCCGTCTGGCGCGGATGGGAGGAACCTCCAGGCTCTCTCCGACATTGGAGAACATCGGCAGCAGGCGGCGAGAAGCGGAGCCGCCTTGGATCGCTTCGCGCTCCAGCCACTCCATATGAATACTCGAGTTGGTGGCAATCAGATCGCATTCCTTCGCCAGCCTGCGAACCACCTGCCTTTGGCGATGCGTGTACCAGAAAGCGGAGTTCCATGGCATTCCGGTTGCAAACAATTCATGGAAGTAAGTCCCGATGCGGAACTGTCCGCTTCCGCGCACGCGGGCGATCGCCTCTGCCAGCGGAAACGGCGCTCCATCCGCCGAGAAACCGTATCCGCTATAGTGAACGAGGATCGCGCAGGGCTGACCCATGCTGAGCTGGAGGCAACTCTCCAGCAACTGAGACGGCGCGCAATCGATCCGGGGAAACGCCAGGGCGCACGGCTCTGTTGAATTCAAGACGACAAATGCCGAGCGGATTCCGAATGCCGCTTCCAACTCGCGCGCCAGCAGGATGGCATGATCGCTGACGCCGCAGCGCCCGGGCAGAAGCTGCGAGACAATCTGAATCAGCAGTCGGTTCGCGGTTGGCATAAGAAGATTCGAGGATTGCAGGGCCGGCAGCCGGCTCTGCCCCGAAACCCGCGGGCCGAACCAGCGGCATGACGAGCCGGCATTCGCAACTTCAGATTGGATTTCTCGACTGAAGTAGTCACGGAAGCGGCCGAGTGCGAAGCAAAGACCGGCTATGCTTGGCGCGCCATGCAAAACCTACTGGTACGCGGTCCGGTAGATTGCGATATTGGTGCCGATGCTAAGGGCGGAAGATATGGCCTGCTCGGCAGCGAGCCTTGCATTGCTGGTGGGAACGTAGAGGATATCTCCATCTTTCAGGGCCACGTCCGGAGCCCTGCCCTTGTAGATTCGATCCACGGCAACCACAATATCCTCTTTCCGTCCGTCGTCGAGCGTGCGCACGATATGCACTCGGCTCAACGCCGCGGCGTGGCCGCCGCCGCCGGCCAGCGCCATCACCGTCTCCACCGACAGGGTTCGGCGGCCATCGAGGAGATAGCCGCCGGAGTGCATGACGTTGCCCAGCACATACACGATGCCGGCCCTGGGAACCACGATCGTGTCGCCTGGCAAGATCTGGATCTGCGGTATCACCGGGTTGAGCGCCGTGGGGTTGTAGTCGACCGCGATCGGATGGTCGGGATCCCCACGGTGGGTGATGATCGCCTTCGAGGCTGCCAGTTGCGTCACGCCGCCGGCAGCGTTCATCACGTCATTGAACATGCGAACTCCCAGTGCGGGCACCAGACCGGCGGTCCTTACCTCTCCGGCGACGGTAATTCCCTGCGACGCATACTCCGTAATGAAGACGGTGACGCCCGCGCTGGAGGGCTTCAAGATATCGGCATCCACGTAGCGCTTCTCGATCGATGCTCCTGCCTCCAGCGCGGTCTCTCCCTCCACATGCACCAAGCCCAGCAGCGGAACAGCGATATTGCCCTTTTCATCTACCCGAAAGTGGGCAGAGAGATCCGGGCTGTCATACACGCTGACTTCAATCAGATCGCCAGAACCGATCTTAAGCGGCGGCGCCGAATCCTGCGTGGATGCGCCGGATTGCTGGGCGGCGCCGGCATTCGGCTGCACCAAAAAGAAGGCCGCAATGGCCGCCGCAAATACGACTGTCTTCGCCATATTACTCACCCTTTTCCTCATCCTCATGTCCATAGGCGATATCCGAGCCGCTACGGGGATTTCGATAGCCCTGCCCGTAGTTGTAGCCGTACATGCCGTAGCGATAGGTGTAGAAATTCTCAAGCCGCATGTCCACATCGTTCACCACTACGCCGGCGATGGGGGCATTGATCCGCCACAGCAAATCGCGGGCGCGAACCAATGCGCGCTTGCGAGTCATGCCCGCGCGGGCAACCAGGATGACCGTATCGGCAAGCGCCGCCAACGCCTGCGTGTCGCTTACCGCAAGCACTGGCGCCGTATCGACGATTACCCGGTCGAACTCCAGTGCCCACTGTCGCAACTGCTCCTCCATCCTGTTGGAAGAGAGCATCTCGGCCGGATTGGGAGGTCGCGGTCCAGTCGCCAGCACCGACAGAGTGGGCAGTTCGGGCAGTGGATTGGCCGCACTCCTGTGCCCTGCCGGCTGCGTGAGCACCGTGGACAATCCAGAGCTTCTATCGTCCAGGTTGAAGACCCGGTCAAGGCTGCCGCGGCGAAGATCGGCGTCGACCAGCAGCACGCGCTCACCCCGCTGAGCGAACGCAATGGCGGTGTTGACCGCGGTCGTCGTCTTGCCCTCGCCCGGAAAGGCGCTGGTTATGACGATGACGCGCGGCGGGATGTCGATAGAGGAAAGCAATAGAGAGCTGCGCAGCCCGCGATAAGCCTCGGCGGCATGCGATTTGGGATTGTCCAGCGCAATCAACTGCTGCATTCTGGAAACGCCGGGCTCGGGCTCCGCGCTTCCCCTCCGCCTACGCTTTCCGCCCTCGGCCGATATGTGCGGAACGGTCGCAAGCGAGGCCAGCATCGAGACGTTTTCGACCTCTTCCGAGGTCTGCAACGTGTCGTCAATCGATTCGATCGTGAAGGCAAGAACGACGCCGCAAAGCAGTCCCCCAAGCAGTCCCAGAATCAGGCTCAACGTCTTCTTCGGCGCTATGGGAACCATGGGGACACTGGCGCGATCCACAACCGTGATGTTGGTCGCCGACAGGCCCGCCGTTACGCTGGCTTCCTTCAGCCTCATCTGCAATGCGTCGTATAGATCGCGGTTCAGCTCCGCTTCGTGGCGGAGAATTGCATATTGGGCCTCGTCTTCATTCAGGCGGTAAGCCTCTTCCTTCTGTGCCTCCAGGCGCTTCTGCAGTACCGTTTCCAAGCGATGCGAGCCTATGTATTCATCGCGCACCTGGCGCCTGGCCAGGGCGACTTCCCTCTTGATGCTGGCTTGAACCTTGTCGATCTGTGCATTCAGCTCCTGCATGCGCGGATGGTGTTCGCCAAACTTTGAAGCAAGTTGCGCGCGCTCGGTCTGCAGGCTGGCGAGCTGGTTGCGGAGAGCTCCCAGCTGGGGATCGTCGCCCATCAACGCCACCATGTCCGGATCCTGGGATTGAAAATCGCGCATCCGCGCTTCCTTCATGATCCGGTCTGCCTCGGCGCTCTCCAGGTCCGAACTGGTCTGCGCCAGGTTTTGCATGGTGAGATTCGAGGTCTCGTCCGTGCCCACGATGTTGTGTTGCTTCTGATAGTCCGCGAGCTGCCGCTGTGCATCCCCCGCTGCCTGCTTCAAGTCCTCGAGTTGCTTCTGCAGCCAGACCGACACATGCATGGTGCGATCGAACTTCGAGCGAAGATCCTCGTCGATATAGGTATCCACCAGCTTGTTCACCACCTCGGGGGCCAACTTCGGATCGTTGCTTCGGTAGCGAATGTCCACCATCTGCGTCCCCGACACGATCTGGACATGCAATCCGCTCTTGATCAGCCCGATCAGGGCCACGCGCTCCCCCGATGTCATCTCGCCTGTTGGAGGGGCAGCGCCGGCATTGCCTTTTTGCAGATTGGCAGCTCTCAATCTATCCAGCAGATTAAGGCTCTCCGCAGTTTGCAGCATCACCGAGTTGCTCTGCAGCACAAGGATCTCGGTCTGCAAGGCAGAACCGGACTCTTCGCTGCGCCCTTCTTCGATCAAACCCTGCAGACCGACGTTAGGAGTCGCGTTGGGCTTGATCTCAATGCGCGAGACGCTCTCATAGACCGGCCTGGTCCGGAACGAGTAAATAGCTGCCGCCGCCAGGCTGAGGACTGTCACCGTCAGGATGACGAAGCTGCGCTTCATCAGAACCCGCCAGACATCCATCAGGGAGAGCCGCTCCTCGGAGGGAACGATCGTCGCCCGGGCACGAGCAATCTGGCCGGCTTGCGACTCGGGCTTAGGATCAATGGTCATTTACGCACCTCTATCTGCTTCGAACCAGTTCGTGTTGCCGTCACCGCGTCAACCTCGCGCTTTTCTCCGGGCTCAACCCGGCTCATCCTTCGCATTCCGCCATGGCGGAGGCGAGGCCGTACAATCTCAAATGTGCAACCGGGAAGACTCCATGCCAAAACAAGCCGCAGGCACACGCTGCGCGCTGGCGGTTCACCGTCTCTACAATCCCTGCCCGGCAGAAATGAATGTCCGGTTGATGGCCACCGCCGCCCGATTCATGGCAAAGCGCGCGAGGAAACTCCCCCGCGCGCGCGCGCCCATGGCATCGCGTTCGGCTGCGGGCAACTCGAACCAGCGGCGCAGCAGCCGCTCCGTGCCGTCCAGCGTGTCGTCATCGACCAGGCCCACCCCGTCGACCTCGATCGCCTGCCAGATATTCACTTGATTGCTGATCAGCACCGGACGCCCGGCGGCAAGGGACTCGACCACCGCGATGCCGAAGTTCTCCTGGTGAGAGGGAAGGACAAAGGCCTCCGAGGCCCGGATTGCACCCCATTTCAGATCGCCGCCGATGAGCCCGGGCCAATGCACCCTGCCCCCAATGCCAAGCTTTTCGGCCCGGCGCTGTAGTTTCCCCTGCATTTCCTCCTGGTCGGGACCGGCGATCACCAGATCCATTTCCGGAACCAGGGCTGCCGTCCTCGAGAATGCCTGGAGGAGCAAGTCGCAGCCCTTTTTCTGGTGTATCCGCGCCAGAAACAGCAGAAAACGGCGGCCGCGAAGCTCCGGCAACTTGCGGTAAAACGCCTCGATCTGTTCTGTCGAATTCCCCCCGCGCCCCTCGGGATCGTTGATTCCATAGGGGACGACCACGCTCTTCCACTTGCTAGGACGGAAGCTGGTCATGGCCAGATCGCGCTCCGCTGCGGCCGTAAAGAAGACCGCCTCCGCATCGTGCAGGACTGTGTGCTGCAGAGGCCAGTAGAGCAACTTCTTGAGGTGCTTGAGCGGATACCTCCGGTTGAACCAGGGATCGAGCGCGCCATGGGTGAATATCCCGTAGGGCTTGCCAGCGCGCCGCGCCGCGAAGCGAACCGCAACGCCGGGAAAGGTCCAGATCCCGTTCATCACTATGGCGTCGAAGCGATGTGCATTGGCCTGGAGCCACCGCCAGAGCCGCGGTGAGAATCCGTACTTGCCCAGAAAGGACTGGCCTAGAGCATGTACTGGGCAGGCGATGCCCGCCAAGAAGCTCTGGCCCGGCTTGTCCAGGCAAACCAGCTCAATACCGTCACCCACTTCGATATAGGCATCCACCAATTGGCGCACCGCCTCGGGCGGACCGCCAGCCGCGGGGGAAAGACTGGTGATCACGTGAAGGATATGCAGAGAAGACCGCGGCGTCATGAGTAAGTTCGAGATGGGCTCCCTCATCGCGGATCGCGAATTCAATCCGCCGCATGGTCACATACGGCATCCTGCCTATCCACGACAGACAGGAGTTGCAAAGCGCGGCTGCTATCCCGGGCCCGCTCTTGCCGGCGCCTCGTTGCCGGGAATGCCGATCGGGCCGGCCGAATCGCTGGCAAGGCCACAGAAATCCGCGTATGCCTTGAACATAGCTTTCTGTCCGGAGCCGCCGACTGAAAACAGCCGATGAAGGGAACGATAGTTCACAACCATCGCAACCAGAGCGAGAACAACTGACTTGGCATTTGCATTGCGAAGCTCTTCTCCTTCGGCCCATGGCTCCAGATAGCGGGCAACCACCTCGACCAACTGGCCCAGGTGCTTGCGCAGCATTGGATCGATATCTTCGCCCAGTTCGAGGGTGCTGAATTGCATAAGGCGGAGAAGCTCGGGCTTGTGCGTCAAGGTGGCGGCAATCAGTTCGAAGGCCCGCTCCAGCGCGGTCCGCCCGTCGGCGGCTTCCGCAATCCGGCTGAGCAGATCGCCGCGCAGCTTCACCTGCTGCAACTCCGCATCGAGCACGGCCAGATAAAGGTCGCGCTTGCGCGGATAATGCCGATAGATCGTAACCTCGTTGACGCCCGCCCCGGCGGCAATGTCGCGCGTGCTGACGCCGTTGTAGCCGAAGTTCGCAAAGAGCCCCGCCGCGCTGAGCAGTATGCGCTCGTCCGCGCCGCCCCGTCCGGGATTCGATATGGCTGCCATAGTTTCCTTCTGTTGCGCGATCATTGGACTTGAGCCTCCTCGCTGCCGCCGGAGCGGGGGTGTCCCTTCCCTGGCGCTAGTCGCGAAGCCGGCCTTGGATGGGAAACCCGCCAAATTGCCAGCTCGCCACCGCCGCCAAGCGAGAACGATGGCGTGATCGGAGACGCCGTAGAACGAAGGCTATGCACTCAAATCGCCGCAATTCGACGCGCACCGGAGAATCCGTGCGCTGCCCATCGGCAACGATGGAAGCTGAGCCCATCCCTCCAGCGCCCCTGGCTGGAAGGGCGCGAAGCCATGCGAAGTGAACGAGGCCGCCGGTTCGATGAAGGCGCGCGGACGGAAGACCGTCCGGCATCGCCATTCGCTCAGACCGAAAAGTCTGGTTTGGGAATTCCTTGCAAGGCTTCGCCATCCTCACTGAGATGGAGGTTTTCCATAGCCCCCGCCAGCCGGATCGGGATAACCCTCCACGCTGGTCGAGGCTCCCTAGCTGAAAGCAAGCACTATCATCCGATTGTTGGCTTCGATTCGAGCCGGGTCAAGCGGGCGAGTACCCTTAATCTAGCAGAGGTTCCTTCGCAGTTAACCTTCATTCCAGGCCGCGAAGCTGACCAAGGTACTTAAAGGCTGGAATGTGCGCAGAGCGCGACTGGCAAAGGTTTTCGCGCATTTCTTAGGGGGTTCTCATGAGTCGGCAATGGAGCGGGCTTCGGGCCTTGCCGAAGGGGCTCGTCGGCAAGCGCCGCGCCGCGAGCCCGCGCGCAAGGATCGGTTGCACAACCCTGAATCCATTTCACCTCATGAGAGAAAAACTGGCTTCCCGCCACGCGGCCGCCCATGCGGCCTTCCGCTCCGGCTGCCGCTTCTCCATAGGCTCGGTGCTTGCTTGCATTGAGGCGCAGCAAGGCCTGGTCAATACGCCTTCAGCTCCACGATCGCCTTCAGAATGCTCTCGGGCTGAGGCAGGATAGCCTCCTCAAGCAGCGGCTGGTAGGCCACAAAGGTATCCATTGCTCCGACGCGCCGGACGGGCGCATCGAGATCGTCGAAGAGCTCATCGCCGATGCGCGCCGCGATCTCAGCGCCGTAGCCCCAACTGAGCACGTCCTCGTGAGCCAAGATCACACGGCTGGTCTTGCGGACCGAGGTCGCGATGGCCTCCCAGTCGTAGGGATTCAGGGTGCGCAGGTCCAGGATTTCGACCTCGATGTCATGCAACCGCTGGGCGCGCTGCGCGGCCTGCAATGCCCTGGGAACAATGGCGCCGTAAGTGATCAGCGTGATGTGTGAGCCGGGCCGGACGATCTTTGCCTTCCCGAAAGGAATGGCAAACTCCGGCCCCGGATAGGGTGCCCTCCCGTAGGCTTCGCGGTAGAGCCGCTTGTGCTCCAGAAACAGTACCGGATCGTCGCAGCGGATGGCCGTGCGCAGCAACCCGTTGGCGTCCAGCGCATTCGATGGAAAAACCACGCGCAGCCCAGGAATGTGCGTGAATATGCTCTCGCCCGATTGCGAGTGATAGATGGAGCCGCCGCTGAGATATCCGCCGATGGGCGCGCGCACCACCGCGGGAGCGGCCCACTCGCCATTCGACCGCCAGCGCATGACCGCCAGTTCATTGCGAATCTGGTGCATCGCCGGCCAGATGTAGTCGAAGAACTGAATCTCGACCACCGGCTTCATGCCGCGGATGGCGTAGCCAACTGCGCGGCCCACGATATTAGCCTCGGCCAGCGGCGAGTTGAAGACCCGCTCCGATCCAAACTCGGTCTGCAAGCCCGCGGTCAGCTTGAAGACGCCGCCCTTGCCCTTCACCTCGGCCAAGGCGTCGGCGCGGCTGGCGTCGGCCACGTCCTCGCCGTAGACCACGATGCGCGGATCGCGGCGCATCTCGTCGTGCAGGCAGGCGTTGATCAGGTCTGCCATGGTGCGCGGATCGCTTCCCTTCTCGCCTCCAGCCTTTCCCCCGCCAGCCGAGCCCGGCGCCTGCGCACGCTCCTGTGCGAATGCCGAACTTGTGGGGTCCAGATCCTCCGAGTAGACGTGCCGGGTAATGCCTTCCACGTCGGGCAGCGGCGCTTCCAGGGCGCGCTCCGCGGCCTCGGCGGCTTCGTGGTCCAGTTCCCGCTCCAGCGCGTCGATCTCCGCCTCGGTGAGGATTCCTTCACGCAGCAGCCGCATCTGCATCCTGGCCAGAGGGTCGCGCATGGCGTCGGCCTCGCGCTCATCCGCCGAGCGGTAAAGCCGGTCGTCATCGGAGAGCGAGTGGGAGTAATGGCGCACGCAGTGGCCATGCACAAAGGCAGGCCCCAGCCCAGCACGGCAGTGCGCCGCCGCGGCCTCAAAGGCATGCAGGCAGGCCTCCACATCCGTGCCGTCCACCTCGGAAAAGTGGAAGTTGGGGAAGTTGGCCACCAGCCTGGAGATATTCCCGCCCGGCGTATTCACCTCCACCGGGGTGCTGATGGCGTAGCCGTTGTCCTCCACGCAGAAGATCACCGGCAGCTTCTGGTTGGACGCGGTGTTAAGCGCCTCCCAGAACTCGCCCTGGGAGGTCGAGCCCTCGCCCAGCGAGGTAAAGACCACCTCGTCGCCGTGGAACTCCACGTCATGGAAGGCTCGATAGTCGTCATCGGACTTGGCCGCGGCCTCGGGATGGCGGCTGAAGTACCGGCCCGCCTCCGCGCAGCCCACCGCGTGCAGCAGTTGCGTTGTGGTGCACGAGGAGGTGCTCACGATATGCAGCGGGCGGCTGCTCCAGTGGGTCGGCATCTGGCGGCCGCCGCTGGCCGGATCGGTGGCCGCGCCCACGGATTGCAGAAGCATCTCGTCCGCGGTCACACCCAGCGCCAGGCAAAGCGCGCGGTCGCGATAATAAGGGAAAAACCAGTCATAGCCCGGACGCAGCGCCAGTGCCGCGCCCACCTGCAGCGCCTCGTGGCCGGCCGCCGAGATCTGAAAGTAGATCTTCTGCTGCCGCTTAAGCAGGATTTCGCGGTCGTCCACGCGGCGCGACAGGAACATCAGCCGGTAGATTTCGACCATCCGTCGAGGGCTGAGGCCACCAAAGGCGACAGCCGTCCCCGGCTCGCCAGCGCCAGGCACTGCCAGTTCCATTCCCTTCACTCCTTAAAAAACTTGTCTTTCTAGATTGCGGGGAAAGCGAAGCTCCAAATCCGATTGTAGCAACCCCGCGCACTTCGGAACAGAAGAACGCGCTGGGCCCCAGGGCAATCGCACTTGAAGCCGAAGTCGATCGCATCGGATATATTCCGTCGCGGACAATTATCGTCCTGGAGGGACGACACGAGGTTAGCCCAGGGCGGAAGCCCTGGGTAGGCCGCGAATCCATCGATGGCGCCCCGGAGGGGCGCACCGAAATGGGCTGGAAACTGCTTCCTAATTCAAGTGCGATTGCCCCAGGCGGCGCAATCTCTCCGGCAACTCCCAAGGGCGGGTGCTGGCTCTTCCATTCCTTGGCGCACAGATTGAGTCGCGACAGCCGGCCAGCGGATCGCCCTGCCGCGAGCTCTTCACGGAACTTCAGGGTATAGCAGCTCGGTAAACCGCGGATCGTCCATCATGTTCTGGAAGTCGTTGTCGACGCGGGCCTGAAGCCGGTTCCTGGGGTTCAACTCGATGGCCCTCGCCAGGTGCCTGAGGCAATCCTGCGAACGCCCGGTGATCGAGTCCAGCAGGGCAAGCCCGTAAGAAGCATAATCGGCCAGCGGATGGTCGGCCAGAATGCTGCTGAACTGCTCGCGCGCCTCCTCGTAATAGCCTGTGTTCAATAGCGAGACGGCGTAGTCGTTGTGCTCCTCGGGGGTAAGGAAGGTCAGCCTCGACTGCTCCAACTGCCGCTGGCAGGTTTGGATATACATCCGGCAGCGTTCCCTGATCTCGAGCGGCGCGGCCGGGAGCAGCTTCTCAAATGCGGCCAGCGCTTTCTCGTACCTTCCCTGTTGCAGCAGTTGCACCGCTGCCTGATAGTGCTGGCCGGCGGATACCGTGCCCGCAGGTGGGTGCCCGCTGGGCTTGGCAGCCGGAGGAGGTGTTTTCTTGCGGCTCGCCGCCGCGGATCTGCCCTCTTGCATCATGTCTTTGCCGCCAACGCGCCTTCCTTGGTGTACGGCTGTGCCGGATATACGCCGGCCGGAAACCTGCATTTGAGAATCGCGCTGCTAGGCCATCTTTATACGCAATACCCCGCCTTCCGTCAATGGGCAGGCTCGAAGGCGCCGCTTAACCGCTTCTCCCGGCATCAGTTTTCCGGTAGATGGCAGGGTTGAGAGAGGGATCGTTGTACATCTTCAACTGCCGGTAAAGCTTGAAGCGCCGCTCACCGGCCAGGGTCTGGCGCCACAGGGTGTCCAGGCAGCCGGCCAGGTCGTTGCGCTGCTCTTCCAGGATGGCCAGCCTCTCACGATTGCGTTCGGCGTGGCCTGGGCGCGAATCCGCGCGCTCCGCTTCCTCGCGCGTGTGGTAGATCTTCAGAGAAAGAATGGAAAGCCGGTCGATGATCAGTCCCGGCGACTCCGAGTTCAGCTCGGCCGCTGGGTCAGGCAGCTTTCGAGCCGCAAGCCAGGCAAGCAGCGCGCAATCCAGTTCCTCTGCCAGGTCGTTGCGGCGCTGGTTGGCCAGGTCAATGCGGCGCTTTATCCCGGCCAGTTCGGCGTCGGTTGCGCCCGGAGCGCGGGCTTCGTCCTCGATGTGCCAAAGATCGAAATTGGCGCCATGCTGGCGGGCGACCGCGGTGAGCCAATCCACCGCGTCGCCAGCTCCCGTATTTCTTGCCGGGCTTGCCATTCCGGCCGCCGCGCTCACCCCGGCGGCTTGGCCCCCACCGCCCGGCGCAAGGTGCCAGTCGCGGTTCAGCCGGTCGTGCAGGGCGACAATTCCGTCTGCTGAAAGCATGAACCATCCGTCCTTGCAGAAGCAGTGAAGATGCTCTACTTGACCGCCGACACCACGGCAGGCTGCGGATCGCTCGCAAATGCATCGGTGAGCGAGACGACCTTCAACTGCGCCTTCAAAGCTTCGAGCGATGCGGCGCTTGTTGCCGCGATCTCCACCGTCTCGCCCGGCAGCAGATCGAAGTAGTTGTCGGAGACCTTCACGTCGAGATCGCCGAAGGAGAGATAGACGCTGCGCGCCAGCACCGGAGAGGTCACGCGGACTTCATATCTTCCGTTCGCTCCCACGGTCTCCACCTTGAGCGAGGCCGGCTTCAGGTGAATCTCCTTGACGGGCGCCAGATAGACAATGTTGCGTGAAATCACCGTACCATTCATCGCGTAATCAGTTGCGCCGCCGATCTGGAGATCGGCGACCACAAAGACCCGCGAAGTATCCGCGGCGCCCGCATCGGTAAGTTTCTTGAGGGGCCAGTCGAGATAGACCTTGCTGGCAAGCGGCGAAACGTCCACGGCGCGTGAATCCTCAAGCAGCACTTTGCCGTCGAAGTCCATCAGCCGCACCCGCAGCGTGGCATTGGCGGCCTCGGTCTTGTCGCTGACAATGTATACCTTCACCGAACCGTCCTCAACATGCGGCGAGACCAGGATGGGCGCATAGAAGCGGCGGGCATAGTATTGCAACGCCTTCCAGCGTCCGTAGTAGTCGATCGACGACCACGAGGCCACCGGCCAGCAATCGTTCAACTGCCAGAAGATGGATCCCATGGTCTCCGGCCGGCTGCGGCGGAAGTGCTCGGCTCCGATCTTGATCCCCTCGGCCTGTAGCACCTGGCTCACGTACAGGAAGCTGGCGAAATCCTTCGGCTCGGCGTAATCCCTGAGCAGGTAGTCGTGGATGATCGAATTGCCTTCGTTGTTCTTCTGGTGGGCCAGCATCACCGGCGTAAAGATGCCGGTGCGATCCTCGGGTTGCGTGAATGCTTCCACCGTCTTCATCTCAGGGAAGGACTGAAATCCATACTCCGTGACAAACCGGGCATGGTGTGTTTCGTAGGTCGCAAACGGCACCCGTCCGTGCCATACGTCCCAGATGTGGGCGTCCCCGCTCTGGTAGTGGTCGCTCAGCGGTTCATAGTCAGCGCTGGGCGAGCTGGGCCAGTAGGGCGTCTCCGGGTCGAGCCGCGCGACGACTCTTGGCAAAATGCCGCTGAACTCGGTCAAATAGTCCTGCCAGATAAGGAACTTCACATCCGCCGGCAGAGTGGGCCGCGGACCCCAGTTCATGGCGGCCTCCGTCTCATTGTTGCCGCTCCACAGAACGATGCTGGGGTGATTGCGCAGCCGCCGCACCTGGTCCTCTGCCTCCGCTTCGATATTGAGCTTGAAGGCGTAGGTTCCGGGCTGCCAGTCGTTGCCGAACTGGAAGTCCTGCCAGATCATGATCCCCAATTCGTCGCAGATGGAGTAGAACTCTTCGGTCTCGTAGTAGCCGCCGCCCCAGTGGCGAATCGTGTTCATGTTGGCGTCGCGCGCCGACTCCAGAATGCGGCGATAGTCGGCTGTGGTCACGCGATTCGGAAAGCTGTCGAAGGGAATCACGTCAGCGCCCTTGGCGAAGACGGGAATGCCGTTCACCACCAGCTCAAAGGATCGGCCCCACTTATCCAGCTCGCGATGCAGCACGATGGTGCGCAATCCGGCCTTCGCCTTGCGCTCGTCGGCGACCTGGCCTTTTGTACCCGCCTGCGCGGTGAATTCGTAAAGCGGCTGCTCGCCATAACCGGCCGGGTACCACAGCTTAGGCTGGCGAATCTCCATGGGAATATCGATCACGTTGCGCCCGGGATGGAGTGTGACGACACGCGTAGTAGGCGGAGGGAAAACACGATACATCACGCCCGATTCCCTACAGCTTACTGCGAGCGTGGACTGTGTGACTCCAGCCGATTCAATCTCCACCTCCGCGTCCGCGTGCGCCACTTCCTTGCTCACGTCGCGCTGGCGAACGACGAAGTCTGCGATGCGAACCTTGTCCCAGGCCTCCAGCCGCACCGGCCGCCAGATGCCGCTGGTGACGAAGCGCGGCCCCCAGTCCCAGCCGTATTCGTAGGCCGCCTTGCGGATATAGGTCTTGTCCTCGGTCTTCGACCTCAGCCGGAATGCATCCCCGGCAGCCACCTCCGCGGCGGCCTTGATGGGTGATGGAAAGACCACCCGCAGCAGGTTCCTGCCCGCCTTCAGGTGGCCCTTTACCGGCACGCGCCACACGCGGAACATGTTGTCCGCGGCCAGCACCTCGGCGCCATTCAGGTAGACTTGCGCGGCCGCGTCCAGGCCGTCGAAGACCAGGTCCACATTGGAGCGCGCCAGCAACTCCGGGGTCGCGTCGAAGTTCACCCGGTACTCCCAGCTCTCGTTCTCAATCCATTGAAGCTTGGCTTCGTTATCGCGGAAGAAGGGGTCGGGAATCTTCTTGTTGACCAGCAAATCCAGGTGAACGTCGCCGGGAACGGTGGCCGGCAGCCAGCCGCTCTCCGCCTCCTGCGCTCCCGCTGTGACCTGCCGGAACTGCCAGCCGCGATCGAGAACCAGAGCCGCATTCTGCGCAATATTGGACTGCGCCCTCGCCAACTCGTTTCCCATGTCCAAAGCCTCTCCAACCAGGACGCCACAGACCACTCCCCAAACCACCAATCCCCGCATTCCATTCCTCCAAAGCGCTCCGCCGAATCCTCTCCGTGACTTGCGAAGGCTGGCTCTTTCAATCCGCCGATAAGGTTATCACGATGGCCTTGAGCAAGACGCCGGGCGGGTCACGGTTGCGCCTCCAGGATCGCTCCGTAGAGCGCCTCCCACTCGCCGGCTTTGGCATCCATGCTGAAGCTGGCTTGGATGCGGGCGCGCGCGGCCTGGCCCAGCGCGCGCCGGTCTTCGGGCGTGCTTTGCATCTGCTCCAGCATGGCGCGGGCCAGCGCTTCTGGATCCTTGGGCGGAACGAGTGCGCCCACATCGCCCACGAGTTCGCGCACGCCGCCCACATCGGTGGCTGCGACCGGCTTCTCCATGGCCATGGCCTCGCCCAAAGCCAGGGGCATACCCTCCCAGGCCGAGGCCAGCACAAAGCCGTCGGCTGCGTCGAGCAGCGCAGGCAGATCGCGGCGCAGCCCCAGCCAGCGCACCGAATCGTCCACACCCAGTTCCGCCGCCAAACTGCGAACCATAGAAAAACTCTTACCGGACCCCTCGCCGGCAATCCACAACCGGGCATCCGGGCGCGCCACCCTCACCAGCGCAAAGGCTCGCAGGAGGTTTGGGTAGTCCTTGGCGGGGGCGATGCGCCCTGCCGTTAGCCAAATGAACCCGGCACCCGCGTCCATTTCAGTTCTCATGCGATCGCGCCGCTCCGCGCTTGGTGCAAACTCGGCGGTATCGATTCCATTAGTAAGCACGACGCACTTCTCTTGCGGCACAGCTTTGAGGCGTACAAACCGGTCGGCGGCGGCTCGGCTGACGATGGCCGTGCGCCGTGCCAGGCCGTCGGTCAACCAGTAGGTGAGCATTCGCAACCAGCCGCCCTCGTAGACGTTGTGTACGGTAGAGAGAACGGCTGCTTCCGGAACGAAGAGCTTAAACAGTCGCGCTACCAGATTCGCATGAAAGCTGTGGCTGTGCAGCAGATCCGGCCTGAACTCGCGCAGAAAGCGGCGGCCGCAAACCAGGCCCATGAGGACGGTCAGGGGCGATCTGCGCATCTCCAGGTAAACGACGGGGAGCGCGGTCGGCCATTCCTCCTCCAGGCGGGAGCGCAACACCAGGAGAGCGACCGCGTGGCCGCGCTGTGCCATGCCGCCGGCCAGCGCCACCACCACCCGTTCCGCTCCACCCATGCCCAGCGAAGTAACCACATAGACAATCCGCATTCGGCGCACGCTCATAGCTGGAGATCGAGTGCAACGATGATAACGCGCGCGGTGAGGCTCTGTTCTGCCGAACGCAAATTGGAAATCTCCGCTCCAGCGAATCGGTTCAAAAACCAGATTATCGCTGACGGATTGGGGTCTTGGCTTGGAACAGCGCCAGGCGGCCTTCGAGCGTTGCCGCCAAACGCGTATTCCCCTGCTGCGCGGCCAGGTCGGTTGCGCGCTGCTCCAACTCGACTGCCTTGTCGAACTCGCCGGCTTCGGCATAGGCAGCGGCGAGCGTGCCCAGCAGCGCCGGCTCGTGTCCAGAGGTGAGCTGCACCGCATGTTCCGCCAGAGAGACAGCCTCGCTCCCATTCCGAAGCGCGGCGTCAGAAGAGGTTGCCAGAAGCCACGCGGCGTCGTTCAGCGCCTGGAGATTGTCCGGTTCCTTGCGCAGAGCCAGCCGCCAATGCGCCAGCCCTTCTGCTCCGCGGCCTTTCATCACCAGCACCATCCCCAGGTAATAGTGCGAGTCCACATTGTCGGGCGATAATTGCAAGGCGCTCTCAAAATGCGGGATCGCCTCGTCTATCTGTCCCTTCTGCGCTAGCCCGATTCCCAGGTTCGTGTGAACTTCCGCCGTTCCCTGACCGAGCTCCAACGCTCTCTTCAGATGCGAAATCGCCTCGTCCACATTGTCCTTCTCGAGCAGCGCATGACCCAGGTTGCCCTCCGCACTCGCGTAGGACGGGTCCAACTCGACCGCCTTCCGAAAATCCCCGATTGCCTCATCGATCTTCCCTTGCATGGCCTGCGCCAGACCCAGGTTATTGTATGCGTGGGAGTACTTGGGATCGCTCTCGATCGCCTGACGATAGTGATCCACGGCCTCGTCCATTCGGCCCTGCGCGGTCAGAGCGAAACCGAGATTGTTGTGCGCCTCCGCGTAGCTCGGATTGATGTCAAGCGCATCCTCGTACTGCTCGATGGCCTCGTTGAGCCGGCCTTGTTTGGCCAGTGCGCGCCCCAGGTTGCTGTGCCCTTCGGCAATGCCGGGATTCTGCTCGATCGCCTGCCGGTAATGCTCGATGGCTTCACGGGTATCGCCGGCAGCGTCGAGCGAGATGGCCAGATTGTTGTGTGCCTCAGGGTAATTGGGCTTGGCGGCCAGCGCTTTGCGATACTCGGCAATCGCTGCCTGCGTCTTGCCCAAATGCGCCAGGGTCTGGCCGAAGTTGTTGTGAGCCCGCGCGTCGCTGGGACTCATTGCCAATGCCTTGCTCCATTCGGGAATGGCGGCAGCATACTGGCCTTTCTTGGCCAGCTCCGCAGCCGCATCGTACTGTTTGTAGAAATCCACCGCCGGCGTGTCGATGTGCTCAATGCCGCTGGGCGCCATGTTGACGAACTCCGGAATGTTCACCGCCCGATTGGCTGCTGTCGAGTTCTCGATCAGGATCGCCGGCGTGTCGTTGCCCCGCGCGTCGATATGCGTCAGGAACATTTGTGTGTAGGGCGAGCGGCTCTTCGACGAGAACACCAGCCAGCGGCCGTTCGGCGAAAAGCTGTGCCAGGAGTTCATCAGCGGCGTATTGCAGTTCATGCGGCGCGCCGCGCCGCCGGCGGCCGGAACGATGTATAGCTGGCTGTCTGGGCGCATCAACTGTCCGTTCTGGGCCTGCACAAACACGATCCACTTGCCGTCAGGCGAGATCTTCGGGAAGCTGTTGCTCATACCGTTCTGCGATGCGCC